>Ga0255046_10000085_pt1 | contig 19448 bp, 21 predicted proteins | sample BC1_12_27_MG_FD_183632 | JGI IMG/M metagenome (GOLD analysis project Ga0255046, IMG submission 183632) | Seawater microbial communities from Strait of Georgia, British Columbia, Canada - BC1_12_27 | ecosystem: Environmental > Aquatic > Marine > Strait | place: Canada: British Columbia...
ATACCGTCGAGGCCGTTACCACTGAGGAAGTAGCCGAAGAAGTGGAAATGAAGGCGGAGGCCGGGGTCGAGGTGGATGGCGGCGACGCCGAACAGGGGGTTCCCGAGGAAAAGGCCGAAGAAAAGGCCGAATCCAAGGGTGATGACGAGGAGAAAAAGGACTGAGGCAGTCGACACGGGCTGCGGAGGAGCAAGGAGCACCGCAACATGACGATGACCAAAGCTGATCTTGTGGAGACTGTGGCTGACGCTGCCGACGTCCCTCGGAAACAAGCGGACGAGGTTGTGCAGGTTATTCTGGAGAGCATCATCACGGCCCTTCGTCGCAATGAGAAAGTGGAACTTCGCGGGTTCGGGTCGTTTCGTATCCGCCAGCGCGGCGAACGAACCGGCCGCAACCCCAAGACGGGTGAGCAGGTCCATGTGCCGCCCAAGAAGATCCCATACTTCAAGCCTGGGAAACACCTCAGAGAAGAATTGCTCCAACAGTGAAGACCGGTGGTCGAGATCCTCTTCGCGCCCTGGCGGCTCGAGTACGTGTCGAGAGCCGACGCTCGTGACCGTAGTGAGTGCATCTTCTGCGATGCGTTCGCGTCGCAGGACGATCGTGCGACCCTGACCCTGCGGCGCGACTCGCGGTCGTTCGCACTCCTCAACCTCTACCCCTATACAACAGGACATTCGATGGTCGCCCCAATCCACCACTGCAGCGAGTTCTCCGATGTTGACGAGGAGACGCTGGCCGAGATGATGCGGTCCGCCCAGGACCTCATGGCGGCGATGCGGAAAATCTACCACCCGCATGGATTCAACGTTGGTTTCAACGTCGGTGAAGCAGCCGGAGCCGGAATCGAGGAGCATCTCCACCTCCACGTAGTTGCCCGTTGGCGCGGTGACGCCAACATGATGACCGTCGTTGGCGGAACTCGCGTCGTACCCGAGGACCTCGACCGCACCTTCGAGCGAATGAGCCTTGCGGTGGCACATGGGGCGGACTTCCGACCATGACGGCTGCCGATCCCGGACTGCGCAAGAAAAAGGCGGTTGACCGGACGGCTGAAAAAACGCGCCGACCGCCGGTGCGGTTGCTCGTTGGAGCGTGGATCATCCCAGGGTTCGGGCATTGGCTCCTCGGCAAGAGGAAACGGGCCGTTGTTTTTGCGGTCGTCATCTCGTGCGCCTTTGTTACCGGCGTACTGCTTGGAGGCGAAATCGGCACTCCAAAACCGCAGAGCCCCTTCTCCTGGCTCGCCGCCTTTGCGTGCCTGGGAAACGGTTTCCTTTCAATCGGCAGACTGGTGTGGCTCAACGGCCTCGGCGGCCTGCTCGGAAGCATCCCGTTCGGTCTTCAGGGTGGTGGGAGTCCATCGGCGGCCGGCTTTGCCTACGGCAACACTTTCCTTTACACGGCCGGGCTCATGAACCTCCTGGCGGTGCTCGACGTTTCGGACATCGTACGCGGAGATAAGGACTGAAATGGACCACCTCGTCCTCATGATCTGGCACGCCCTGCTGGTTTCACTGTTCTTCGCCTTTCTTTGGCGCAGCTCCGCCGCCGAACGTCGCAAGCTCTTCTTGAGGACCTTTCTCATCATGGTGGTCGGCGCCACCACGCTGGGATGGTTGATGTTCCCGTTCCCCTGATGTCACATCCAGTTCGAAGTGTCGTTTTTGTGGCAAACCTGATCTACGCTGCTGTGCTGTTGGTTCTGGGGCTCTCGCCAAACCTCCTGACCTTCGCCACAGGGGTTTCCGATCACGCCGCCCACGCGTTGGCCTACGCAGTTCAGGCCGGACTCCTTTTCGCTCTCTTCCTGCCCTCTGCCGGGCGGGGGATGGCAGCACTACTCGCCGCCGCCGTCGCCGTTCTGTACGGCGGATTCGTCGAGACGCTTCAACTCCTTCAACCCGAGCGTACGTTTGAGTATATTGACCTTGGGGCAAATCTCGTTGGTGCGGGGATGGCAGCGTCAATAGCGTTTTTCCTGACACGACCGCGGGAGGCGAGGGCAGGTTTGTGAGCGGACGAGAAGTGATGATCGTTGCTGGCGAAGTATCAGGCGACATCCACGCCGGCAATATGCTCGAGGAACTCGTGCGAATTGATTCTGACGTGCGTGCGTACGGCGTCGGTGGCGATCGGCTGGCCGCGGCCGGGCTGGAGATCGAGGCCCGCACCGAGGAGCTCGCTCACATGGGCCTGGTCGAGGTGCTGCGGGAGTTGCCGAGGATCCGCCGGGTGATGCGCCACCTGGTCGAAGAGGCCCGACGTCGCCGGCCGGCCGTGGCGGTCCTTGTCGACTCTCCCGATTTCAACCTCCGCCTCGCGGCGCGCCTGCGCAAGCTCGGTATTGCCGTCGTGCTCTATGTCTCGCCACAGCTGTGGGCGTGGCGGCGCGGCCGGGTCCGGACGGTGCGTCGGCTGGCGCGTGAGGTGCTGTGCATTCTTCCTTTCGAGGTGGCCTTCTACGAAGCTCACGGCGTGTGCGCACGATACGTCGGACACCCTCTGGTGGATGAAATCTACCGCGTCGGTCTCCTCGATCGCCCCCCGCAGCCTCAACCGGGGCGGCTCGCCATGCTGCCGGGCTCGAGAGCGATGGAGGTCCGGCAGCTCCTACCGGTGATGATGCAGACCCTTCGATCGATCGCTCCATCGAAAATTGAAGAGGTGGTGTTGGTCGAGGCACCCGGTATGGAGGCAGAAGTGGGATCGGTCCTGGCCGAGCACGGCTCGGATCCCAGGCTGCGGCGGGTGCGAGGCGATGAGCGCCGTCTCGAACTTTCCGGTTGTGAGCTGGCGTGGACAGCGTCCGGTACCGCCACCCTCGAGTGCACCCTCCTGGGGGTGCCGATGGTCGTAGGATATCGCCTGCAAGCGATCTCCTACGCGCTCGCAAAACTCATGGTCCGGGTCCCGAATGTCGCCCTGGTCAATCTGATCGCGGGGAGGACAGTGGTCCCGGAGCTACTGCAGAGGGCATGGCGGCCGGATCGTCTGTCAGCCGTTACTTCGGAGATGCTGGGAGGTGGCACGGCCGCGCAAAAACCAGGTCTGGCCGACGCCCGTGGTCGGCTCGGCAGCCCCGGCGCCTCGCGCCAGGCGGCCAAAGCAATCGCGGAGTATCTCGAGTAGAAGAGGCATTGGGGCTATGGGGGGCCACCCACCCGCCCCTTCGCTCTTTGCAGCATAGCCCCAAGGCCTCATAGCCCCATAGCCTTCTTCGCCACACAGACGAATACGGGAAATCGGCCGCGGTAGAGGCCCGCCCGATGCAGTAACGTAAATCCGGGTTAGAATCCCGATCTCGGAGGAACGATGGCAGAGGCGCGGAAGAAAAGCCCGGCAGGATCAATCTCCCGACCAGTGCGGGTGGGGATGATCAGCCTGGGCTGCGCCAAAAACCTGGTCGACGGCGAGACCATGCTCGGATATCTCGAGCGGGCCGGGGTCGAGTTGACGTCGGACGCCACCCGCGCCGATGTCGTGCTGGTCAACACCTGCGGCTTCATCGACGACGCGAAACGCGAATCCATCGACTCCATCCTCGAGGTGGTGGAGGCGAAGCAGAGCGGCGACGTCCGCCGGCTGGTGGTCACCGGCTGCATGGCTCAGGCTTACGCCGAGGACCTCAAACGCGAAATCCCAGAAATCGACGCATTCGTCGGGTTGGACGAACTCGAGCGGATCACCGAAGCTGTGCGGGGTGAGCTCAAAGCTCACATACCCGACCAACGCGGCGCCCTCAAGGTCTACGACCACCGCAACCCTCGCGTTCTGTCCACCGGAGTCTACGCCTACCTCAAGGTCGCCGAGGGCTGTAACAACCCCTGCTCGTTCTGCCACATCCCGGCGATGCGGGGCAACTTCCGTTCACGGACGATCGAGGATCTTGTCAGCGAAGCACGGTCGCTCGAGGAACGCGGGGTCAAGGAACTGGTGCTGATCGCTCAGGACACTACCCGCTACGGCGAGGACGTCGGGATAGAGAAAGGCCTGCGGTCACTCGTCGAATCCCTCCTGGCATCCACCACGGTTCCATGGATCCGGTTTCTCTACGCCTACCCGGCAACTCTCGATGAAGGCCTCTTTGACCTGATGGCCGCCGAAGAACGATTCGTCTCCTACCTCGACATCCCGCTCCAACACGCCAGCCGGACGGTCCTCAAAAATATGAAACGAGGCGGCGACGCCCGTTCCTATCGGGCGATGATCGATCGCGCCCGAGAAATCGTGCCCGATTTGACTCTTCGCACGACCTTTATCGTCGGCTTTCCTGGCGAGGGCGATGACGAATTCACCGAGCTCATGGATTTTGCACGCGACGTTCGCTTCGATCACCTCGGTGCCTTTACCTATTCCTGGCAGGGTGAGAACCCAGGCGCCGACCTCGGCGACCCCGTCCCGGAGGATGAGAAAAAACGACGGCATCGTCTCCTGCTGGAGGCGCAACAGGAGATCGCACTCGAGTACAACACCGCTCTCATCGGCCGGAATTTACCGGCGCTCGTCTCGGGGCCATTGCCCGAGATGGAGCTCTTAGTCGAGGGGCGCCTCGAGCGTCAGGCACCGGAGATCGATGGTCGGCTGCTGATCAATGACGGTGTAGCCACCCCGGGTTCGTTGGTCGAAGTGGAAATTACCGAGGCCCACCCCTACGACGCGGTGGGTCGAATCGTTCGCGTGCTCCAACCCGGCAAGGCGGCGGCGGTCCGGCTGCCGGTTATGGGCTGAGGGTTCGCGAGTGGAGGTCTTGCGCGACCCACTGGGTAACGACGAACCGCCACGCGACGGCGTCCTCAGCATCGGAAACTTCGACGGGGTCCACCTCGGTCATCAAGCGATCCTCTCCTACGTAGCGGAGCGCGCGAAAACCGTTGGTGTGCCAGGAATGGCCATGACATTCGACCCCCACCCGATCAAGCTACTCCGTCCTGCGGATGCGCCTCGCCTCCTGACGACCCTCGAACAACGCCTCGCTCTGATAGCCCGCACCGGCATCGAAACATGCCTACTGCTGCCGTTCACCCACCGGGTCGCGAGAATGACCGCCGAGAGCTTCGTCCGCGATGTCCTGGTCGAACGCCTTGCGGTTCAGGAGGTTTACATCGGCAAGAACTTCCGGTTCGGAGCGGATCGCGGCGGCGATGTCGAGTTGTTGACGAGGATGGGGAGCGAACTCGGTTTTCAGGCTGCCTCGTCGCCGATCGTCGAACACGGGGGGGGCGTCGTCTCTTCAACCAGGGTTCGGCAGGTAGTTTCTGAGGGAAAGGTCGAGGAAGCGGCCGGACTTCTCGATCGGGCGGTGTTCATCGATGGGCCCGTGCTCGAGGGCAAGCGTCTCGGACGGACCCTCGGGTTTCCAACCCTCAATATCGAGGTCGAGAACGAACTCGCACCGGACCACGGCGTCTATGTGACTGCCGTTCACATTCCGTCGTTCGATCGTACCTTTCCCGCCGTCACCAATATCGGGGTCCGTCCGACGATCTACCAAAACTCTCTGACAACCGTCGAGAGCCACCTTCTTGACTTCACTGCGGACGTCTACCGCGAACATGTGCGGCTTTTCTTTCTGCGCAGGCTCCGCGAGGAACGCACCTTCGACTCCACCGCCCAGCTGATGACCCAGATCCGACTTGATGTCGAGGCATCGCGCGAGTACTTCGAGGAGAAGTCTCTGCGAGATCTGCCGTTGGTCCTTCCGTGAGCCTCTCGACAGTTCTGGTTCTACTCGCGGCGTTGACGGTGTCCGCCGCGATCCTGCTGATCGTCGTCGCCCTGGTGTGGTGGGTCGACCGTTACGACCGAGAGCCCCTCAGTTTAGTGGCGATGGTCTTTCTGTGGGGAGCATCCGCTGCACCGATGGCTTCGGTTATCGCCTTGCCGTTGATCGAGCGCCTGCTGGGCGGCATCGGGGACACGTCGACAATTGGCCTGCTCGTCGTCGGACTCGCGACTCCGATGATCGAAGAGACGGCCAAGGCCATCGGTGTGGTGCTGGTGGTGATCTTCTCGAGCAAGTTCGACAATCCCACCGACGGAGTGGTCTACGGAACGGCGGCAGGGCTCGGGTTTGCGGTCACCGAAAACGTAATTTACGGCATAAGTGCCGGGGTTCATCTCAACAGCTTGTCTGGGATCCTGATTCTGGTCGGTGGGCGAACATTGCTATCGGCCGGCGTGCACGCAATTTGCAGTGCAACGTTCGGAGGGTTGTTGGGCCATGCAGCGCTCAGCGGGAGGCTCTCATCGAAAATCGCCTGGACACTCTCCGGGCTGCTGACAGCGGTAGCGCTCCACGGATCGTGGAATCTGGCTCTGGTTTGGTTCAGGCCGATGGGGGAGGGTGGTGCCCCGCGCCTCTGGTTGGCTGCCATGCCGGCTCTGTACGTGTTCTACACGATCGCCCTGGCCCTTTTCCTTCACTCCGAGCACCGGATCCTCAAGCGGCAGCTCGCCGATGAGGTGGAGCTGGCAATGATTCCGTCGTGGGTCCTCGAAGTGATTCCATATTATCGGCGCCGGGTGCGAAGCGACTGGTGGCCGTCGAGGAGCGAACGCACGGTAATCGCACGCCTTCTCACGCGCGTCGCCTTTCGCAAGCACGCCTTGCGACACCTCCCTCCCGGGGAGGCAGCGATCGCCTCGTTGGAAGTCGTCAAGCTCCGGCAGCGGTTGCGTGAGATTCTGGATCCCGAGGATCCGGAACCCTCGTAGCTATCAGCCATCAGCAATCAGTAGTCAGCTTGGGATACAGGGCTGATCGCCGATGGCTTCGTTCGCTCCAGAGATTGTCAAACATTTGTTGAAACTCCCCCCCTGGGCCATAGCTGGCTGTACGATGAAGAATGGGCAGGGAGGACATCTCCGCGCTCGATTCCAACGGGCTCATGGAGTTCGTTCGCGGGCACCAGCTCGACGAGCTGGAGGTATTGCAGGTCCTGCGCTCGCCGTATTGTTCGGCACAGATCGCCGAGGACATTGCTTCAAATCCCCGTCTTCTGGATGCTCACGCGGTACGTGAAAAGCTCGCAGGATTTCCCGGATTCACCTTCGGGCGCGCCCTCGATCTGTTGAGCACCCTGCCCTGGACCTCTCTCCTGTCGCTTTCGCAGTCGCCTCGGACCCCACCGGTGGTACGGCGGCAAGCGGATCGCAAGCTGCTCAGCCTGATCGTTTCGATGTCTCTCGGCGAAAAAATTGCCCTTGCGCGGCGCGCCCACAGGACTATTTTTAAGGTATTGATCGAATTAGGTGACGGCCAGATTCTCTTAGCCCTGCTCAACAACCCTCGCCTGGTCGAGAACGATATTCTCGTCATGCTCAACACATCGGAGCCGCCGCCGGAGTTCTTCGGAGAGCTCGCGAGCCATAGAAAATGGGGGCCGTACTTCCGGGTGAGGCGGGCTTTGGTGGAGTGCCCTCACACCCCTCTGCCGGTAGCCCTCAGCGTCCTCGTACAACTCCCTGTTGCCGAGCTCCGACACGCACGGGCGCGCCGTGACCTGCCGGAAAAGGTGCGCGAAGCCGTCGAATCACTTCTCGAACGAGAAGCTCAGGGACTGCGAAGAGTGATAGAATTCTCCGGTGATGACAGCGATGGAGGGGGTGCCCAATCACCCGAAGGCCTTTGGTGAGGAGTTGCAGAGGCTGCGCCAAAGCGCCGGGCTGAGCCTGGAGGACATCGCCGACGAAACCAAGATCTCCAGGCAGATCCTCAGATGTCTCGAATCGGGAGATTTCCGGTTTCTTCCGCAGATGGTTTTCAGCCGCAACTTCGTCGCACAGTATGCCGCCGTGGTTGGCGCCGATCCGCATCAACTTGCCGAAGCCTTCGAGGCTGCGTGGGAACGTTTTCTACTCGCTTCAGGCGCACACCTGGGTATCGAACCCGACGAAACCCCCTTCATTCAAACGGTTCGCTGGCGGTTCTGGTTGCCGGTGGCTATTGCCGGCGCGATCCTGGTTGCGGCGGCCGTGGTCATCCTGCGGAGCTCGACTCCTGAGGTGCACCTCGCGGCCGAGAATCGAACACCGCCCATGCCTCGCGGCGTCAATCGAGTGCTGCATGCAACGCCGTCGATGCTCCCCACCGCCACCGAGGTGGTGGACGAGGCCGATCGGGTGTCCATCCTGGTACGGGTCCACCCGGAAATGGAGTGCTGGATCCACTACCGCGATCGTGACGGTGTTGCCGGCGGCAAGCTGCTTGCGGGAGGAACGGCGGAACGGATCGACCTGATGGGCCCGGTCAAGCTGACCGTGGGCGATGCCGACGCGGTCGTGATCGAGGTTGTGGGAGTGGAGTACCGTGGGCTGGGCCGGTCGGGTCAGGTGGTTCACACAGAGGTCAGCAGCGAGGGCTTGGTCGTCCTCGGACCGAGGGCCAGAAATGACTGAGAACAAGCCCCTTAGCGGCGCCGACCTGATCGCAGGCATCGTCAAGGGACAGGTCCCGCACCAGGTCCGCCTTTTCGCCGCCCAGGGCCTGCTTCCGATCTCACGCGAAGAGATCCTGAGTCTCCAGGCCATTCTCAGTTCCGATCCCGACGAGGAACTCGCAAAACTGGCCGCAGAATCCCTGCGCGCCGAAGAGGAACAAACCATCCTCGACTGGATCCGGGACCAATCGCCGGAATCGTTGATATTGGATCAGCTGATCCGCGTACGCGACACTGAGGCGGTCTGGGCAACGGTAGCGGCCCATCCCAACGCATCCGACGAGACGCTCAGGGTGCTCGCGAACAACGCATCGCCGCTCGTTCAGGACATCATTATCACCAACCAGGTCCGTGTGCTCGGCTGCCTCGAGATCCTCGATGATCTGCGCACAAACATCCAGGTCAACCAGGTGGTCCTGCGTCGGGTGCGCGAGTTCGAGGAAGAGTTCATCGAAAAGGTGTTGGCCGAACAAGAGGCGGCGGCTGTTTTGGGACCGAGCGTCGAGGAGGCGATCGATGCGCTGCATGCCATCGGCGCACACATCCCAAAAGAAGACACGATGCCGTACCCGTTGAGCGAGGACCCGGCCCTTGAAGCCGCCATCGAAAAATCTAACCAGGAAACTCACGCCCGGCTCCTGAAAATGAGTGTTCACGAAAGGATTATCTGCGCCCTCAGAGGAACCCGGGAAGAGAGGGCGATTCTCGTAAACAGCCGCAATAGGCTGATTCAGCGGTCGGTCATGTCCTGTCCCAAGCTCTCCGACTCCGAGATCGAGCAGTTCGCCTCCTCTCGCAGCGTGGCCGAGGATGTGATCAAACAAATCGCCGAAAACCGTCGGTGGCTGCGCAATTACCCGGTTGTAATCGCCCTCGCCATGAACCCCAAGACACCCGTCTATACCGCCAAGTCGATCCTCGTGAGGCTCCATTACCGTGATCGGGTGCGGGTTTCCCGCGATCGAAATCTCAATCCGGTCACCCGCCAGATCGCTGCGAAGTTGCTCGACACGAGGCGGTAATCGACTCGCTACCGGCGCATCAGGACACATCCTCATTGATTGCGAAGGTATTATGGTCGTGGTAGTTTCGTCGTGGTACCTATGGAGTGATCGAGGATGCGGAAGCTAGTCACACTGTATGACACGCTGGGTGTCGAGCGGGACGCCTCCGACCAGGATGTGCGGAAGGCATTTCGCAGGCTGGCGCTGAAATATCACCCGGATCGTTTTGCGGGCGATCAGCGGGCGGAGGCGGAGGAGCGTTTTCAGGGCATTACCGAGGCGTTCAACGTTCTCAGCCATCCGGAGAGTCGTGATTCATACGACAAGGAGATCTCGCAGGGTACCGACGTCAAAAAAATGGACGCCAAGGAAATCTCGCGCCGTCTCGCCGCCAAAGGTTCGCAGCTGATGCGAGAGGGCAAGATGGCCGAGGCGGTCGAAACCCTCAAGACGGCTATCGACCACGACAACGACAACGCACGCGCCCACTACTTTTATGGCCAGGTCATCGGACGCATTTCGGGCAAGGAACGCGATGCCTTGCGGCACCTCGAGCAAGCAATCAGCATCGAACCGGGCAATGCAACGATGATGGCGGAAGCCGCAGCGCTTTCGTTGGCCGCCGGGATGAAGACCCGCGCTCTGCGTCACGCCCAGGAGGCTCTCACGTTGGATCCCACCAACTCAAAGGCGACCGAGACCATCAGCCAGGCGAAAGGCGGGGACAAAGGCAAGGGGGGAAGTCTTTTGGGCCGTCTCCGGGGAAAGAGCTGATCCATCGTGACCCCGAACCAAGACGAACAACTCGAACTGGAGGCAGGCGGAGCCACTGACGTCGGCATGAAACGGCGCCTCAACGAGGATGTCTTTGTCCTCGATCACGAGGCCGGCGTTTTCCTCGTCGCCGATGGCATGGGCGGACACGCCGCTGGCGAGGTGGCGTCGCGGGTCGCGACCGATGAAATCGTCCGAGCGTTCAGGAACGGCACATCGGACGCCGACGAAACCTGGCCCGAACATTGGGACACCGAAGTGAGCGCCACCGCCAACCTGATCGTCGACGCGATCGTCTCGGGGCACCACCAGGTTACTTTGGCGATGAACAAGGATGCTGACCTCAAGGGCATGGGCACGACGGTTGTCGTGGCTGTCTACCAACCGGGTGAACACAAACTCGTCGTCTGTCATGTCGGAGACAGCCGTGCATACCGGTTTCGACGCGGTGGACTCTCGCTGCTCACAAGCGACCATTCATGGGTACATGAACAGGTCGAGGCGGGTTTCTTGACCGAAGAGGCCGCTCGGACCCACCCGCTGAAGAACGTGGTCACGCAGGCTCTTGGAGGGAACAGCGAGCCAAGGGTTGACGTACTCGAAGACGAGGTCCGAGAAGGCGACATGTACCTGCTGTGCTCCGACGGGCTCAACTCAATGCTGACCGACGACGAAATCGCAGCAGTCCTGGAAACGGGTGGAGCACTCGACGAAGCGTGCGGTCGGTTGATCGCCGAGGCCAACGAGCGCGGCGGGAGTGACAATATCAGCGTTGTCCTCTTGCGGTCGCGGCGCCGCACGGTGGCGAATCCTTCCTGAGTCGAGAACCCGGTCCCTTCAACACGATAGAACCGTGGAATGCCAGGTGATCACCCCGAGTTGACATCTTCGGAGAGGTATCGAATGACCGAATTCAATCTCAAAAATAACCGACAATTCGCCGGCATACCAGGCCAGTTGTTGTTCGTGATTCTCGATGGCGTCGGACTCTATAGGGGACGAACCGATGGCTATGAAGGGAACGCCTTTGACCTCGCCGCCACCCCAAATCTCGACCGCATTTTTTCTGGAGCGCCAGTCTTTCTCGAGCTGCAAGCGCACGGTAAGGCCGTAGGTCTGCCCAGCGACAGCGACATGGGCAATTCGGAAGTGGGCCACAACGCCATCGCAGCTGGGAGGGTTTTTGAGCAGGGCGCCAAGTTGGTCAGTCAGGCGATCGCGAGCGGTTCCATATTTGATGGTGAGGCGTGGCAACGCCTGGTACAGAGTGTCAAGGCCAACAATGGCGCGTTCCACCTCATAGGGTTGCTTTCCGACGGCAATGTCCACAGCCACATTGACCACCTCGAGGCGCTCATTCGGCGTCTCGCTGCAGAGGGTGTGGCGAAAATCAGGGTCCACCCGCTGGCCGATGGTCGCGATGTCGTTCCGGTTTCCTACCACCTCTACGTGGAGCGGCTTGAAAAGGTCCTGCTCGAGGTTTCCGGCGACGGCGTCGATGCGCGGATTGCATCCGGTGGCGGGCGTATGCAAATCACGATGGATCGGTACGAGGCCGACTGGCAGATGGTGCGGCGGGGGTGGATGACGCACGTGCGAGGGGAGGGGAGAGGTTTTTCGAGCGCTGCCGAAGCCATCGATGTGTTGCGGGAAGAATGGCCGGGAGTGATCGATCAAGATCTGCCGCCATATGTGATCATCGGCGACGACGGCAACCCGGTGGGTTCTATCAGAGACGGCGATTCGGTTGTGTTTTTCAACTTTCGGGGTGACCGCGCGATCGAAATTTCGAGGGCTTTCACCGAGCCAGACCTGGGAGCGTTCGAGCGCGAACACCATCCGGATGTGCTCTTCGCCGGCATGATGGAGTACGACGGCGACCGCAAGATCCCGCCGCTTTATCTGGTCAGCCCTCCTGCCATTTCGCGAACCGTTTCCGAGTATCTGGTCCATAACGATGTCAACCAACTCGCGGTCGCCGAAACCCAGAAGTTTGGACACGTGACCTACTTTTGGAACGGCAACAACTCGAAACCCTTCGACTCCAGATTCGAGGACTGGGTGGAGGTGACGTCCGACAACCTGCCCTTCGACCAGAAACCGGAGATGAAGGCGCGAGAGGTCTGCAGCGTGGTGGTCGAAGATATAGCAAACCATGGCCACCGGTTCATTCGGGTCAACTTTGCAAACGGCGACATGGTCGGCCATACCGGGTCACTCGAGGCCTCAGTGCGGGCGATGGAGGTCGTGGACGAGTGCCTGGGCCGTATCGAAGCCGCGGTGCTGGAAGCGGGAGCGACATTGATCGTTACCGCCGATCACGGGAACCTCGACATGATGTGGGAGGTCGACCGCAAGACCGGAGCGATCAAGATTGACGCCGCCGGGAACCCGGTCATCAAAACCAGCCATACCCTTTCTCCGGTGCCATGGTGCCTGGTCGGTGTCGACGCCGACCGTTTCAGAGTCAACAACTCGATCGAGGAACCAGGGCTCGCCAATATCGCAGCGACCTTGCTCCTGCTCCTGGGGTTCGAGGCACCCTCCGATTACCTACCTGCCCTCATTGAGCCGATACAGGGCTAGCAGGCGGACTGTTTTGACTGGATTGACTACCTTCTGTTAGAGTCCGTGGATGGCAACCCCGACCCCACCGTTCCTCGATCCGGTCGAGGAGATGAGAGCACGGATCATGGAGCTCGAAGCTGCGGGCACCTCGAGTTCGACCACTGAGGAGGACCTGATTCAGGCAAAGCGCGAACTCGCGGCCAGGATCGATACGGTCTTCTCCAAACTCTCCCCGTGGCAGCAGTGCCAGCTCGCACGACACCCCGAACGGCCATACACGATGGCTTACATCCACAGTATTTTTTCCGATTTTACCGAGTTACACGGAGATCGCGGTTTTGCGGACGATCCCGCAATCGTCGCCGGACTCGCCCGGTTCCAAGGCGAGCCGGTCGTCGTCCTCGGTCACCAGAAAGGACGCGACACGGCCGAGAAGCTTCGCAGGAACTTCGGTATGCCGCGCCCGGAGGGCTACCGCAAAGCGATCCGGATCATGAAAATCGGTGCCCAGTTCCGCCGACCGATCATCTGCTTCATCGACACCCCGGGGGCGTATCCGGGGATCGACGCCGAGCAGCGTGGCCAGGCCGAAGCCATCGCGAATAACCTCGTGGAAATGGCCGGATTGCCAGTTCCGATTATCGTCATTGTCACCGGTGAAGGCGGGTCCGGCGGCGCTCTCGCCCTTGGGATCGGCGACCGCATCCTGATGCTGGAACATGCCATCTATTCGGTCATATCACCAGAGGGATGTGCCGCGATCCTATGGAAGGACCAGGCACGTGCCGAGGACGCGGCACGAGCGCTTCGTCTTACGGCAACGGATCTGAAACGATTCGGCATCATCGACGAGATCATCCCCGAACCCCCCGGAGGGGCCCAAATGGACCCGGGTCTGATGGCCGAGACGATCACCGCATCGATCCACCGCAACCTCAAGACCCTGCGCAAGCTCAAGCCGGATTCGCTGGTCACCCGTCGCTACAAGAAATTCCGATCGATGGGTGTTTTTGCCGACCGCTGACCTACCTTTCTCATGTGTACGCGCGACCACATAGTCCGCATATCTCACCAGCTTTCGTCGCGAGGCCGGAGAGGTGTTGTGAGATGTGGTGTTTGCGACCTGAGGGTAGCGGACGCGTACTTGACGGTACGTGGAGCAGCTCGACGGGAGCAAACGCCACAGATTGCAGCAGATCTCCGGCCACAGCAGATAGTTGGTGAGATATGTGGGCTAACAGGCGGCGAGATAGGTCACCGAAAGGTCAGGCCTCAGCTGACCGCACCGAGCGCGCCCAATATCAGGATTTATCGATGAGCTTGTGGGCCCGAGCCTGGCTGCGGCGGCTGACGACGGCGGCCATGATCTTCCTTCTGGCGGCAATGGCAGTGCTAGTCGGTCAGCGATTCCGCAAGTTCAGGACCCCTCTCACGGAGGTTGACAGCGGGGATGTCGTGAGCGGCAGCGGCGATCGTGCGGTTGGTGTCTACACCGGATTCGAGTACGTCGAAAGGGTTGCCGGCAAGCTGATCTTCGAGCTCATGTCCAAGCGGACGCTCGGCCTCTCTTCCGGCTGGCATGAGATCGAAGGAGTGAGGCTGCAGTTTTACCGCGAGGGGAAACCGGGGCCAATCCTGACCTCTGACGGTGCAAGCTTCAACATCCAGACCAGGGATGCCCACCTCGAGGGCGGCGTCCGGATCGAGATGCCGAACGGTGCCGTGCTGACAACAGACGCGGGAAGATTCGAGGCCAGTTCGAGACGGTTCACCGCCAACTCGGACGTTTATTTCTACTCGGGGGCCAGCTTCGGGCGTGCCCGAAACGCGGCGTACGACCTCGAACGGGACGAAGTGATTCTGTCAGATGGCGTCATGTTGACGGCCGATGACGGCACTACCCTTTCCGCACCATCCGCCGTCTATCAGAGGTCGAAACACACCATCGTGTTTCCCGACGGAGGCAAGGTACAACTCCGAGATGCTGAGGTGAAAGCGCCACGAATGGCTGTTGTCCTCCAGGAAAACGACGGTCCGCCTCGAAAAATCGAACTCGATGGCGGAGTGGAGGCTGAGATTGTCGGCCTATCGAACGGGGGATCGGTTGACGCCTGGATGGAGCATGCGGTGGCAGAACGTGATGCAAGCGGCCGTTGGCAGTTCGATGCAACGACCTCCGGACCATGGATCTCCATCCGATTTCACGGCGGCGAGGGCTACTTCGAGCGCACTCTCCGGACCTGGATCCTGCGAGCGGTCATCGCAGAAAACGAGATCCTCAACCTTCGGGCCGAACGCGGAGTCTGTATTCACGAAATTCCGACCGAGGGCCCGCCGAGGTTCGGGGAGGCTCGGGAGGCACGTGTCTGGTTTTCGGATGGTCAGGCGACTGATGTGGAACTTCTCCGGGATGTCGCCCTTCGCGCCGGTGACATCGAGGGACGCGGCTATCGCGCCCGCCTTTCTCCGCAAGCAGGTTTGACCCTTCTACACGGAGACCCGACAGGTCCCGAACGGGTCCTGCTGCTGAGTGAACGCGGGCGGGTGAGCTGCGACCGGGCGCAAATTTTCAACCAGGATGGACGCGCGGAGGCGCGCGGCAATGTCCAGGGATCCCTCGCCGGCGTCTCGATCATGGGCGATAGTGACGACGGATCAAATCCGGCCCATTTCGCGTCCGAGATCCTGGAGGTCAGCGAGGGGGGCGCGGTCTATCACCTGCGTGAAAACACCCGTCTCTGGCAAGGCCACCGCCTTCTCCTCGCCGATGATGTTCTCTACCAGCACGACCCGACCACGGTGCACGCCGCCGGACACGTGCGTACGACTCTACCGGCGTCACAACTCGAACTCGAGGGAAAGCCGGAAGAAGACGTGGTTGTCGACGCACGATCTCTCGACTACGTGCAGGACACCGGCACTGCGATCTACCGCGGCAACGTCCGCTATAGCGATCCAAAACACACTTTGGCAGCTTCGGAACTGACCGTGTTTTTTGACGAAAACAACGATGTGACCGCGATCGAGGCCATCGGTTCGATTGAGCTCGTCGAACTGGAGACGGGGAGACGGATGACCGGGCAGGAGGCGCGGCGGGAAGTCGCAACGCAATTGGTGGTTATCTCCGGCAGCCCCGTTCGCCTTACCGATGGGGCCGGAAATGTGATCTCCGGGTCTTCGTTGACCTGGAATCAGGCCGATGGTACGGTCTCGGTCGCCGGAGGAACGGAAACAATTTATTATCCCGAGGAGATACCCTGAGTCCCAAAGCCCTCGACCTGGTTGCACAGGGCCTCCGCAAGGCCTACCGAGGCCGTTGGGTGGTCGATGGCATCACTCTCGGCATCGCACCTGGCGAAATCGTCGGTCTTCTGGGTCCGAACGGCGCAGGTAAGACCACAACCTTTTACATGATGGTCGGACTGGTGCAGCCGAATGAGGGCCGCGTGATTCTCGGCGACCGCGAGATTACGTCGGAGCCGATGTACCGACGGGCGCGGATGGGAGTTGCCTACCTCGCACAGGAACCGAGTTCGTTCAAACACCTTTCCGTCGAGGACAACATCTGGTTGATTCTGGAGGCGTTGGGCGTCGAGACGCGTGAGGCCCAAGACCGGATCGACAGCCTGTTGGAAGACTTCGGTTTGTCCGACCACAGGACACAGCGCGCAGAGACTCTTTCCGGCGGCGAGAGACGGCGTCTCGAGGTCGCCCGGGCCCTCTCTACTGAGCCGACCTTCATTTTGCTCGATGAACCGTTCGCGGGCATCGACCCGTTGGCGGTGCTCGACCTTCAGCGAATCATTCGCCGCCTTAAGTCCTTAGGAATAGGCGTTTTAATAACAGATCATAACGTCCGCGAAACGTTGAAGATCACCGATCGCGCCTATATAATCAAAGACGGCAAGATTTTTGCTACGGGTGACCCCGTCGAACTGTCGGGAAACCGGGATGTTCGTCGGATTTATCTCGGCGAGGACTTCACTCTCTGAGTTCACTGGATGGTCATCGGAAGCTGATTTCGAGGGTACAGACGCATCCGGGCATCGGGGCACCGGACTGAGGACACAACCGAAATATGGCGCTGGAACAAAAACTCAGATTGAAGCTTGCTCAGCGGTTGGTAATGACGCCGTCGCTGCAACAAGCAATCAAGCTGCTCCAACTTTCGCGTCTCGAACTCGAGGAAACCCTCGCCGAGGAGATTCTCGAGAATCCGGTTCTTGATGTAGAGGAGCCGGCGGAGGACGCGTCCGCCGAGATCGAGGACGGCAGCCCGAATGCCGAGGAGACTGTTGGCACGGAAGCGGGGGGCGAATCTGGAACCGAGGACGAACCCTTGCCATCGGCCGAAGAAACCTACCAGGATATCGACGTCGAGGCCTTTTTTGCCGACTACCTCGGTGACGGCCGGACCGAGGGCCCATCGATGGCGGCGCCCTCGCTCGACCAGGACAACCGCCTTGAAAATATGGTCTCCAATGTTGGCGGTCTTGGGGAGCACCTCCTGTGGCAGCTCCACCTCCTCGACTTCCCTCCGCAGGTCGTCGTAGTCTGCGAGTTCATCATCGGCAACCTTGACGAGGATGGTTTCCTGCGTGCGACGGAGGAGGAGATCATGCTCGGCACTGGGTGCGATGAGCGCTGTGTGGTCGAGGCTTTGATTGCCGTCCGTTCGCTCGATCCGCCGGGGATTGGCGCAGCGAACCTCCAGGAATGCCTGGCGGCACAAATCGAACACGTCATGATGGACGCTGCCGAGAACGGTGACGAAGATCTCTTTCACAAGGCTTACGTGGTGGTCACCGAACATTGGGACGAGCTCCTCCATCAGAAATGGGAGACGCTCGCGGAGATACTCGGATTCACGGCAGTGGCCGAAATCAAGCCGCTACTGGACGTCATCCAGGGCCTGGAGTTGAAGCCGTGGAGGATGTTCCGGCAGGACAACAACCAGTACATCGAACCGGATGTCCATGTTCGCAAGGTCGACGAGGAATACACCATCACCCTCAACGACGACGGCCTGCCGAAGCTCAGGATCAACTCGAGGTACCAGCGCATGCTCGAAGGGAAAACCCTGGATCCGAAGGCCAACGAGTTCCTCCGCGACAAGATGCGGTCGGCGTTGTGGCTCATGAAGAGCATCGATCAGCGACAACGCACTATTTACAAGGTCGCGCGGAGCATTGTTTCCTTCCAAAAAGATTTCCTCGACAACGGGATCGAGCATTTGCGGCCAATGGTGCTGCGTCAGGTGGCCGAGGATATCGGCATGCATGAGTCGACCATTTCCCGGGTCGTCAGTAACAAATACATGTACACCCCGCGCGGTTTGTTTCCGATGAAGTACTTTTTTCATTCGGGCGTAGACTCGGCGCGAGGTGAGAATGTCTCCTCGATGGTGGTCAAGGAACGAATACGAAAGGTCATCGAGGCGGAGGACCCGGCGCGGCCGCTGTCTGACTCGAAGATCATGCGTATGCTGCAGAAGGAGGGAATTCGGCTCGCACGGCGTACGGTAGCGAAGTATCGTGAGGAAATGATGATCCCTTCGTCGGACAAGCGAAAAAAGGTTTTTTAGGGAGAGCACAATGAAAGTTGAGTACATCGCCCGCAAGGTGACCCTCACCGACCAAAGCCGAGAGGTTGCGGAAAAAAAGCTGGCGAAGGTCAAGAAATACTTCAACGACATTCTCGATGTTCGAGTCGAGGTCGAACAGGAACGCCATCTTCACGTGGTTGATATTTCGGTCAGGGGAAAGGATTTTGTCGTCCAATCGACGGCCCAGAACAAGGACATGTTGACCGCGATTCAAGAGGCAGTGGACAAGCTCGAAATGCAGGCGCGAAGGGCCAAGGCCCGGTTGAAGGACCACAAAAAGCGGGCCGGGTCCGAGGCGAAGACAGATCAGGGTTGGGCCGTCGACGTGCTCGAGCGAGAGTCTATCGCGACCGGCGTACCGCGAATCGTAGAACGCAGTAGCATTCCCATCAAGCCAATGTCGATCGAGGAAGCCGTGCTCCAACTCGACGATTCGAGCTACGGGTTTCTGGTATTTCGCAACTCTTCGAACGACCGGGTCAATGTTCTTTATCGTCGACAGGATAAAAACCTGGGGTTGATCACTCCAGAGTTCTGATGAAGATCCACAAGCTCATCGAACCCGACAACGTTTACCTCGACCTGGCTGCTTCCGATGTCGAGTCGGCGCTGGGCGCGGTGGCTGAGGTGTTCTCACCAACGCTCGCGTTGGACCCGGAAAGAGTGGTGGAAGCCCTCGTCGAGCGAGAAAGCCTCGGTTCGACGTCTGTTGGTGAAGCCTTCGCCATTCCCCACTGCAAGACGGAGGGTCTCCGACAGATCGCAATCGCACTCGCGAGGTTTACTGACGGCGTCGATTTCGGTGGCGCCGATCATGAACCGGTGTCGTTCATTTTCGTGGTTTTGTCGCCTCCCGATCAACCTGCCGCCCATCTCCAGGTGTTGTCGCAAATTGCGAGGGTGCTCAAACGGCGCGAGCTTCGTTCTGAGTTGCTTTCTGCGGCCGATGCCGCAGACGTCGTTAGCGCGATCTGCCGCGTCGCTGAAGAGGAGGGGCTGTGACGGCCCCCGAGCCGATCCTGGTTGAGCGACGCGGCAGATCGCGCTAACGAC
>Ga0255046_10000089_pt1 | contig 19322 bp, 16 predicted proteins | sample BC1_12_27_MG_FD_183632 | JGI IMG/M metagenome (GOLD analysis project Ga0255046, IMG submission 183632) | Seawater microbial communities from Strait of Georgia, British Columbia, Canada - BC1_12_27 | ecosystem: Environmental > Aquatic > Marine > Strait | place: Canada: British Columbia...
CGGAGAACTGAAAAACTCTTGAGAGTGTTTTCCAGTTCGCGTATGTTTCCAGGCCATGCGTACCGATGCATTTGCTCTAATATTCCACCGTTAATTTTTATTTCTGCATTTCCGTTAAGGGCAGAGTGTTTTTTGAGGAAATGCTCACACAGGGGGGCAATATCCTCCATGCGATCCCTGAGTGGTGGGATGTGAATGGAGATCACGTTGAGTCGGTAATAGAGATCCGCTCTGAACCGCCCTTCCTTAACCCCCTGTCTCAAATCCGAATTGGTAGAAGCGAGCACGCGAACATCGATTTCTGCATTGGTGGTGCTGCCAAGAGCTGATACCTCGTCGTCCTCCAAAACTTGAAGCAGCTTGGGTTGCAGGTGGAGAGAGATCTCGCCGATCTCGTCCAAAAGAAGAGTGCCTGCGTGAGCCAGCAGGAACTTCCCTGGCTTGCTCCTCCAGGCGCCGGTAAATGCACCTTTCTCGTAGCCAAACAGTTCGCTCTCAATGAGGTTGTCCGGTAGGGCAGCGCTGTTGACCTTGACAAAGGGTTTTTTCGCACGCAGAGAAAGGTCGTGAATAGCTCTGGCCACCAGTTCCTTGCCGGTGCCACTCTCACCGGTGATAAGCACGCTCACGTCTGATTTGCTCAAGCGCAGAATATTTTTTTTGATCTCCATCATGGCATTGCTTCCACCCACAATGGTCTCATTCATTATTTCGTATTCGGCATCCTGGGATTTCTTGAGCATTCGGTGGATGGCAAGTTTCAACTCATCGGGATTGAAGCTCCTCGGTAGGCAGCAAATATTGTCTCCTAAAGGTATATTGTCAGGCTCCATTTCGTCAGAATTTTCACTGATGTAGATGGTGGGGAGACATTTTTGCTCAAGCTCGACCACTTTGGCGAAAGCCTTGATCTGGCCAGGGCTGTGGCAGGATCCCAGGAGCAACACGTCGGGATTGTGCCGATTGAAATCAGGCAAGAAGTCTGCTTTCTGCATGACGGCGTGAGCTTGAAAACCAAGGATTTGCACCAGTTCGGTGAGATACTCCCGACTGGGGTGCGAGTCTTCGACAATGAGGATCTTTCTCGGCTCCATTTTCTTCTCCACGGCGCTAGCTGCAGGGTTCCTTAAGCGATCCGAGCACATCCACTAATATCTTTTTCTCTGAGCCCTCTGAGGGCTCGAGCGACCCCGAGCTTGTCGCGGGGGTGCGGGCGAGAGCTTCGTGCCCTTCGCGTTCTTCGCGGATTGAATTCTTGTCTGTGGAAATATGTGTCGTCAAAGGTTACTCGCGTCCGAGTTTATAAACAGAAGCCCCTTGAGATCAGATAAACCTGCTCATCATTCCCAGCTAAATAACGGTGTGCGCCGTGTGACGGGATCGTTTGGGTCGATCGTCCGGATTGAGTTTTAGGTGATCTAGATCCTAAGATTGGATGTGTCTAGAGCAAGGTTGATGCCAGGTTTGTTGGGTGGCTCAGGCTCAGAAGGGAAAGGCACGTAAATGACGTGTGAATTTAGTTGTTTACGAGAATGTTAATATTTGATGACAGCGAAGGATTGCAGCTATAAATAATGGAATATGAGGGACCTAAAACCTCCAAATCCACTACTCCACTACTCCAGTGCTCCAATACTCTAATTCGGTTTAATCTTTTAATTTCAATTGGTTAGATAGGAAAATAGGTAAACCTTTGCAATGTGGGAACCAGAATTTTCAGAATTGGAATCCAAATTCCTCTTTTTTTGCTCCAAACCGCTGGAAAAGGTAAATGGTTTGCCAATGTTGGTACTTTTTTTCCTACATCGAGGGAAAAAAGTTTCTCAAATGGAAAAAAGGTAAATGGTAAGTGGTAAACGGTGAGCGGTAAGCAGTAAGCAGTGAACAAATGATAGATCCGTAGGTCGGATCGTTCTCACGCCAGTAAGGTTGATCCGACAAATTAGTCCAAGAGAGAAGGCTGACCGCATCCGCAACACTTTACTGTGGGAGCGGCTTTCTAGCCGCGATAAGTGCTCAGTACTTACAAAACATCTGCCGTGCTGGTGGTATAGTTAAGCTTTGCTTGTAAAGTGAGTATGCTGCGGTGATCTTCGGGAAGACGAGCGCGCAGCAGAATCCCCCCGCCCGCCTCGCCTGAGCGAGAGCGATGGCGGGCAGGCCTCGGTCCCCCTTTAGAAAAGGGGGATGATTCTGAAATGATTCCAGCACGTTTTCCCTTTTGGCAAAGGGGGAAGATGATTTCTTTGCCTGTGAGATATCCCATGTAATGCCCCTCTTTCGTAAAGGGGGGTTGGGGGGATTTCGTTTACTGCTTACTGCCTAGGTAGGTCGGATCGTTCTTACGCTAGTAAGGTTGATCCGACAAACAATCTATCAAACGGCTGGGATAACGACATCCTCATCGCGGCTGGAAAGCCGCTCCCACAGAGGAATCTCTCTTCTGTCCTCTGTCGTCTGCCCTCTGTCCTCTGTCCTCTGATCTCCGACCTACTAACTCTATGCCCTCTGTTTTGTCTTTTGCTGACTTGTCAGAAACCCCAAAGAAATCTGTTTTTAGTCCTTCCCTGACACCTGGTCCCTGACTTCAGGTCTTGGGGTCACATCTTCATTTATCAGTTACGACTTCAGCGATTTGAACGGCTTGAGTGTCTTATGGGATAGGGCACAGAGAGAGAGCATAATCTGCGCTTGTTGGTGATTATTCCACGGGGCAGGCAATACCCGATCTTGTCTGAAGAAACATCGGGTTCCCGTCAGCTTTTGAGGTTGCGAAAAGATTTGATCGAAATTTCATTTAAGCGCGTGAACGCTTACTTTTACTCGCCAAATTCCTGCAAGATCCGATGGTAAAAAATTTCGCTAATCCACATGCCTGCTTCGATCAGACGATCTAGTTCTTGGCGCAAAGAAAGAATCACTTCCTTCTCCCGCGACTCAATAAGCACTCCAACTGTTCCAGTTACCTGCAGCCCTCTAGCGCGGGCAACACGCCGTGCCTGCTGGTCATCGAGTATTATAAAGTCAGCCTCAGTCTCCAAAGCAAGGGCGATAGCTTCCCGTTCACCAATTCCCAGATCCGGTGGGAGCACGTCCAGAATTCCCTTCGCAGCTTTTCGGAGTTGAAATTTTCGTCCCTGTAGTAACGTCTGAATCTCTGCAATTTCCTCGTCTGGTTTTGCACCCGCCTCATCCAGGACCGACCCCGGAATGATCACCTCATCGTAAAGTTGGGCTAAAAGATCAAGACGGCGGATTTTAGCTAGCAAGATCAGAGGACTAGTATTGCAAACGACTATCAAGATGCTTTCCCTGTACGTGCTCGCGCTTCACTGATCTCGCGTTCCAACTCCTCCAATGAATAATTTAACACCGATATCCGGTATCGGCCCAAACCCTCCAAGAATTCGACACGATTTATCCCTGTTAGTTCCGCCGCCCGTCCAGAGGAGATACGGCCCATCTCGTAGAGCTTGGCAGCCACCAGAAATCTAAGCTCCCGCTCGAACTCCTCAGGTGTTGCACCTAAAGTCTTAGGTAGGTCCTCCGGGTACGGTATTTCCAAGATCCTAGTACCCATATGAAACCCCCTTTCCTTCTTTAAGATAGTCTTGCAAGGTTCCCATTTCAGTCATCTCTTCGAATTGAATTTTGATTACTTCTTCCAGATTCTTCCTAGCTTCTTCCCGCGTTTTGCCCTGAGAAACAAAATCAAGTTCCGGGGACCTTGCCACATACCACCTGCCTTTTTTCCACAGCTCGATGGTAAAATCTAATTGCATTTTATGCTCCTGTATTGAGGGCTATGCCATCTCCGTGGAGACCTCACTCTAGATCCTCGTGAACTAATTTTTCCGTTGGCTCTGATTCATTAGTCCGAACTCTACCATAGCATCCCAAATTTGTCAGCTTCATGATCGGATATGATCGAAGGAATTCCTTGCATCTTCACTGAAATACGGCTACGATGCGTCCGCAAAAGATCGAGGCCCGAAGTAGATAACGAACGCAGGGCTGTTTTCAGCACATCGTTAATGGTTTGAAGGGGCACAAAATGGCATTCAGCTCATCATTTTTGCCAATCCAAAAATCCTATCCCTTGCCACGACCTTGGCAGTTTCACCAGGTCAATGCAGGCAATAGGTATTCTTCCTTTTAGGTTCCCTATATTTAAGTCTAATTTCTGGGATAGCGCATGGCAAATGGTCAAGTTTGCCGCCCCCTATAGCTGCGCTTGTTGCTAATTCCACTTCTTAAGCTGCCTGCTGTAGGGAGCGAGGTCGGGGCTCTGTGACCTTCGGATATATTGTTATTGCTTTGCTCTTTGATGAAAGTGCGGATCCCGATTTCTGAAAACAAAGGATTACTGTAATGAGGAAAGGAGGGGGCCATGATTAAGAAAAGACAGTTATATCTCTACGAAGCGCTGGAACTCAGGGCGGAATATGACGCAAGGATAAAGACACTTAAAGACTGTCTACCTGAAACAAGGCAGAACAGGGGCAGATCCTTCTTTTCTAGAGATGATGAGGGAATGCGGCGTCCCAGTGCCGATTTCAACGTGGCTGACGCTCGCAAGGAACTCAGGAATCTAGAAATAAAACGCCGCAAGCTCAACAGTGCAATCCAAAAGAGCAACTTTAGTTACAGCATTTATTTTGCCGGCGAGTCGATCAATCTGATTGAAGCTTTGGAAACCCGCAAAGGGTTGAATGAGCGGATCGGAGAACTGCATTCACAGGTAGTGGATTCTGCCTATGAGAAAGTCATCTATAAGGAAGGTCGCGATATCGTTGAAGAGAGCGAAATTCCGTATGTAGAAGCTTGCAAAAATTTGGAAGAAGCCAGATTGGCCTTTAGAGAATTAAATCGAAAACTCCGGTTGGCCTCCTTTGAGGCGACGGTTGACTTTGAGGATGAATAGACAATATCGGAGACAGGGGAGCAAGTGCGAATGATTTGGCGACAGATCATAGCCCAGACCATGGCTTCTGTGAGAGCCGTACAACCTGGGGGCTGACACCCTATCAGTCCGGCATAGAAACAAAGCCATAACAGCAAACAGCAGAGCAAGTTGAGCAAAAAAGCAATATAGTTTCATGGCTCCGCGTCTCCGATCTCTCTTTAGCATGGAATAATTAGGGGACAGCCAAGCGATCTCGAGGTAAGGAGGTGGTCCCACATGATTCGTGAATTAGACACTGTAGTGCTTACACACGATATCGAAGAACATGGTCTTAAACTAGGAGATGTCGGGACCGTAGTCCATTCATATAGTGATGGAACGGCATTTGAAGTTGAGTTTGTTACGGCCGAAGGTAAGACCGTTGCGCTGTTGACACTCACCCACGCGGATATCAGGCTTATAGGGAAAAGAGAAATACTTCATGTACGTGAACTCGCTTATGGGCATGGGGCATGAAGAGGAGCATGGAGCATGGGGCATAGGGCCCCAGTGAAATAGTCGCCACAGGCGAATTTCACGGGGTAAACATGGAGCATAGAGTTGCTCGGTTAAAGGTTGGAGGAGCGCTCAGGTTCGACTTGCTCACCTTCGCTTGAGGTTGGAGGCAAAGCCCGAGGCTGGAATAGTGGAATACTGGAATGATGGAAGAATGGGCGAGTCTGTTTTACATGAGTAATCATGCTAACCTGAAATATAGTCTTCTATTTTCTCCCCCCATCGTTCCAATATTCCAACATTCCAATGTTCCCCTTTGTTGCCTCGAACCTCCCTCCGGTCTACGACTCGGCGAGGCCGTTGGCCCTACCCTCCGGGGCGTAGTCCCCTACGGGACGGAGTCGGGCCGGAGGCTAACCTCCAACTTCCTTCTTTTCTACTTACTGCCAGCTGCGAGCTGCCCGCCTGCCCTGAACCCGTCGAAGGGCTGTCTTCTGATCTCTGACCTCTGATCTCTGACTTCTGTCCTCTGCCGTCTGCCTGCCTGTCCCGCCCGTCCCGAGCTTGTTCGGGGAGCGAAGTCTCGGGGCTGTCTTCAGTCCTCCTTGTCCGCCATAGCCTCGGCGACGGCGGCTGCCCTCGTCGATTATTATTGACTTCCTTGTTTAAAGCTTTTAGCATTCTAACGCGATTCCAAGTAGGTTGAGATTTGCCCTTCTGGTTCGCTGATCGGGGTTTCTTGTATTAATCAAGAGAGAGAGCTTATGGGTATAGATTTAAATAGAGAAATCGAGAGCGTAACCGAACAGATAGTAGAAAAATACAACCCAGAAAAAATTATTCTGTTCGGCAGTGCCGTTCGAGGAGAGCTGAGTGCAGATAGCGATGTGGATATCTTAATCATTAAAAAAGATACACCACTCTACGGAGCAGATAGAATCAGACAACTGAGCCGCTTGATTGAGCGAAACATCCCGATCGATTTCCTTGTCTATCGGCCTGAAGAATTCGAAAAAAGGATAGAGATGGGGGACCCTTTCCTAAAAGCCATTGTAAGGGAAGGGAAGGTCTTGTATGGTTGATAGCGCAATCGTACGCGAATGGCTGGACAAAGCGGATGGAGATTTCAGCTTCGCGCAGATCAACCTCGAGGAAGGTAAGCCTTTTTTCGCCCAGATATGCTTTCATTTCCAACAGGCGGCTGAGAAGTATCTGAAGGCCTACATCGTCGCTCACGAATTGGAGTTTCGCAAGATTCACGAACTCCCTCTACTCCTGAAAATATGTACGTCAAGAGATCCTTCCTTTGACCAACTGCAGGACGACTGCGAATTCCTGACAACATACTATATCGAAACTCGCTATCCTGTTCACTGGCCTACAAATTTCTCCGCGGAGCAAACCCAGAAGGCTCTCCAATCTGTCTCACAAATACGTACTTTGGTCAAAGAAAAGCTGCGTCCTGTATTGACAGTCTCCACGAATAACGAATAACCTTCCTTTCTGGTCTTTCCCGCCCGTCTCGAACATGTGCCCATTCCGCAAAAGGGGGACGTCCATGAAATTATGACTTTCTACCATGCAGGTAAGCGCTGAGCAAAGGGCAGCCTCCGGTGGAGTTATTTGTTATCGGTTATTTAGAAAATTATTTTTTTCCTTCTAGCGAGTGTTTGCTATCTCTCTTACTGCTCTACCAGTTGACCGGACAGGTACTTGTGAATAACACTGGAGACGAGTGTCTGATAAGGTATGCCCTCCTCCAAAGCTTTGACTTTCAATGCATTGAGGTCTTTTTTGCTGATGCGAATGTTCATCCGTTGATCTTTTACACGTGTGGATTTTGCATATTCTTTGGCAGCTTTGATCTCCTCATCGAGATTTCTAACTGATCTCCATTCCCCTCTCTCAACAGATTCAAAAAGATCCTGTTCGTCCTTGTTCAGCTCGATCATATCATCTCTCCTTGTCAAGGAACAATCTACCCTAACATTGCATACCCAAACCGGTAAAAATCGCTGCGCTCGCGTGATAGCGCGCCATCTGCGAGCGTGCTCGCCTCGGACAGAATCTCACGTACGGTCAAGTACTGTTCATCCTGTCCCAGCCTGCGCGCGTCCACATTTGGCGCACTCTGACGCGTTTTTCCTCGGCGTGGGTATGCAACATTAGGGTTGAGTGTATTTCCTGCTGGGGAATATCGTTTTCAAAGTTCGTTCATCTCCATGATCTACAAAAGGCACAATGTATGCGTAGTTCTCGATCTCTACCACATAGAGTTTCTGTCCCCCGTATTTCTCAGGGTTGGGATGCTCTAGCACATCCAGGAGTTGATCGTTTTCAATAGCAAATATAACGTGCTCAAAGGATATTCCCCTCTCCTTTTTGAGCATCTCATTCTTTTCGGGATCCCAATTGAATGATCTCATAAAAGAATAATATCTTTATGTGTGCCGATTGTCAACATCAACACAATCATCTGAATGCAACTTGACAACCTGTGGAGTGCGTAATACACTGTCATACACTGAAATGCAACATAAGAGGAGGGGATATGGGTGCTGTGCAAAAAAGCTTGAGGATACCTCAAGGGACCGTAGAAGAAATAGAAAGAATTGCCCGTGAGACCGGGCGCGATTTTTCTTCAATAGCTAAAGATCTCCTTGCGGAAGCCATTAAAATGCGCCGTTGTCCCGGCATTGTGTTTGCGGATGGTGTGAGCGGAAGAAGGGCCAGGATTGCAGGAACCGGCCTTGAGGTATGGGAGGTTATTAGAACTTACAGAAGCGTTACTCAAGATTTCAGCCGCCTCCAGAAAGCATACCATTGGTTGACCGAGCAGCAGCTAAGGGCAGCAATAGGCTACTATACAGCTTATCGAGAAGAGATCGACGAGGTGATTGAGCGAAATGAGTCGTGGTCCAGAGAAACGGTTGCCAAGCGATTTCCTTTTCTGAGCAGGAATGAATAACCGACCAGGGCGGCTCTCGCCCGCTCTCCCGCTCTGCGGGCTCGCTCGAGTCCTCAGAGGGCTCAAAGAAAATTCAGCAGCTGACAATCAAGGATCGAGATGGATCCGCTAAGAACGCGAAGATCACGAATAGATGAGAGTTCGAATTCATCAGACAGGATTTACAGGATGTACAAGATAGGAGATAGGAAATGAGTGATGTGGGGATAGGAGAATCGCTTAAGGATTATATGGGGAGTACCTGATGGCGAGAACAAGCTAGCTTGTTCTCGTCCTACAGGGCCTCCCCATAGGTCCCGATAGCTTCCTATCGGGACACCCCGCTTCGCGGGGTTAGCTTAAGCGATTCTCTACTTCGTGCCCTTCGTGTTCTTCGTGGTTAAATCTTTTATCCGTGAGCATCTGTGTGTCGCCGATAGGCGACCTGTGTCCAAATATTATCGGTGTGCTCTGCCTGCCCCGTGGAATGCTTCAGCTTTTTTTATTCCACTGGGGTGAGAGATAAAACTGTCTAGTGGCCAGTCAGAGGTTGATGCGTGAGATACTATTTGGATGAAGATTTAAGTCCCAAAATAGCCGAGCTGTTAAGGAAAAAAGGTGTCGATTGTACAAGCGCTCATGAGATTGGGATGGTACAGGCGTCTGATTTAGAGCAGCTTGAGTCAGCCGCTAGGGATAAGAGATGCCTAGTCACAAGAAATAGAGATGATTTCATCCGCTTGACGGTTCAGTTCTTCAATGATCATTTACCCCATTATGGAGTTCTAATCATTCCAAGTACTATTCCAGGAGACAAATTTTCCTTCATAGCTGGTGCACTTGCTCGCTACGCCAAGAAACATCCCGCAGGAATACAGCCTTACACCATAGATTTTCTTCCTTCTTCGAAGCCTTGAACGACTCCATTATACCCAAACGATTCGTTTCATCTTAAAAGTCGAATCGCGGCTGACCTTCGACAGGCTCAGGTCGGGGGAAGCTGCTCCCACAGGAGACAGAATTTGGTGAGAAGAAAGTAATGTCCGCGAATGTCTGCGCCTGCCCGCCATCGGCTTCGCCTTCAGGCGAGGCGGGCGGGTGGGTCTGCGGCTAATTCTATTTGCTTTGAGTCTGTCGAAGGGGAGCTAAGCTAAGGGATAACAGATTTCCAGTGCAGAGGAGGGTTCTTCCTTTTGATCTAGAGTATTCTGAGAGATGAATCTTTTAACTGCTATATTTGTGACACAATTGGAATACACAGACAGACAATTTTCTTTTTGGCATTTAGAGTAGAATGTGCGGTCGATTTTAACCTTTTCGTGAAAATCACACGTTGAGCAACAAGCCAAGATCATTTTATTCCCTCATATTGAGAACTATGTTATGCGAAGAAAAAGGGCTAGGTTATACACCACTGACTATACTTGCAGTTCTCAAGTTCATTGCATTCGTCAGGTTCACCAAAACAAGCTTCATTCCCAGCTTTGACCTGTTTAGAGTGAACATATACGGTAATACATTCTCGACATATCCCACCACTGACATAGTCCGTTGGCTCATTCATAATCCAGGTCCGCTGGCACTTCACGCAAATATAAGTCATGTTCCAATCCCGGCCTAGTCCATGACAATCGCTTAACGTTTACCGCGTAAGGCCTACTCTATAGAGCAAAACACATGCCAGAAAACAGTAGGAGTAATTTCAATAATTTAGATTGTAAGTGGAGATAAAAATGAGAAAGAATCTCACAAAAGTGAGCACTTTTTTCTCTACTGATTCACCGGGAGACACATCCACTAAACAACAGAGACACGGAGATCACAGAGAAAGCTTTAATTCTAACCACGAAGAACACGAAGAGCACGAAGGTTTATACCTATTACTTGACATCCTCACATCACTCTTTTCCTTTCTCTCATCCTGTAGATCCTGCCTGCCCCGTAGGTCCGAAGGATCGTACCGGGGTTAATCCTGTCAAATGAATTAAGCTCTTGTCTCTTCGTGCCCTTCGTGGTAATACCTTGGTTCTTCTCTGCGGTCCCTGCCCGCCATCGTCCGCCTGAGGTGGACTCAGGCGAGGCGGGCGGGTCGGCGTCCTCCGCGGTGAAATGCATTTAATGTCAGCGCCTGTCGGCGTGGGTCTGCGGTTAATCTCAAACCGGTAAGAGGTTCCAGAACGATCAAGGCTGGAAAAGGTAAGCGGTGAGTGGTGGGATAGTACTAAGGTTTGCTCATTATCGAGTGGTTAAAGACATTTAGGCGTTTTCCAACTCTTTGAGGTATTCTTCGAGAAGCTCCCGATCTTTCGACTCTAGCTCGACGAGTTGTACGCCCATGCCTTTGGGGTAATCTTCTGCTTCTATCTCATTGACCCATATTACGTCACACTTGCCTTTAATTTGTCCTTTATCATTAGGCAAATCTATCTCTATGGTAAACTGGTAGCCAACATCGAAAGGTGCATCGGTTGCCAGGTAAACTCCCGTTTGACTGATGTTGTGGATAAGCGCATCTTGAAAATCCTCTCTCGTTTCAAAGCGCACCTTGAGAACCACATCCAGCCTTGGGCTTCTCCTGCGATCGTCCATATCCGCATCCTCTCTTAGGTGGTAAACAGTAAAAGGTGAACGGTAACTGGATTAGGTGTAGGTCGGATCGTTTCCGTCTCGGCGGAGTTGATCCGACAAACAATCGGCCCTTTGGAGTATCGTCGGATGAACCCGCGCTGCGGAACCATCCGACCTACTGACCAAATATTATCCTTTACTCTATGCCCTATGCTCCATGCCTCATAATGTGTTGATAATATTGAGTGATTCGACGCTACCACACTCTGAACCATGGGTCAACGAAAAAATTGTTGACGCTGAGGCCCATCGCCCTTAATATAGCGAGCTAGTACTTTATTTGAAATCTCGTGGCTTTACAATTTTTTGCAAACGTTTGACGGGATCGATGCCTGCAGAATTAGTGCTGAATATAAGGCAGCATCGTTCCTTCGGAGTACCTGGTCTATTATAGAGAGAAAGCCCCACGTTAATTTGGCTCATTCAGTTGAAGGGGCAGGTAGAGTTCAGCAAATATCGAGCTACCGTGAGTATTGATATGGACGTTTGTGATCGCCTCATTATTGGTGAGAGCCAACCCATCATAAAGACCAAGGAACTCATTCGTCAGGTTGCCAACAGCGATCTTAACGTCATTATCTGTGGCGAGAGCGGGGTGGGCAAAGAATTAGTTGCCCAGGCACTTCACCTCAGCTCGGTCCGGAGAGATAGGCCGTTTATCAAGGTTAATTGCGCTGCCATCCCCGGCGAACTTCTCGAAAGTGAGCTCTTTGGCTACGAGAAGGGCGCTTTTACCGGTGCCGACAGGCCGAAACAGGGTAAATTCGAGGTGGCCCACAAGGGCACCATGCTGTTGGACGAGATTGGAGATATGCCAATGTTTCTCCAATCGAAGATGCTCCAGGTCCTGCAGGATCTTCAATTTTCACGCTTGGGCGGGAAAAAGGACGTGCAGGTTGACTGTTGGGTCATGGCCGCTACCAATCAAGAGCTCGAACAGAGTATCAGAGAGGGCCGTTTCCGGGAGGACTTGTACTATCGCCTTAACATTATTCGGATATTTATTCCGCCGCTCAGAGAGAGAAGGGATGATATCCGACCTCTCATCGATTATTTCAGCCAAGAGTTCGCCGAGAACAGCTACAACTCCAGCTTTGATTTCTCTGGTGAAGCAATGGAGTTTCTCCACGAGTACGGTTGGCCGGGCAATGTTAGAGAACTCAAGAATGTGGTTGGTCGCCTGATGCTCCTGGGTGATTGGGAAACTCTGAAACAAGAACTGGTGGGAAGGGATACCAGCAGGATAGATAGTCGACAACTGGGCGTCCAACCTGGAGCACCTTTTGCTGATGATCCAGAGCCTGGAGAAGAGAAAAAGTTTCCCCCGCTCAAAGAAGTAAAAAAGAAGGCTGTCCAGGAAGCAGAAGGCAAGTTGATCAGTGCCGTGCTCCAAGAGACGGGCTGGAACCGTAAGAAGGCAGCAACAATCCTCCAGATCAGCTACAAGGCCCTCCTCTATAAAATCAAAGATCTAGGCCTGGATAAAAACAAATAGAAGGCCCAAACCGCCCGCCGTCAGGCCTCACCCTCCATTTCTTCGATCAACCATTTTCCATCCCGCACCCTACTACCAAATAACTCCCTTTACCCAAAACATCCCGTACATGTTTTGGGTAAAAAAGCCTATGGTTGAACTAGATTTTCTGCCGGATTTGAGGCCTAGAGCGACTTGGCGATACGAATACGACTCATTGCATTTAGGATCATTGCGGTTACTGCGCGCGTCGTGAGTAGGAGATAAGTGAAGAACCTGCACAAGATATTTTTTGCTTCTCAATTTTTTCCTTGACAGACCAACCCCGCCTGCTCTAGATTTTCCAAGTAAGAAGATTTATCACACCCTCGTTCATTATAGTGCGTGATTAAACTCTGGGGGGGCACCCCTACCACATTTTTTCAGAACGTATCTCAGTACCAATAGTTAATGCATGACCCTACCAGTGGTTTCAATGTCGGGAGCAATTCCGTGCCGACATTGTTCAACTGGTAGACTGCTCGGCCCTAGCAGGGCATACTTTCTCGCTGACTGCCTTACCACAGGGTCGAGAAAAGGGGGCTAGGGGTATAACCACAACCGCAAGCTGGACCTCCGGGATGCCAACAGATGTCTCGCCAGGCGCACCCGGCCTTAGCAAACATGAGACGCTGAGGTTGTGAGACAAAGATGGCATTAGCCCCCATTAAATAATGCTACAGGGGCATCCCGGATGGTCCAAAAAAGAAGGAGGGGCACAGATGTCTAACAAACCGGAGAAAGTCTTCCAACACGGCGGAGTCAAGGCAGCCATCTTTGCCAACGAGCACGAAAAGGACGGTGAGAGTTTCACCAAGAACAGCATTTCTGTTCAGAGGGTCTACCGTGACAAAGAAGGAAAGTTTAAGACCACGAACAGCTTGTATGTTAACGATCTTCCGAAAGCAGTTCTGGTGTTGCAGAAGGCATTTGACTACCTGACCGTAAGACATGAGCCCGAGGACGTACCAACCTCATTCTAGTTGGCCTGGCGAGGAACTGCTGTACATCTAAGCCCGCATAACCATGAAAGGGTGTTACGAGACCGCGGAAGGGCGCTCATGTCCGCGGTCGCAGTAGACGTTTCGTGGATAATGAGGGCTAGGTAGGGGACTTAGGGGCACTAGGTCAACATAGAGCGGTCCTCGCCAGGTTTCCTCCAAAGGCGCACCCACGCCTGGATAAACGAATCAGGTCTCACTGACGCAGCTACTTGTGTCCAATGCGGAGAGTGCGACGGTGTCCTCTGCCCTTGGCACCAGTTTGTGAAGTGGAACGTAGAGGGCAGGGTGCGCTGTTGCACTTCCCCTAAAGTATGGGACTGGCTTGTGTCCATCCGGGAACCTTACTCTTGTATGTCATTCTGAGCCCTTCGACAGGCTCAGGATTAACTCCGTGAAAAAACTGACAATGTCATCCTGAGTGTAGCGAAGGATCTCGAGATTCTTCGTCGCTGCACTCCTCAGAATGACACCCTGCGGTATACATTACCGACCGGAAACTAGCTTGAAGTAGAAGGCGCACAGAAGATTGCCATTATTACTCAGACCTGGACTGGGGAGATCTTTCAATCCTACAGCTGATATCTCCAGCTTTTTAACCCGGATATTTTATGAATTGCTGTCGCGAGACCACGAAGATGGTTGTGCCACCTGGCAACCGCAGGGTGTTGGTTCCGAGGCGTACCTGAACGGTACGTCGCAGGGTCCGACACCCGAGGACGCCAGGAAGGACGGCCATATCCGTGGTCGCAGCAAGTGATTCATGAAATATCCGGGTTAGGGGGGCACCTGATGAAAAAAGAAAGAAGCACGAGATTTAGATGGCTAAGAAAGATTATCAATATTGCTTTTGCACTCGCCGTTTTTTCTATAGCGGCCAAACCGGTTTTAGCACAAGAGACAGTTTTTGGCCCGAAAGACCTAAGAATCGGCTGGTTTGGTATTCATTTCTCCTTCCACAAGTTCACAGTCGACGAGCCCGGAGAAGGAACCATCATCATAAACAAGAATACCCCGGGAAAGAAAATCGGAGGGGGGTTTGCACGTCTGAATGGAAAATGGATTCCCAGCCGTCACTTTCTCCGTGGCGACGACCTTGCTTTTGAAAAAAGCGTCAATTTGCGATCCCGTAATTACCTGTTTGTCTTGCTGCGTGGAGCCCGCGGAGCCTCCATCAGTGTAGAAGTAAAAAAGAAGAGTTTAAGCCCACCGCCGGAGGTCAACTTCTCTGCCAAGCCTTCGGCCATCAAGCTCGGGGAAGCGACTGCCTTGAACTGGACCACAAGCTATGCCACCTCCGTTAGCATCGAGCCTGGCATGGGCAGCGTGGATCCGAGCGGCTCTCAGACAGTAACTCCTACAGAAACAACCACGTACACGCTCACGGCAAAGGGAGAAGGAGGCACGACAAGCAAGGGCGCCACCGTAACTGTTTACCAGCCTCCTACGGTGACCATGAACGCTGATCCCGGAACCGTGATATATGGCGAATCTTCAACCCTGTATTGGAGTTCCACCAACGCTGACAAGGTTGTCATCGATCAGAACATAGGAGAGGTAAGTTATGAGGGATCGCTGGCGGTTAAGCCAGACCGCAGCGCTACGTACACTATCACCGCCAGTGGACCGGGAGGCAGTGCAAAGGCGCAAGCAGTGCTTACGGTAAGGGCCGATGTGGAGCCCCAGCCGGAAGGCTTCTTCGGCGAACAGTATGAAGATCTCATTCCACCGGATGCAACGGCAGAATCATATGACCCAGAGCGTTTTGCTGTGGTCACCGGCCTTGTACAATACCTTATTGGCGAGGCCATCCCCGAAGTGTCGGTGAGCATCCTTGACCATCCTGAATACGGCACTGCCACAACGGATTCTGAAGGGCGTTTCTCAATTCCTGTTGAGGGTGGTGGCACTTTCACTGTTGTCTATCAAAAGGAAGGGTTGATCCCCGCTCAGAGAAAGGTCTTAGCACCCTGGAACGATATAGCCATCGCCGAAGCCGTTCATATGATAGTGGAAGACCAGGCTGCTACCACGCTCACCTTCGACGGCAATCCGGCTACAGTAGTCACGCACGAGAGCACTGAGGTGACCGATGAGTTCGGCAGCCGCTCGTTCACCATGGTCTTCACCGGAGACAACCAAGCCTATGAGGTGGATGCGCAAGGCAATGTAATTCGGGAACTCACCACCATCACCACCCGGGCCACCGAGTACACCACCCCTGAGTCCATGCCGGCAAAACTTCCTCCCAACTCCGCCTATAGCTATTGTGTGGAGCTCGGTGTGGATGAAGTACAAAGGGTCCGCTTTGACAAGCCGGTCATCACCTGGGTGGATAATTTTCTCGGCTTTGATGTAGGAGAGCCCGTCCCTGTTGGATACTACGATCGGGACAAAGGCTTCTGGGTGCCCGCTGACAATGGTGTGGTAGTACAACTCCTAGATACTGACACTGATGGTATTGTGGACGCTTTGGATGCCGATGGAGACGGTCAAGGCGATGATCTAAATGGCAATGGCTCGTTCAGCGATGAGGTCGAAGGTTTAAGCGATCCTCTGAGATATCCTCCAGGGTCTACCTTCTGGAGGGTCACAGTAACCCACTTTACCCCCTGGGACTGCAACTGGCCTTATGGTCCTCCTGCTGACACAATTCCTCCGAATCCCGGATCTGAGGCATACCTTGACGGCCAAGAATTATCTCAAGGACAGACTTGCCAGCGACCCACTGGCTCCTTTGTCGAGGAAAGAAGCCGATCCTTCCACGAGGACATTCCAATCCCCGGTACTGAGATGACGTTGCATTATGCCAGCAACAGCGTAGAAGGCTATCTCCATAGAATAACAGTTCCTGCCAGTGGAGAGACGGTCCCAGCCAGCCTCAAAAAAATCATTGCCAGGGTTGAGGTGGCTGGCCGGACATTTGAAGAGATCTTAGACCCCCTGCCCAACCAAGTTGCAGAATTTGTTTGGGACGGGCTGGATCAGTTGGGAAGGCAAACAATCGGTACCATAACCGTTCATGTCAGCGTAGGCTTTGTTTACGATGCGGTCTATTATAGCGCGGGGAATTTTGCGCAGGCTTTCGCGCAGGCGGGAAGCGATATCACCGGAATCCGAGCTAGACAAGAGGTGACCTCATGGAAGCGCAGCCAGAGAACCATCCATCAAGGTGCTGCAGCAGGAAGGGACGTTATCGCTGAAGGTTGGACTCTTTCGATCCACCATCACCTCAGCCCCACAGATCCCTCGACCCTCTATAAGGGAGACGGGACCGTAATCGAGAATGCCCCAATGATAATCGACACCGTGGCCGGCACTGGAACTTATGGCTACAATGGCGATGGCGGGCAAGCCACGGAGACCAAGTTTTGGTTTCCCAAAGGCGTTGCGGTGGATTCCGAGGGCAACCTTTATATTGCTGACACAAATAATAACCGCGTAAGAAAGGTGGACCCGAATGGCATTGTCACTACCGTAGCATATGTTCAATGGCCATACGGTGTGACCGTAGATGCCTCAGGCAACCTTTATATCGCAGATCAAAATTATGGCAGTGTTGAGAAGGTGGACCCGAGCGGCATCATCACCACCGTCGCCGGCACCGGAATTCGTGGCTACAGCGGCGACGGTGGCCCAGCTAACCTGGCGCAGCTTAATAATCCAATGGACGTAGCTGTAGATGCCTCAGGAAATCTCTATATCGCGGATAGAGGCAATCACCGGATACGGAAGGTAGATTCAGGCGGCACCATCACCACCGTCGCCGGCACCGGATACTATGGCTACAGTGGCGACGGCGGCCCGGCAGTCCAAGCTCAGTTTAATGATGTATTTGACGTAGCTGTAGATGCCTCAGGAAATCTCTATATCGCAGATAGAGGCAATCGCCGAATACGGAAGGTAGACCCGAGCGGCATCATCACCACCGTGGCTGGCACCGGAGCTTTTGGCTACAGCGGCGACGGTGGCCCAGCCACAGAGGCCAGGCTTCGAGGTCCGAGGAGTATAGCTGTAGATGCCTCAGGTAACATTTACGTCGGGGATACAGAGAGTCATTGTATTCGGAAAGTAAACCCGAGTGGCATCATCACCACCGTAGCCGGCACCGGAACTTTTGGCTACAGCGGCGACGGCGGCCCAGCAGTCCAAGCCCGGCTTAGAAACCCTTGGGGCATTGGTGTAGATGCATCAGGTAAGCTTTATTTTGTAGATGGCGCTAATCACTGTGTACGGAAAGTGGCTTACCCAGCTGCCTTCGCCGCCCACGTGATTGGTGGAGACATCCCCTTTTCTGAGGAGACTGGCATTGGTCATATCACGTCCAGCGCTGGACATCACAAAAAAACCATCGATTTGAATACAGGCGTTACCTTCAATGAGTTTGGTTATGACCAGAACAACAACCTAGTTTCCATCATCGACCGCTTTGGCAGCCAGACTGTCATTAACAAGGATAGCAATGGTGTGCCCATTTCCATTACATCCCCCGACGGCATAGCCACAGCACTGACCATAGACGGTAGTAACCACCTCACCCAAATCACCTATCCAGACGGTAGCTTTTATGCCTTTGAGTACACCCCAGATGGCCTGCTTACCGCCAAGGTTGAACCAGAAGGCAACCGGTTTGAGCATGTGTTTGATGTATTTGGAAAATTGACAGATGCCATGGATGAAGAGGGAGGGAACTGGAACTACACTAGAAGTGCGCTCGCAGACGATGATATACGCACCGAAGTCCTCAGCTCAGAGGGCAATCTCACAACCTACCTGGACCGCACGGATTCCACCGACGCCTATACCTCCACTATTACAGATCCCACAGGGGCTGTGGCCCTCTATTATCAGTCAGCGGACGGACTGACTGTGAACAAATCCCTTTCCTGCGGCATGGATCTTCACTTTGAATATGGTATCGACTCGGAGTACAAGTTCAAGTTTGTAAAGGAAATGACGGAAAACACGCCTTTGGGTTTGGCGAAAACTACCTCCCGGGGAAAAACTTACCAGGACACAGATTTAGACGAGGTGCCGGATCTTGTGACTGAAACGGTTACGGTTAATGGCAAGGTCACAACCCTGGAGAACAACGTGCCGCAAGCGCGAAAAACTGCTACTTCCCCAGTTGGAAGAACAGTTACCACTGATTATGATCCGCAGACTTTGCTTACCACAAGGCTCGCCATTCCGGGCTTGCTTGATACCACGTACGGTTACAACAACAGGGGAAGACTCACGGAGATTGCAACCGGCAGCAGGACCACCACTTTCACCTACGACTCGCAGGGGAACGTCTACTCTATTACCGATCCTGAAAACCACACGACGACATACACCTACGATGCGGTAGGACGAATGACCGGGATCAACCGACCTGATGGAAGTTCCGTGGGCTTCAGCTATGACAATAACGGCAACATGACGGTGCTGACCAACCCGGCGAGTATCCCCCACGGTTTTGGCTACAACAAAGTAAACCTCAATAGCTCGTACCAGACCCCGGTAAGTGGCAGCTACAGTTATGTGTATGACAGGGACAGGAGACTGACCCAGGTCAATTTCCCCTCCGGGAAACAGATCGAAAATATTTACGCCAATGGCGCGGTGGAACAGATCCAGACCCCGGAAGGGAATATCGATCTGACCTATCTCTGCGGGAACAAGATAGACACCATCAAGAAAGGAACTGAAACCATCAGCTACGGCTATGATGGCGCACTGGTTAGCGCGGAGAACCTGAGTGGAACACTGACTGATGGGCTCAGCTACGGCTATGACGATGATTTTAACCTGGCAAGCTTCACCCATGCAGGCGCTAGCATCAGTTAT
>Ga0255046_10000090_pt1 | contig 19301 bp, 16 predicted proteins | sample BC1_12_27_MG_FD_183632 | JGI IMG/M metagenome (GOLD analysis project Ga0255046, IMG submission 183632) | Seawater microbial communities from Strait of Georgia, British Columbia, Canada - BC1_12_27 | ecosystem: Environmental > Aquatic > Marine > Strait | place: Canada: British Columbia...
GCGAGTTTCAGAGGACATACCGCCAGGCACTTCACACTGTTCACGGTTGTCGCCATTGCGAGGGACCTGTGTCCGACAGCATGCAGGCTTGCCCGTGGTGCGGCTTCGACAATCCGGCGCGAGGTTCAGAATCATCGTTGCCGTCCAGCTGTCCACGATGTGAGCGCGGCGTCAAGAACGACTGGAATTACTGTTCGTGGTGCTACGGGCCCGGATTCGTCGAGGAAACGAACCGCCGTTATCCCGACAAGCGCTACAAGGCACGCTGCAGAAATCAGCGATGTCGCGGTCCGCTGATGCCGTTCATGCGTTATTGCCCATGGTGCCGGACAAAGGTACGTCGGCCGTGGAAGCTGACAGGTAGCAGACACTCATGCAAAGCTTGCCAATGGGGTATCGCGAAGGAGTTCTGGAACTTCTGCGCCTGGTGCAGGGAGCCTGTGCGGCGTGACTGATGGCATCATATGTCTGGATGGTGCTCGCAAGTTCGATCAGCGAGTGGCCGCTCTCGGCGGCGGTATTTTCGTTGCCTACACATGTCCTTCCCCCGACAAAGAAACAGAGAACGAGGATACGGTCGCAGTATTTCCGTACGGTCCGCAGGCGACTGTCCTGATCGTCGCTGACGGAGCCGGTGGCCTGCCTGCAGGCAAACGGGCATCGCTGGCGGCCGTGAGAACACTGATCGAGTCGTTGCATTCGGCGATCGCGGAGATGATGTTGCTGCGGACGGCAGTTCTGAATGGCATCGAGGCGGCTAATGTCGCGGTGCAGGACCTTGGCAATGGCTCGGCGACGACACTCACGGTCGTAACAGTTGAGGGACTGACGGTCCGCGCCTATCATATCGGTGATTCGGAGGCGATGGTCGTCGGCCAGCGGGGCCTGATAAAGCTGCAAACAACGGCGCATTCTCCGACCGGGTTCGCGGTTGAGGCTGGTTTTCTGGATGAACGGGAAGCGCTGCATCACGCCGAACGGCACCTTGTTTCGAATTTTCTCGGCATGGGGGATATGCGCATTGATGTGGGCGCTGAGCTTGAGCTCAGGCCCCGCGATACGATCCTGTTGGCGAGCGACGGGCTCATGGATAACGTCCACGTTGACGAGATCGTAGAGAGGATTCGGAAGGGCCCGCTTGATGCTGCAGCTGAGCGCGTGATCTCGCTTGCCAATCGGCGAATGGCCGGCGCATTGGCCGGTCAGCCGAGCAAACCAGACGATTTGTCCCTGATCCTGTTTCGAAAACCCGCCCGTCCGGCCACGATCAGCGATATCAATTTAATAAAATCAAATAGTTAGGGATATAGCTCGACAAGAGAGGGGTTCTTGCAGGAATACGATTTGGGGAGTTGATCGCGCGCCGGCCACGTATTATCGTCATTAATGGCAGGTAACTGCTGACAGGGTCGGTCCCTGCGGTGATTCCGATGGAACTCAACCGCGCCTTTAGTGCTCCAAACCCTTTGCAGTCCTTGCGACTAAGAGGTTCAGGATGATGAAAGCAAGTCAGTCAACCATTTCGATTCCCAGTTGGATCAAACCACTCCTGTTCATAGTGTTTGCCGCTGCTGTTGCTGGCGCATGCAAAGAACAATCATCGTCATCAAGTGGCGGCGCGCCCAGCCCGCCGAGTGGTGGCGGTATGCCAGCTCCTCCGGGACCGCCCCCGTCAGGCAGCGGATCGAGTGGTGGTTCCTCAGGTGGTGGTGGTATGCCTCCGCCACCCATGCCGGGCGGTGGTTCCCAAGGCGGTGGTTCGCAAGACGGCGGTTCGCAAGACGGCGGACCATCGGGCAGTTCCGACGGTTCCAGCGGCTCGGGCGGAGAGGTCGGCAGTTTCCCGGGTGGGGGTGACGAATCAGCCGGTGTTCCACCACCGCCCAGTTCTAGCGGTGGGGGCGGTGACGGCGACATGTCCGGTGACGCGGGCAGCAGCGGCGATGGAGATTCTGAAGAGACGAGCGAATGGGACGAGGAAGCCAGTACTTCTGACGATGAATGCGGCGATACCGGGTCCCTACCCGGCGGCGTCGGTGGTATGGGGCAGGATGGCGAGTGCATTGGCGGTGGTGCGTCTGCTTCTGAAAGTGATAGTAGCAGCGAATCCAGCGGCGGCGCCGAGGGCAGCGTGCAGGGCACAGGCGGTGCCGGCAGCGTTGGTGAATTTCCCGAAGAAACTGCTGACGAGCGGGCTGAGCGGCTTGGACAGGAACTCGATAAGTCCATCGGTGGTTTCGACGAGATTCTGCAGGGGGAGCAAAGCGAAATCTCTTCTGCGGGACGCAATACTGAAGGATTCGGTCAAGGTGGAACTGGCGCGAGCGGCGGCGGCATAAGCCTGGGTGAACAGGCCAGTGGCAGTGCAAATCCTGTATCGGTTGCGAATACCGGCGTCTCACGAGAGTCGCCGACTGCCGGTATGAGTCAGCAGGAGATTAGTGAGCGCACGCCAGACGACATTCCAATACTGGTTGACGACGATATCATCGCCAGGCAGTTGCGTGAGGCTGCGCTGGCGGAAGACGATCCGGCGTTACGCGACCGGCTTTGGGAAGAATATCGAAAATACAGCGGTATCTAGCCGCAAGTACGCCGGCATTTAGGACATCGATTTGAGAACTATGACACAGACATCATTGATGCTGACTGCGATCTGCCTTGCATTGCCGGGGTGTGCGGTCAATGAAGTTATAACGGCTGAAGAGACCGAGTTGATTGTGGCGGATGCACCGCCCGACGAGTCGATGTTGCTCGACATTGGCATTGTGGAATTTGAAGGCGGTATCGCCCAGGACAATGATCCGGAAAAGTCCGGAACGTTTGAGGAAATTCGCTCTGCTGAAGTACGGTATGTCCCATACCATCTGAAAACGACTTTGCAGGGTACCGGTCACTGGGGTGCCGTCCGGGTTATTCCGTCGCGTAACGCGTTTACCGATATCGTTATCAGCGGCGCGATCGAAAAGTCTGATGGCGAATTCGTCACACTGAATATCACTGTCGACGACGCTCGCGGACAGCACTGGTACAGCGAGTCGTACAGCACACAGACCGGAATATCGTCCTATTCAGAAAATCGCGACAAACGAGAGGATCCTTATCAAAAAGTCTTTAACGACATTGCGAATGATCTGAAAGTTTTTGTTGAGCAACTGCCGCCGAAGTCGGTTCATGAGCTTCGCCAGGTTACGGAACTCAAGTTCTTCGCCGACATGTCGCCGCGCGCCTACGGCGAGCATTTGACAACTGACGAAGAAGGACAGATGGCGATTGTTCGCTTGCCGGCAGACAATGATCCGTCGGTCGATCGCCTGCGGCAAATTCGCGAGCGTGATCGGCTCGTCGTCGATACGCTGAACGAGCATTACGCCAACTTCTATTACGGTATTGCGATTCCATATCATTCATGGCGCAAGACGGCGCGCGAGGAAGCGATCAATTATCGGCAGGTAAAGCGGTCCGCAGCAATGCAAACACTGATGGGGGCTGTGGTTCTGGCCGGCTCTTTGGCTGTTGATACCGGCAGTTCGAGCTACTCAAAGAGTCAAATGCAAAAAAGTTTGCAGTACATCGGCATTGAACAGGGTCTCGACGCCATAATGACCGGGTTCTCCCGCCGTTCCGAGGCTGGGATGCACCTTGAGTCAATCAAGGAACTGTCCGAGTCGTTCGGTGCCGAGGCAGCGCCGATGGTCGTGACGGTCGAGGGCGAGACACGTCGACTGACGGGCACAGCTGCGGCGCAATATGAAAGTTGGCGTAGATTGCTCAAGGAAATCTATGAAGTTGAGACCGGGTTCGTCGAAACGGCAGATACTATTGATCCGGATCCGGTGCGCATCCCCGAACCGACGGGATGAGCGATCGCTGATTGATGCAGGACCTCAAGAAAGGAATTGAGCTTGCGAGCCGCTACACGCTGGTCAGAAAGCTCGGGGCCGGCGGTGCGGCTGAAACCTGGCTGGCCACGGATCGACTGACGCGCGCATCAGTTGCGCTGAAGATACTGGTTAGCGATCGAGTAAGCCCGGCGGATTTCCACAAGGAATGGCAAACCAGCATCCGCCTGATGCATGCGCACATCGTGCGTGTATTCGAATTCAACGATGACACCGAAAACACGTTCTACAGTCTGCAGTTCGTCAACGGACCTGACACCAGTGTGCTTTCCGGTGCGCCACTGGAACATATCCTGCCGCCGATTGCTCTGCTGGCGGATGCCTTGCGCTACGCCCATGCCAAGGGTGTCGTCCACCGTGATGTCAAGGTCAGCAATGTACTCATAGACAAAAACGGTGCGCCGTACCTGATTGACTTCGGCGTTGCATCGGAAGGTCAATCTGAATCGAGCGGCGGATCATTGATCGCGGCGAGCCCGCAGGTGCTTGCCCACGAAGCGCCGCAGCCATCTGATGATATTTTCGCGCTGGGCGGGCTCATCTATGAGCTTGTTAGTGGTCAATCCCCGTATTCTTCGTCGTCGACTGCAGAAGACATCCGACACGTCGTACCGCCGCCTGTCGTAGCGGCCGATGGCTCCCCGGTTCCTGACGCCGTGCAACAACTCATAGCGAGTATGCTGGACAAGGATGCGATCGCGCGGCCTGATGCCGAGACCGTTGTGGCCGCAATCGAATCGGCAGGCTATGCTCCTGCGCCGGCGCCCGTAAGCTACGCGGGCGGTGATGACGTGCAGGTTGACGAAGTCATCGAGATCAGTGATGCCGCCCGTTTGGGAGCAAAGCCCACGGCGCCTGTATCAGTTGAAGACGCCGCCAGCTCCGGTATGAGCCGGAGAATGCTCGGCATCAGTTTCATCGTTTTGCTGGCCATGCTGATCGGAGTCATCTTCTTCCTTCCGGATGCAGTCACGATCGACGAACCGGAGGTAACTGGGGAAACCGTTGAGGAGCCGAGCTCGGGAGCAGAAGAAACGCAGAGAAGACGAGGCGTCGGGTTCACCGAAAACGTCGAAGACCTGAGCGGACGGGACAGGCGCGTCAGGGCACGGGCAGATACGGAAGACGTGCTGGGCGAATTGCTGTCGAAAATGGATACCCTGGAGCGGCGAGCAGTGCAACGGTGGGGCGGTCTGCGTTTCAAGCAAGCTCAGGCGGTCTATGCTGAGGGCGACGACGCATACCTCGAGCGGGACTACGATACTGCGACTGAAAAATACCGCCAGGCGATATCGATTCTCGATCCGCTGCTTGATGAGGTCGACCGGGTTTTTGCCACTACGCTTACTGATGCAAAGGCAGCGCTTGACGCCGCCGATGCCGTAGAGGCGCTGCGATTTTTCGAGCTGGCAGTCGCCATTAGTCCGAGCAATGCGACGGCACAGGCGGGTTACCTACGTGCGCAGACACTCGACACGGTAATCTCGCTGACTGATCAGGGTCTCGAGTTTGAGACCGATCTTGAACTCGAAGCGGCGCGGCAGAGTTTTGCCAGGGCGGTCGAAATCGATCCTGAGTGGCGGCCGGCGCAGACTGGCCTCGATCGAGTGCTGGTGACAATCAATAAAATGGAATTCGATCAGCGTATGACCGAGGGTCTGAACGCACTGGCCGAGCGCGACTATCCCGGCGCTCGTGCGGCATTTCGGATGGCACAGCAACTCGAGCCCGAGTCCCGTGAACCCGCCGATGGCTTGCTGCAGGTTGACCAGGGAATCCGCCTGGATCGCATACGCGCACTCGAGAAGCGAGCGCTGAATCAGGAACGCGACGAGGAATGGGAGACCGCAGTCGAAACCTACGAGAGCATTCTCGAGATCGACAGTACACTGCAGTTCGCTCAGGAAGGCCACAGCGGGGCCCAGCAGATGTCGGCGTTGCATGCACAGCTTGATGACTACATCGATGACCCTGACAGCTTGAGCGTCGCTTCGACAATGGCCAGGGCGACCCGGCTTGTTGTTGACATTACGCGCCTGCCGGAAATCGGCCCCCGTCTTTCGGACCAACGCGATCAGCTTTCGCGCCTGCTAAAGCGCGCGGCGACGCCCCTGACGGTGCAGCTGGTCTCGGACAATGTCACCGACGTCTCGATCTACAAAGTTGGTAAACTCGGCAGCTTCGGAACGCGCCAACTGGGCCTCAGACCTGGCACTTATGTGGCGGTGGGGAGCCGGCCTGGTTACCGCGACGTGCGGCTTGAATTTCGGGTAGCGCCAGAAATCGAATCAAAGCCCATAATCATTCGCTGCGAGGAAGCAATTTGAGTTTCGATCATCTCTTTATTAAGGACGTTGAGGGCGAGCGACGCATTGATGCGGATGCGTTGCCGTTACGCATCGGCACCGGCAACGATTGCCAGCTGCGCTTGCCGGGCCCGGGCGGCGGCCCCGCCATGTTGCTCGACCTGCTCGATGGCGTGCCATTTGTGCAGCCATTCGGGCGTGATGCAAAGATGCAAATTAATGGTGAGCCGCTGTCAGCGAGTACGCGCCTTGCAGATGGTGATGAGTTACAGTTTTTTGGCAGTCGCGTCCGCGTTTCAGCAACGAACGAGCGTTTGACCCTTAATGTTCACCTCGAGGACAGTGCGTACGTTACGCAGCCCCCCGAGTTGGCCGATGATGCCGCACACGCTGCAGACGAAGAGATCGCGCCGACGGCTTTTCAGCGAGCAGCTGATACTCGTGCGGTTGTTCGTGAGTCGCACCGCAGCCCTCTAAAGACGATTGTCGGTGCCGCGCTGGCGATTCTGATAGTCACGTCCTACCTGCTATTCAGCTCAGCATCGATTCAGTTCGACGTAAGCCCTGCAGAGCCCGATGAAATATCAATCTCCGGTGGATGGTTCCGCATGCCGATCGGCGATCGCATTCTCCTGCGAAGGGGGGACTACACGGTCACGATAGAAAAAGACGGATACTACGATGTAAACCAGAATTTTGACGTCGGTGACGAAACCAGCAAGACGATCGAGATCCGAATGCGTCGCTTGCCGGGCCGTCTCTCGGTCGTTACTCATCCGCCGGTAGAAGCGGTTGTGGCAGTGGACAACAGCACTGTTGGAAAAACGCCGTACGGCCCGGTCGAACTGCAGCCAGGCGAACATAGCGTTAGCGTCAGCGCTGATCGCTACCTGCCTTTCGGCGATGTCGTGAATGTGGCCGGTCTCGGCCAACACGAGCAACTGCACGTCCAGCTTGTGCGGCGATGGTCCAATGTCGAGGTGAGGTCGGAACCGGCTGGTGCATCGATTTTTGCAGGTGAACAACGCATTGGGGAAACGCCGGTGACGGTGGAACTACTTGAAGGAACGCACCAGATCAGTGTCGTGCGGGACGGTTTCAAGGCCTGGGATGGCTCTGTGGTTGCGAAAGCGAATACTGACCAGGCCTTGCCGCTGATCCGGCTTGAGCCGGCGAATGCCAAATTACTCGTCAACTCCATTCCGCGAGCGGCAAACGTCACGGTAGATGGCCGCTATCGTGGTCAGTCACCGATAACACTGGCGCTGTCTCCGGATGTTGACTATGAGATCGGACTGTCCAAGGCAGGCTATGGTGCAACAAGCCGCAGGATCCGGCTGCAGGCCGCGGCGAGTGACTCGATCACCGTCGATCTGTCCGCGCGAACTGGCTCACTGAAAATCAATGTGCAGCCTGGAGATGCAAGCGTCTATGTAGATGGCCGCGGGCGCGGCAGCGGATCGACCACTCTTAAGCTCAGCTCAGCACCGCATCGGGTGGAGGTTCGAAAGGCCGGTTACGAGACCTGGTCACGGTCAATAACGCCACGACCGGGCTATCCACAGACCGTGACGGCGCGTCTGCGGTCACTGGAAGCGGTTGAGCGTGCGAAAATTGAAACAATGGTGAAGACGGCGGATGGCCAGATCATGCGACGCGTCGATCCCGGCACGTTCATGATGGGATCGTCGCGGTCCGAACAGGGACGGCGGGCAAATGAGGTACTCGTACCTGTTGCGCTATCAAGGACATACCTGATCGGCGTTCACGAAGTTAGCAATGCCGAATTTGCCGAATTTCGGCCCGGACACGATTCTGGCAGTTACATTCATCCATCGATGGCAGGCGGCAGCAACCCGGTGGCAAACGTGAGCTGGTCGGATGCCGCCCAGTACTGCAATTGGTTGAGCGCAAAGGAAGGGCTCAATCAGGCATACGAAGAGAAATTTGGCGAATGGGTTGCCGTTCGGCCAGCCCCGAATGGTTACCGGTTGCCGACCGAAGCCGAATGGGTGTGGGCGGTTCGTTACGAAGGCAGTGCCGGAACACGAAAATTCGCCTGGGGTACGGATATGCCGCCGGCAAGGGACAGTGGTAATTTCGCCGACAAGTCTGCGGTCAATCTGGTGCCGACGATAATTCCGCGTTACGACGATGGATTCGCGTCCACAGCGCCGGTCGGCGAATTCAATGCCAGTGCCATAGGAATTCACGATGGTGCCGGAAATGTCGCTGAATGGGTCAATGATATCTACACGGTGCCGACACCGGGAATAACAACACCCGTAGTGGACCCGCTGGGCCCGGAGTTTGGCAATAGCCATGTAATTCGCGGTTCCGGCTGGAGTCATGCCGGTGTGATGGAGTTGCGCATGAGCTTTCGTGACTCTGGCACCAACGCGCGGCGGGATGTGGGCTTTCGAGTCGCCCGAAACGCCGATTGACAATTGATGAGACAATTGTGCCCGAAACCTGTCTATAAGGTCAGAGACCGCTAACGCAAAGGAACTATCGTGTACCGTTTTCTATTTTTCCTGATTGTCAGTTCATTCCTGTTTGTACCGGTCTGGGCACAGGAAGAATACGCCGAGCCGGACGAGACAGAAACACCGGAGCCTCAAGCTGAAGAGATTGACGAGACAGAAACACCGGAGCCTCAAGCTGAAGAGATTGACGAGTCAGGACTTGACGAGCAGGGTTTCACCGATGAAGACGACGATTTCCGGCCCAGCGAAGATATTCCCGCCGACCAGTCGATACCGTTTCCAACAGACATCTAGCCTGAATAATCATTATGAAGAAAAAAAACATACCGGTTGAGTTCGTATTTCAACTTTTTGCTTTGATCATCGCGATCATCATCGTACATGCGTTCTACGTTTCGGTGGTTCGTCCCAATGCAGCGCAGATCATCGAAGAACAGAACATTGCTGCGGCAGCGGACCCGGACTACGTCAGGGAACGTCGCGTCTCGGTATTGATAAAAGATATGGAGCAGGAGGCTTGTTTCATTCTTGGCATCTGGGCGCTCGCGATCATGGGCTACAAAACGGTGACGATTCTCGGTGAACGGCGGTTGCTCGATGTCGACCTCGTTCCCGTTGCCGAAGGCATGCGAATACTGCCCGAGGACACACGCGAGTTTGCACGACAGATTGAGGCATTGCCCGAGGAGAGTCAGCGCATGCTGTTACCAAGAGCATTGTTGAATGCGCTGCGCCGTTTCAGCACAACGCGCAACATTCAGGATGTCTCGAGCAGCACGCGGAATATTTATGAGACGGAGGGTGAGCGTCTCGAATCGGAGCTGTCGATGATTCGTTATATTTCGTGGGCGATACCCTCCATAGGTTTCATCGGCACGGTCCGTGGCATTGGTGAAGCCCTTGCCCAGGCAGACAAGGCTGTACAAGGCGATATTGCCGGTGTAACGCAGAGCCTTGGTGTTGCATTCAACTCGACGTTTATTGCGCTGCTCATCAGTATCTTCCTGATGTTTCTCGTCCACCAGTTGCAATTGCTGCAGGAACGGCTTGTCTTCGACGGCGAAAACTACTGCGACGACAAGTTGATCAGGCATATGAAGGCAGACTAGCAAAAGGAAGAATACGGACGTGAGTCTCCTGGCAGCACACATCAACGATGCCGGTATTTCGGTGATGGACTCGGATACGGTCCTGTACCGGGAACCGGGATTTGCCCTGCTGGACGATGACATGCTGACTACCGGCACTGACGCGTTCTCACAGGCACGAGTCAAACCGCGGCAAATTCATCACAGTTACTGGTCCAACCTGCAAACGGCGCCGTTGACTGATCGGCGTTTCCATCACCTGAGCGCTGCAGATCTTGTTAGCCGGCAACTGGAGCAGATCTGGAGTCGAGTTGCGGATAATGGCAATCGTATCGTCGTTGCGGTACCTGCTTATATGCGCGCTGAGAATCTTGGTTTGCTATTGGGCATCGCGGCGGAGCTGAATGTACCGCTTGTCGGCATGGTCGATGCGGCTGTCGCAGCAACCCGGCGCGAGTACAAGGGTGCCGTACCGGTGCACGTCGACCTGAGTCTGCATTCGACCATCCTGACGCGGATGACGCAGTCCGGGCAGGCGAGAGCCGATCGTTCTGCGGTAATCGATGAGCGCGGCATCATCGCACTTTACGACGCCTGGATCGCGCTAATCGCGGAAGCATTTGTGCAGCAATCGAGGTTCGACCCGCTACATGCCGCCGAAACCGAACAAATACTGCAGGACAGCCTGCCAGACTGGTTGTCGGCGGCGTCAGCCGGGAAAAACATCGCGCTAAAAATCGACTATTGTGGCATCACGCATGAGGCGGAGATCGAATCTCTTGAACTCCTCGCTGCGGCAGCACCGACTTACCACCGTATTGTCAGCAGCCTGCGTGCATTGTATCGGGCCGATGAGACGCCGGCGCTGCAGCTTTCCGATCGCGCTGCCCGCCTGCCAGGTCTTGCCGATATTCTTACCGCACGTGTTGGTGGGGAGATATTTCTGCAAGAACCTGGCGCGACCGCTCGTGGATTGCTGTCACGGTGTCGCGATATGCAGCCGGGCAACCGTGCGATCAGTCTGATTCGAACTCTGCCGTGGGACCAGTCTGCGGTCGAGATCAGGCAAGTCGAAACAGTCAGGCATGATGGCCTGCCGACTCATGTGCTGTTCGAAAATACCGCGTATGCGATCGATGCATCGCCACTGACATTCGGGTCCCAGCAGGCCGACCGGGAGCGGTGCATTGACCTGCAACAGGACATGCCCGGTGTGTCGCGTCGCCATTGCTCGCTGCAGCAGGAGAACGGGCAGTGCATTGTTCGCGATCACAGCCGCTACGGGACATTCCTGAACGGTCATCGCATCGACGGATCGGCAGTGCTGCAGGTCGGTGACCTGATTCGACTGGGGACACCGGGCTACGAACTGAAAGTGATCACAATGGAGAGTGGCGGTGGCTCGTAAACGCCGGCCATTTGAAGTTTTCAGCATGTCGTTTCTCGACTGCATGAGCTGTGGTTTCGGCGCGGTTATCCTGTTTTTCATGATCATCAACGCGCAGGTCAGGCAGACGACCGAGCAGGATCCGACGGATCTGATGGCGGAGACCCGCAAAATCGAAGTCGAAATTCTCGATGGACGAAAGAATCTCGTACTTGCCAAGAACACGATGGAACAACTCGAGACCGAAGAGGACACGGCAGAAGGCCAGATTGCCCAGATTATTGCCCTGATCGAACAGTTGAGAGCCGAGCTGTCGAAGTACGATTCGGAGACGCTTGCAAAAATCGAGCGTGTGGAACAACTGCAGACGGATATCAAGTCGCTGGAGGAGGAGGTTAAGAGACTGCTGGCAATGGCGGCGGAGGAAGATGCTGAAGGCAACAAGCTTCGCGAATTCAAAGGCGAAGGCGATCGTCAGTACCTGACCGGCCTGAAACTCGGTGGCGAGCGAACGCTGATCCTCGTGGATCGGTCAGCAAGTATGCTCGATGACACGATCGTCAACGTCATTCGTCGTCGCAACATGTCTGTCGATGATCGGCTCAGAGCCGTCAAATGGCGCCAGGTAATTGCCAGTGTCGACTGGCTGACCGCACAATTTCAGCTCGGTAGCGAGTTTCAGATCTACATGTTCAATAACGATGTCGAGCCGGTGATCAAGGGGAGCGACGGGGTCTGGCTCAAAGCCGACGATTCGACCCAGCTCGATGAGGCGATTCGCGTCCTGCGGCGGACCGTGCCCGAGAATGGCACGAATATGAAGGCAGCATGGGAGGTCGTTTCGAGACTGTCGCCGCTACCGGACAATATTGTCCTGCTTGCGGACGGACTGCCGACCATGGACGAGCCGACCACGAACAAGAAAACGGTAAACGGACGTGATCGGCGCAGCATGCATAATCGGGCGTTGCGTGAACTGCCAAGCGGCATTCCAGTCAATATATTCCTGTATCCGCTCGAGGGTGATTACGAGGCGCCATTCCTGTACTGGATTCTGGCTTACCGCACGGGTGGATCTTTGATCGCCGTCAGCAAAGACTGGCCGTAGGCGGATGGAGCTCTGCAAATGAAGCGCCGACGTTACGTAGAAGCATACAGTTTGTCATTTCTCGACTGCATCTGTTGCGGCTTTGGCGCAATTATCCTGTTGCTGGTTCTGAGTAAAATCTATGAGCCGGTCATCATTGAAAAGACTCAGGATGATCTTGAGCAACTTATCGCACTGTTGCAGCAGGAACTGTTCGACATTCGGGGCGAGACCGCCCTGATCAATCGCGACCTTGAGGATGTTCGCCTGCAAGCATCAACATCCAAGTTGAAACTTGCGAGGCTGCAGGGCGAACTCAACACAGTTCGTGGTCAGTACGTGGCGACGCAAGAAGACTCCGAAACCGTCCTTGATGAAGGTGCATTGCACAGGACGAAGCAGCGGCTCACTGACGAGATGCGGCGATTGGCGCCGTTTTATCGTCGTGCCGATGATGATGCAGTTGCGGGAATACCGGCCGATAGCGAGTACGTCATATTTGTTGTCGACACGTCGGGCAGTATGCAGCAGGTAAACTGGAATCGGGTAATCGACAAACTAACTGAGACTCTTGACGTGTATCCGCAAATCAAGGGCATTCAGATCATGAATGACAATGGCAGTTACATGTTTCAGCAGTACGCGGGCAAATGGATCCCCGATACGCCAGGGCGCCGGCAAGCTATTGTCCGCACGATGCGCACGTGGCGACCGTTCAGTGACAGTAATCCTGCCGACGGAATTATCTATGCGATCAGCCAATATTGGGAGCCTGGCAAGAAGATCAGCATCTACGTTTTCGGTGACGATTTCCAGGGTCGCTCAGTCGAATCCGTTGTCCGGCAAATCGAAGCAGTCAATCGGGTGGGAGCGGACGGCAACAGAATGGTGCGGATTCACGCAGTGGGATTCCCGCTGTTCTCAGCCACGCGACAAATACCGGATTCGGTCATACGCTTCGCTCAGCTAATGCGCATGCTTTGCGAAGATAACGGCGGTACTTTCGTCGCATTGTCAAATCCCAATACCGAATGACGGCAGTTACCTAGCCACAATTCACCACAATTGATCGCCAGCTTTCCATGATGCTGTCCGCTCGGGAGCAGTTTTTCGCCTTGTAATGATCCTCAATGTTGGAGCCCGCACGAGCGGGCGAATCGCCACGGAGGAAAAACAATGTGTAAAGTAATTGCAATTATCTTGGTTCTGACTCTTTCAACGTCACCCGCGTTCGCGGACAGTTCGTCCAGGGATGAGAGGATCGGCGTCGGCACCGGTGCTGTTGTTGGTGCACTAGCCGGCGGTCCCATCGGCTTCATTATCGGCGCGGCGATAGGCGCCAAAATCGGCGATACCATGGATCAGAAAAGCACATCCATCGATACGCTGACCGGTTCACTCGATGACTCGCGCAAAGATGCCACTGAGCTCGAATACGATGTCCAGGCGCTTAACAGGGATGTTGATACTCTGAACGCAGAGCTGCAGCGGTTTCGGGAGAGTGACAGGCCGGAACTGATTAACCTGATGCAGGCGGGCATTGCCATGGACCTGCTGTTCCGCACCGATGAGCATGTGCTGGCGGACACGACCGGTGGACGGCTGGCAGAGCTCGCTAGCACGGTTTCTGCGATGCCGGATATGCGCGTGCAGCTTGACGGTTTTGCGGACGAGCGCGGCGACGCCGACTACAACTTCATGCTCTCCAGGAAACGAGTCGATTTTGTTCGCGAGCAACTTGTCTCGGCAGGTATTCACCCGTCACGAATCCGTGTTGCGGCTCATGGCGAAGCACCCGCACAGGACGAATCGGCAGACAGTTACGCGCTCGAGCGGCGCGTCAGCCTCAAGCTGTTCATTGAGAATGCGGACACGGAACCGTTCGCCGCAAGCACAAACTGACCATAGGGTCGCCCACCAAACTTTGCTTCCCCGACTCATCTCGAGTCTCCTGATTGCCGGCCCTGCGGGGCCGGCTTTTTTGGCCGGGGTCAGAACTCTTTTCGCAAAAAAGGCTCTTACCCCTTATAGTCCTGGTCATGACTTCCGACCTCGCCAACCGCCGCTGTAAGCCCTGCGAAGGAGGCGCCGATCCATTGCGGGCTGACCAGGCTAGCGATCTCCTCAGGGCCCTGCACCCGGACTGGATGATGAGTGACGATGGTCTTGAGATATCACGGCATTTCAGTTTCCCCGCCTACAGCCGCAGCCTGGGTTTTGCCAATGCGGTTGCCTGGATCGCGATTACTGAAGGCCATCATCCTGTGCTGACGGTCAGTTACGGAAGCTGCAATGTTGCGTACACGACGCATGCAATCGGCGGGCTGTCGGACAACGACTTCATTTGTGCCGCCAAGGTCGATCGCATGGCAGCGGAGGCAGAATGACCGACATCACTGATATCGAAGCCGCTGCTGATCGACTGGCTGGCGTGGTTGTCAAAACTCCCTTGCTCCAAAATTCCGAGCTTGATCGTATTACTGACGGTAAGGTTCTTATCAAACCCGAGTGCTTCCAGAGCATCGGTTCGTTCAAGATTCGCGGTGCCTATAACCTGCTGAGTCAGCTCTCGCCCGGGCAAGCGTCGCGTGGCGTTGTCGCATGGTCCTCAGGTAATCACGCGCAGGGCGTGGCGCTCGCGGGCAAGCTATTGGGTATCCACGCAGCCATCGTCATGCCTGAGGACGCGCCGAAATCCAAGCTGGAAAATACGCGCAGACTTGGCGGAGAGATCATCACCTACGATCGGTACACAGATGATCGCGAGTCAATTGCCCGTGAAATTGCTGCCGAACGTGGTGCCGAGATCGTACCGTCCTACGAGGATGAGCGCATCATTTCCGGCCAGGGCACGGTGGGACTCGAAATTGCAGCGCAGGCAGAGGAGCTTGGTGTCACGGTTGATCAGGCACTGATAAATTGTGGTGGCGGAGGATTGACGGCAGGATGTGCGATAGCGCTGAAGTCCCGCATACCCGCCGTTGCGGTATACACCGTCGAACCCGAGGAGTTCGATGACACGGCCAAATCACTCGAAAGCGGCCAGCGTATCGGTGTCGAAGCAGGTGCACGGTCAATTTGCGATGCACTGCTGTCAGACATGCCCGGCCAAATTACGTTTGATGTCATGAGAAAACTGGTCACCGGCGGTCTGGCTGTTAGCGATGCGGAAGTCAGGCATGCGATGCGTTTCGCTTTCAAGAATCTCAAGATCGTCGTCGAGCCCGGTGGGGCGGTCGGGCTCGCAGCGGTATTGTCGGGCAAGATTGACACAGCAGGAAAAACGACGGCGATCGTATTCTCAGGAGGGAATGTAGATGTGGATCAGTTTGCGTCCATTCAGATAGAGCGAACCTGAGCTTTGTGTGCCGAGGACGCTTTTGAGAACGGTAGATGGCGGATGCTCGCAGGTAGTAATGCTCGCTTGCGGCGCTCTTCCCAACCATCCAGCCAATTAATGATTTTCTCGATCTGCTCAAGGTCGGGCCGGATGCGGGCTGGTTGCATCTCTACAAGCCCGACTCCGTTTTCGGCCGCATGCACGAAATTCTGACTGTCGCGCAGTACCGCGATGATCGGAATGCCGAGAGAGTCCAGAAAGCGCATTAATCGCACAGAGCTCTTACCGTTCTTGCGAGTACGGTTTGCAATGACCGCGAGCTTGCCTTCGTTGCGGTTGACTTTGGCAACGAGCAGCAGATCGGCAATGCATTTCGACGCTGCATCGGTATCCAGGGATGAAGGCAGGACAGGTACAAGTATGCTGGACGCGTCACGCGTCAATTCACGTAAGTCATCGTGGGAAAGACTGGCTGGCGAATCAACAATCAGATCGACCGTGTCCTCAGGCACACGTAACTGCCAGCTCCGGGTTGCCTGCATTGTTTTCTTGAAGGCAGCGATACCGTGAATGTAAGGATGTTTGTTGGAGCGACGCTTGAGCCAGGCAGTTGTCGAGCCCTGCGGATCGTAGTCCATGAGAGCAGGCTGTGGTCCGCGTTTTGCGTAGCATGCCGCGATATTCGTGGCGAGTGTCGACTTGCCGCAACCCCCCTTGGGATTGAGGATGACGATCTTGTTCAAATTGTTGCGTGACAGCGTAATCAACATAGCCTCACCAATGTCCTGCAAATCGGCTTGGCAGTCCATGTGCTAGGTCACATAATACCGGAGGAGCGCCTGAGGTGGTGCTCATACGAGGTGCCATCGGACACGTCACTCGGCAGGTGGGGGATAGGTGTCGAATACGGGCAGTTCGCTGGTGTCGCATGACCATTCGGCTCGCGAGCCATGCATGATTCTCGCTTGCGGACGAATGCCCGGGTCATTGTCGAGCGTACCTGCCGGTACCACCGCGATGCTGTTGTCCGGCGCGATGCGCGGCATCAGGCTGCCGCAGTTACTGCAGAAGGTCGTCGTGAATCGCTTGGCTTCCGGGACTTTGTAGCTGCTGAGCAATTCCTCGCCGGCAGTCCACGTCACCGATTCCGGAATCATGATGATGTTGCTCGCGTGCCCGGTCGCCGTCGCCTTGCGACAGCGTGAACAGTGACAATGAAAGAAATACCTGGACGTTCCAGTGATTTCGTAGGCTACGGAGCCGCACAGGCAACTCCCTGACAGGTTCAGATCGCTCATATCGCTCTCCAGATTACACCCTAATCATAGCTTATAGCAGCTGTCTGAAGAACGATTGCGGCCCGGGAGGACTTTAGAACAACTCGCTCAGATCGGGCTGGTCGTCCGAGGGCTTGCTGCGACTCTTGATGTAGTCGCCTGTGATCATTTTGTCGTAGCTGAGTCCCGGTCCAACCATCGGGTAAACCCCAGCGTCTGGGTCAATGATGACCTCAAGGAATGCCGGCCCCTCGAATTCCATGAAGTCCTTGATTGTCTTGGCGATGTCGGCAGGTTTGTCGAGCTTTCTGGCGAACTTGAAGCCATCGGCCTCTGCGGCCTTGACGAAGTCCTTACTGTGCAACGACTTGTCGCTACCCGACATGCGGCTGTCGTAATACAGCTTCTGCCACTGCCGCACCATGCCGTCGCCGAAGTTGTTGATCACGACAACTTTCACGGGAAGCTTGTAGGTGGTCGCCGTCTCGAGCTCGCCGATGTTCATGCGCATACTGCCATCGCCGTCTATATCGACGACGATGCGATCGGGTTTGGCAAACTGGGCACCGATCGCAGCCGGAAGGCCGAATCCCATCGTTCCCATGCTGCCTGATGTCAGCCAGAGTCGAGGTTCGCGATAATCGAAATATTGCGCCGCCCACATCTGGTGCTGTCCGACGCCGGTCGAGATGATGGCCTCGCCTTTCGTATGCCGATTGATCTCCTCGATCACAGCGTACGGCTGAATCAGATCGCTTTCACGGTCGTAATTGAGGCAATGCTCTTTTTTAAGCTGAGAAATTTCCTCATGCCAGGTTGAATAGTCCTTACTGAATTCGATTCGTCTGCCGTATTCGAGCAGGTCGGCCAGGTCTCGGGCAAGTACACCCACATGATGCCAGTTGACGCGTTTTACCTTGCCGATTTCGGCAATGTCGACGTCGAAATGGGCGGTGTTTTTCGCATTGGCCGCAAATTCGTCAGGATCGCCGCCCGCGACGCGATCGTCGAAGCGTGCACCGATTGTGATCAGAAAATCACAGTCTTCGACGGCGTAGTTTGCAGACGCAATACCATGCATGCCGAGCATGTGCATCGCCAGCGGGTGCGTCGTGTCGCTCGCGCCCAGCGCCATCAGTGTTGTTGTAACAGGGATTCCGTATTGGTTGGCGAAGTGCCGCATCGGTTTGGTCGCGTTGGCGTTGATTACGCCACCACCCGCGTAAATCAGAGGGCGTTCCGCCTGTGAAAGCATCTTATAGAAACGCTCACAGGAGGCTTCGCTCAAATGGTTCTTCAGTATCGAATCCAGTCGCCGGTGATAGCCAGGCAGCGGCAGTTCGCCCTGTCCCCGAAATTCGCCTTCCCAGTTTTGCACGTCCTTCGGGATGTCGACGACTACAGGTCCTGGACGCCCGGTGCGGGCGAGTTCAAATGCGCTACGCATCGTCGCCTCGAGTTTCGACGCATCGGTAACAAGAAATATGTGTTTTGCTACGGCGCCCATGATGGCCGAGACCGGGGCCTCCTGAAACGCATCAGTACCGATTGCGGCGGTCGGTACCTGGCCACAGATTACGACGATCGGCACAGAGTCGGCCATGCAGTCGCGAACGGGTGTGACAGTGTTCGTCGCGCCGGGACCGGAGGTAACCATTACGACGCCGACCTTGCCGCTGGCCCGGGCGTAGCCCGATGCCATGAAGCCTGCACCTTGCTCATTTGCCGGAACGATGAGCGGAATTGCTGCTTCTCCGGCCTCTGTCCTGTGCCTGTCGTTATACCGAAAAACAGCGTCGTAGGTCGGCAGAATCGCGCCACCGCTGTAGCCAAAGATGGTATCAACGCCCTCATCGGCGAGCACTTGTATAACGATATCGGCACCGGTCATACGAGTCCCGGCGAGCGGGTGCTCAATAATCTTCGCTGCTTTGGCCTGATCGTTCACTGCGTCGCTCCAGGTCACGTAAGTGCCGGATACTCGATGGATTTTTGGCGAGTGTTTACTAATTCCCCGTGCATTGCAATACTCGATCAACTGCGCGAACATCCGCCGAATACGGTGCCGTGTTAGTTTCAATTGAATGTATTGAGTGAGATTCCATGCGACACGCAATTTCAGTTTTACTGCAGAACGAGGTCGGTGCGCTGACGCGTATGACCGGAATGTTCTCATCTCGCGGCTACAACATCGATTCTCTCAATGTCGCGCCCACCGACGACCCGACAGTATCCCGGGTAACACTTGTAATTTCGGGATCCGATGCCGCGATCGAGCAACTCAATGCGCAGCTTGCGAAACTGGTTGACGTTGTGAATATCCACGACATGACATTAGGAGATCACTTCGAGCGAGAGCTCGCGATTGTCAAACTCAAGCTGGCGCCGGGCGGCCTTGCCAAGGCAGTAGCTTTCGCCAAGAAACATG
>Ga0255046_10000091_pt1 | contig 19208 bp, 17 predicted proteins | sample BC1_12_27_MG_FD_183632 | JGI IMG/M metagenome (GOLD analysis project Ga0255046, IMG submission 183632) | Seawater microbial communities from Strait of Georgia, British Columbia, Canada - BC1_12_27 | ecosystem: Environmental > Aquatic > Marine > Strait | place: Canada: British Columbia...
TTTGACGCCCGGATAGCGGTCGAAATACAAATCGATGTATTCCTGCGCCTGGCCGCGCGCAATCCCGAGTTGCTTGCCGAGCCCGAATGCCGACATGCCGTACATCAGGCCGAAGTTAATTGCTTTGGCTGAACGACGCTGATCAGGCGTTACGTCGTCAAGATCTGCCTCGAACACCTCGGCAGCGGTCGCCTGGTGGACGTCCCGATCGTCCGTAAATGCCTTGAGCAGTCCGGCGTCTGCCGACAGATGAGCCATGATGCGCAACTCGATTTGCGAATAGTCAGCGGCCATCAACACCTGTCCATCGGGAGCCACAAACGCTTGCCGGATTCGCCGGCCCTCCGGCGTGCGGATCGGAATGTTCTGCAGGTTCGGGTCCGTGGATGACAGGCGACCGGTGGCTGCAACAGCCTGGTGATAGGAGGTGTGTACACGCCCGGTGCTTTCGGCGATCTGCAATGGCAGCTTGTCGGTGTAGGTGCTTTTGAGTTTGCTGACGCTGCGATAGTTAATGATGACACGTGGCAAATCGTAATCGTCGGCGAGCTCGATCAGGACATCTTCCGCTGTCGACGGCTGTCCCTTGGGCGTCTTGCGAATGACAGGCAACTCGAGCTTCTCGAAAAGTATCTGTTGTAGCTGCTTCGGCGAACCGAGGTTGAACGGTCCACCGGCAAGTTCGTGCGCTTCTTTCTCCAGCTCGACCATCTTCTGCGCGAGTTCGCTGCTCTGCGTCGCGAGCATTTTGCGGTCGATCAGGACTCCGGTCTCCTCCATGTCGAGAAGTATCGGTACCAGCGGCTGCTCTATGTCGGCGTAGACCGTGCGCAGGGACTCAATTGCACCGAGTTTCGACCACAAGGTCTCGTGCAGTTGCAGCGTAATGTCAGCGTCTTCGGCGGCATACGGTGCAGCAGTATCAAGATCGATCTGGTTGAAGGTCAGTTGTTTTGCACCCTTGCCGGCGACGTCCTCATAGTGAATCGTCTCGCGTCCGAGATAGAGTCGTGCGACGGAATCCATGTCGTGACGGGTTGCGACGCTATTCAGCACATAAGACTCGAGCATCGAGTCGAACGCCATGCCCTGCAACTGGATTCCGTGGCGGGCGAGTACGTGAGCGTCATACTTGAGATGGTGCCCGACCTTGCTACGGTCCGGGTCTTCAAGAAAATTTCTTAGTTTTTCAAATACCTCCTCGCGAGGTAATTGATCAGGCGCGCCCGGGTAGTCATGCGCGACAGGGATGTATGCCGCTTCGCCCTTCGCGACTGACAATGACATACCGACGACCTCGGCAGCCATATAGTCGAGGCTCGTTGTCTCGGTATCGAAAGCGACGAGCCGGGCGTTACTGATTTTTTCCAACCAGGCATCAAATGCGGGCCAACTCAAAATGGTCTCGTAGTTGCGATCGGATGTCGTCTCGACATCTGGCACGATGTCGCTCGCCTGCTCATCAAGTTGTCGCAACAAGGTGCGCAGCTCGAAGCGGCTGTAAATCTCTCGCAGGCTTTCGAGACTTGCGGGAGACGGTTTCAGGTCATCCATCGCGACGGGCAATTTGACGTCGAGGCGAATCGTCGCCAGTTCTTGCGAGAGCCTCAGTTGCTCGATGTTGTCGCGCAGACTTTCGCCGACCTTGCCCGTGATCTCGTCGGCACTATCGATAATGCCGTCGGCACTGTCGTACTGATTGAGCCACTTCGCCGCCGTCTTGGCGCCGACCTTCGGCACACCTGGAATATTGTCGGAGCTGTCGCCGACCAGCGCCAGGTAATCGATAATTTGCTCGGGGTAGACATCGAATTTCGCTTTCACGCCAGCACGATCAAGAATACTGTCGTTCATCGTGTTCACGAGCGTGACATTGTCATTGACGAGTTGTGCGAGGTCCTTGTCGCCTGTTGAAACGAGCACATTGAGATCGTTTGCGGCCGCGTCCCGGCACAAGGTACCGATAACGTCATCGGCCTCCACACCCGCCACCTGCAAGAGCGGCAGTCCCATGGACTTGACGGCATCGAGCAACGGCTTGACCTGATCACGCAGTTCGTCGGGCATCGGGGGGCGATTCGCCTTGTACTCGGCGTACATCTCATCGCGGAAGGTCTTGCCAGGCGCATCAAATACAACACCGATACGCACGGCGGGCTGCTCTCGCACGAGCTTATTGATCATCGTCAGCACGCCGTGCAGCGCACCCGTCGGCTCGCCCTGGGAATTGGTGAGATTGGGCAGGGCATGAAACGCCCTGTACAAATAGGACGATCCGTCGATCAGTACCAGGTCAACACCAGACATCGGTGGTCCAATAGATCCGACTCACCGGCTGCCGGCATCCTCATCGTTGTCCTGGTCTTTATCTTCGTCACTTTCGGGCGTTTCGGGTTGCACTTCGATCTCGCTCGGGTCACCCGGCACGAATAGCGGTCCGCTTTGACCGCAGCCCGCAAGTACGCCGAGAAGCAACATGGTTGCAAATAGGCAGAAAATGGATTTCATGAGTTTCACCCGGTTCGGAAGATCGGTCGATTATAGATGGCCTGGGGCCTGCGTGGTAGAAATCGCCGTAACGCTTTCGCAGCAGGCGTATTGATTGCCTTGCAGACCCCCTACTTTGAGTAGCGTTTGGCGACCTGCTGATAGGCTACGCGAAACGGAATGCCCTCGTCGCTGACGAGCCGATAGGCCTCTTCCGTCGCGAATATGCCCTCGTCGAGTTCAATATTCTCGGGCAGGAAGCGTATGCCCTGAAGTAAATAGGCCATGATATCGACGCTGTCGACAGCAAGATCAATTGCGCGAAACAGCGGTGCTTTCAACCGCTGCAGGTCGCGCTGGTAGCCAGATTGCAGTTTTGCCGTAATCATCAACGACTCATCGAGACAGGCGTGCGCGGTACCAGATGCAGCGCGAAGCAGTTCGAGAACATCGGGATTGCGCTTTTGCGGCATGATCGAAGATCCGGTCGTTACATCAGCCGCGAGCGAGATGTATGCAAATTCCTGTGTGTAAAAAAGCAGCAGGTCACCGGCCATGCGCCCCAGGTCCTGCAGTAACAGCGTGACTTCAAATAAAAACGTGCTTTCCGCTTTGCCGCGAGAAAGCTGGACCGATGTGACCGGTGTCTGAGTGGTGTCAAAACCCAGTTTTTCAGTCGTCAGTTCGCGATCGAGTGGCAGGCCGGGCGTCCCGTATCCTGCAGCGCTTCCCAATGGGTTCTTGTTGATCCGCCGCCGGGTGGCGTGCAGCCCGTCGATCGCGTCGGTGAAAGCCTCATCGAATCCGCCACACCACAATCCGACCGACGAAGGCATCGCATGTTGCATATGCGTATAGCCCGGTAGTTCCACATCGCCCTGGCGTTCGCTGAGGTCGGCGACTGATCCGCGCAGTTTGTCGACGCGCCCGGCCAGATCTTCGGCGGCGTCTCGGAGATACAAACGCAACGCGGTCAGCACCTGATCGTTGCGCGAGCGACCCAGGTGAAGACGAGCGCCGGCGTCGCCTATGTTATTTGTGAGTCTCGACTCGAGCGCCGTGTGCACATCCTCATCGTCGAGGCTGATACTCCATTCTCCGGCTTCGAATTCGGCGCCGAGAGCATTGAGTCCCGCGCATATCGCGTTGCATTCGTCCTCGCTTACCAAGCCTGATGCCGCGAGCATTTCCGCATGCGCGATCGAGCCCTTGACGTCATAGGACACCAGCCGAGCATCGAGCAAATGATCTTCACCAGCCGTGTAGCGCAGTACACGTTCGGCCAACGGCGATCCTTTTTCCCAGAGCCGCGTCATGACGATTCGTCTCCTTGTTCGGCCGGGGTCAGCGCGCCGATGTCGTTGACGACCAGCGTGCCCGTACCCTCGTTCGTGAAGACTTCGAGTAACAAGCTGTCCGGTACCTTGTAGGAAATCAGATGTACGCGACTCACGCCATTCTCGAGTGCGGAGTCGATAGCCGCCGCCTTGGGTAACATGCCGTCGGCAAGCTTTCCGTCGTCCCGCAGTTTATCGAGCTCGGCACGATCGATATAACTGATCAATGATTGCGGGTCGTTGACGTCTTCAAGAACGCCGGGGGCTCCGGTCACGAGAATCAACTTTTCAGCATCAAGTTCTGCGGCAATTGCCGCAGCGACAGTGTCTGCATTGATGTTAAGAACTGTCCCCGACTCGTCGCAGGATAGCGGGCTGACGACAGGCATCAAACCGTTATCGAGTTGCTTCACGAGAACGTCCGATTCGACGGAATCGATGTCGCCGACAAATCCATAGTCCACCGCGTCATCGCCATCGCGGTGCACAGGCGGCCGGCGGTGTGCACGAATGAGTCCGGCATCAATACCGCTGATGCCGACGGCCGGAATTTGCAGGTCCCGACAGGCGGCCAGAACGCAAGTGTTGATCTGGCCATTCAGCACCATTGTCGCAACATCGAGAGAGGGACCGTCGGTGACGCGACGACCATCGACGAAGGTTGTATTCAACCCGAGTGCGGTTGCGAGCTCGGTGGATTGCGGGCCGCCGCCGTGAATCAGGACAACACGTATACCAACCTGGTGCAGAATGCCGACCTGCTCCATTAGTGTGCTCGTCTGCGCGGTATCGCCGAAGATCTCGCCACCAGCTTTGAGCACGAATACCTTGCCCTTGAACAGGCGTATATAGGGCGCTGCGTGCTTGAGGGCCGAGACGACGATTGCACGATCCTTGCTGGCTCTCACGACTGGCCTCCAAGCATCTGATGCAGAACAGCCATCTGCGCGAGCATGCGGTTGCGAGCTTCGGTAATAACGACGCTGCGCGGACCATCGAGTACCGACTCGCTGACGACGACACCGCGACGCACGGGCAGGCAATGCATGAAACGACAATCATCCCTGGCATTATCGAACCAGGGATCATCGACACACCAGTCCATCAGATCCTCACGGAGCTTCTGATCTTCAAGTTTGTCGCCGTAGTGTTTCGTGGAAGACCATGACTTGGCGTAGATGACGTGTGCCCCTTCCATGGCATCTACCCTGTTGTCCGTCTCCTGCACCGAGCCACCATTCGACTCCGCCGCCCGTATGGCCTTCCGCATAAGCGCATGCGGAAGAGCAAAACCTTCGGGGCGCAAGACGGTTACGTCCATACCGCGTTTTGCCGCCGTGTACAAAGTCGAGGATGGTACCGCGAGCGGCAACGCTCGCGGATGATAGGCCCAACTAAGGACCATTTTCCCGCCGTTGGCCGGTATGCCAAGGTCATCCAGCGTCTTCCAGTCCGCCAGGTTCTGGCATGGATGATTCATGGCTGATTCCATATTAATGTACGGCGTATCAATCAGATCGGTGAGCGCCGAGAATTCCGTGTCGGCTAAATCAAACTCGAGTTTTTGTCTTTGTGCAAAGGCGCGAATGCCGATCGCATCACCGTAAGACGCGATAACCGGTACGGCTTCGCGAATATGTTCGGCTGCGGCGCCATCCATGACGATACCGGGTCGGGTCTCAATTCCATGAATCGACATTTCGGGAGAAATCACGAATGATCCGCCACCGAGGCGTGTCATCGCCGCCTGAAATGACGCGAGGGTCCTTAACGACGGGCTCAGGAACAGCAGCGACAGAACTTTTCCACGCAAGGCCTCCGGTTCCGGATGCTGATCAAGGCGATTGGCCAGTTCCAGAAGGGTGGCAATCTCTTCAATCGAAAAGTCAGCAAGATCGTTGAATGCTTTCATCGGGGTCTCTCTCAGTTTGTAAGGGTCGCCATCGACTCGAGGGCGCGTGTAAGGTGGTCGACGTGACCAGACTCAAGTACGAGTGGCGCAAGTATGCGCAACACATTCGCATCGGCGCTCGTACCTGTAAGCACATCGTGTTCCAGCAATGCGTCTCGGACTTCAACGGCGGGGCGGTCGCAAACAAGCCCGAGCAGCAGGCCCATGCCCTGGATTTTCTGCACCGGTCCCGTTATGCACTGTTCGCGAATCTGCGCTTCACGCTGGCGAACATTTGCCAACAGGTCTTCTGCCTCGATCGTGTCGATGACGGCGCTGATTGCCGCCGCCGCTACAGGTCCACCGCCAAACGTCGTACCGAGATCGCCGGGTCCGAAGCGTTGCGCGACATCTTCATTACAAAGGACCGCGCCGCAAGGTACGCCACCGCCAAGGGCCTTGGCACTGGTCAGGATATCCGGGGTGATTTCATGCGCTTGTACGGCAAAGAACCGGCCGCAGCGGCCCATGCCCGACTGCACCTCATCGGCGATGAGTAGTGCGCCATGTCGGCGGGTACTGTCGCGGAGTTCTGTCAGAAACTCATGTGAAAGATCATATGCTCCCGCTATTCCCTGGATGGGCTCGACAATTACGGCCGCAACATCGTTTCCGATCATTTTGCCTGCTGCGGCGCAGTCATCACGAGGGATAAAGTCGACCTCGAACGGCCTTCCCGGAAAGCCGTACCACTTTTCCGAATTCCAGGTTGCGGCAGCGGCTGCTGCTGTGCGTCCATGAAAGCCCTGCGTGATCGCGAGTACTTTCTTGCGGTTGCTTACTACGCAGGCCATTCGTAACGCGTTTTCGTTCGCCTCGGCTCCCGAGTTGACGAAGAACACGCGGCTCAGGTTGTTGGGTGCTACGCCAAGCAATTTCTCGGCGGCCTGCGCCCGCACTTCCAGCGCGACAGCGTTGCTTTGGAACAGCAGTTTCGCACTCTGGTCGCTTATTGCATCTACGAGTCGTTGATGGCCATAACCAAGCGCCGCGACGGCATGCCCGCCGTACAGATCAAGAATGCGACGACCATCTGATGTGATGATTTCGCAGCCCGTTGCGCGTTCCGGAACGAACGGCAACTGGCCATATACAGGCAGGGTTGTTGCTGCCTCGCGTGGCCGCGGGTCAGAGGCTGGTACTTCCTGCGTTGGGCCCAACATCTAGGTCCACCCCGGGGCTGCAGCGGTGAGCCCTGTTGTCTCTGGCAGGTCCCATAAGCGATTCATCCATTGCACGGCACCACCTGCCGCGCCTTTGACGAGGTTGTCGATCACGCTCATTACAACCACCGTGTCCTCGCTGCAGGAAACACCAATCTGACAAACATTGCTGGCGACGACGCTCTTGAGTCGGGGCGTCCCGGAGACAAGCTCGACAAACGGCGAATCGACGTAGGCCTTGGCATAAACATCGAGCAACTGGCCGTCAGAAATACGACCGCGTGCTTTAGCTTGCAAAGTTGCGTGGATGCCGCGAGCAAATGGTCCCGAGTGCGGGACAAAATGAATTTTCGTCTCACGGCCTGTCGCAGCTTCTGTGAGGCCTGCAATCTCGGGCGCATGCCGATGCGAAAGTGGTTTGTAGGCATACAGGTTGCTGTGGCGCTCGGGATGATGCGTGCCCGGCTGCGGACTTCGCCCTGCACCGGTGCTTCCGGTGATTCCGGTTACAAATATCTCACTGTCGGTCAGACCCGACGCGATCAATGGCACTGCACCCAGCAACACAGCGGTCGCGAAACATCCCGGGTGGCCAATATGCGCTGCTTGCGCATCGCCGACATGCTCCGGAACGCCCGATTGAAAACTCGCGAGCAAATCCGGCGCGCCGTGTGCCGTGCCGTAAACGAGCTCGTAATCCAGTTGACTCGCAAAGCGAAAGTCTGCCGACGAATCGACGACGTGCACCGTAATGTCTTTCTCTGCTGCGGCATTGAGTGCGTTTGCAATCATTGCCGCCGATGCGCCATGCGGGGCGGCGGAAAAGAGTGCGAGCCTGCTCCCATCCTCGAGTTCGTCAATCCAGTCGCGTTGACCAACGAAGCACTTCTCGCCGTAAGCAGCGGCGAGGTTTGCAAATGTCGCTGCGACCTTCTCTCCGCTTCGGCTCTCGGATACCGCGGCGGCGAATTGTAAATTGGGGTGCGCCGATATCAGGCGCAGAAGTTCGCCACCGACATAGCCGGTTGCGCCGAGCACAACAGCCTGAATAATTCTGCTCATGCGGCTTCCGTGCCGTCCAATATCCCGGCGACAAGATCGCCCAAGGCCACCCCGTTTGAAAGGGCGTTGATTGCCGGTAGTGATAAGCGATCCGATATTTGGTCGATGCCAACTGCGTTGTCGGTCGCGGGGCCGGTGACTACAGCCGGTTCGATATCAAAATTATCACGCAGAATCCTGGCGCCACCCCACGCAGAAACCGGATCATTGGCACAAAGAATCACAGCCGTGAACGCATTGCGAATTGACTCGTCAGACAAGATTGCCTCAACGCCGTAGGCTCCGAGCAAGCCGTCGCCAAGCTCAAGTACGATTACATCAGGCTTGTGCCCGGCCAGGCTTGACAACAATGCGCGAGTTAACGCCGGACCATTGTCAGCGGTCGTAGTGACGATACCGAGATCGGAGAAGATCATCGTCTCGGAAGCTCCTGCGTCCTCCATTGTCAAGATATCCCGCCGTAGCGATACGCCGGTTGCCTTGCCAGCGGCTATGTGGAGCCCCAGGTGTCGCAGTCGCCCGACGATTGCGCAGGCAGCGGCGGTCTTGCCCGAGTCCATGCATGTTCCGGCGAGTGCGACGACAGCAACACCCTGTGTATCAAGTGTCGCTTCCGCGTCCAGCTGTTTTTCGCCGGCACGCGCCGGCACGCCGATACGTTCGCCGAGGTAGGGAAAGTGCAATACGGTGCCGAGCACCTTGCAATCGAATGGCGAGCCGACATCGGGATTCGCCGAGTCGCACATACCCAGAACGCCGCCGATATTCAGAAGCTGAATCGTGTCGCCGGCTTTGAGTTCTGTCGGCAGGTATCCGGAGTAACCCCGCAGAGCTTTGCGGTGACCGAGCGCGCCGACGACGACATCGCCCTGGTTCACGATCGCCATGCGACCCGATGTTAGTTCGAGTTGGTTGTAGCGCGTCTTGTTATTGAGTACGCGAACGACGATGAGTACTCCTTCTTCGCACGGAATGTCTCCGGACACACGCAATTCGTGCCCGAGATCGCTGTGTTGAGCAACGGATGCGATCTTGTCGACGACGATGCTCTTCACGATCAGTCTCCGGCCGCCCTGGTTTGCAGTGAACCTGGCAGCGACAATATGCGTGCGTAGCCCAGTGCGTCGGATGCAGTCCATTCGCCGGCGGCTTCGCCGTACACGCCTTTTGTGGCGGCGAGTAATGAGTGCTTCGATTCGACGCCTTCGATAAACAAGCTTCCCGGTTTTAGCGAGAACTTGACGGTCCCCGTAACTCGCTGCTGCGATGAGTGCAGGAAGGCTTCGATATCGCCGCAAACGAGGTCCAGTTGTTTTCCTTCGTGAACCAGGTCGCCATACACAGCGGCGATACTGTCTTTAACGCGTATCTGCTGCGCACTTAGTACGAGTTTTTCAAGCTCACGATGAGCAGCAATCAATGTAATGGCTGCCGGTGCTTCGAATGCGACGCGGCCCTTCGTGCCGAGCACCGTATCGCCAAGATGAATACCGCGACCGATGCCGTAACGTCCGGCAAGTACTTCGAGTTTTTCAATCAGTGCGACCGGTGGTAGTGCTTCGCCGTCCAGCGCGACGGGCACGCCGGCGTCGAAGTCGAGCGTGTGTTGTGAAGCGTCCTGCGGGTCGCCGAATGCATTCGGCGACAAGACCCAGGCCTCTTCAGGTATCGTGTTTTCCGACGTCAGCGTCTGCTGGCCACCAATTGTGATTCCCCACAGTCCACGATTTATCGAGTATGCCGAGCCCTGGGCGGGCGGCGGCATATTGCGATTCTCGAGATACCTGAGTTGTTCCTCGCGTACCCAAAGACTGTCGCGGACAGGTGCGAGTATTTCCAGGCCGGGATTCAGTGTACGCAGCGCGACCTCGAAGCGTACCTGATCGTTGCCGGCCGCCGTACAACCATGTGCCACGGTTGTCGCATTGCGATCGCTTGCCAGCTGCGCGAGACGCGCGGCTTGCAAGCCTCTTTCAGCGCCCACGCAAAGGGGGTAGGCCTGACCGCGAAGGACATTGCCGGCAATCAGATGCGTAATAACCGTATCGAAAAAGTCCTGTTTGCAATCGATTAGAAGATGTTCTACCGCACCCAGCGCCATCGCACGTTCCGCGAGTGCAGCGGCGGCCTGTTCGTCGATTCCGCCGGTATCGACCGTTGCAGTGATGATGTCGCGCCCATAGGTTTCCCTGAGCCACGGCACACAAAATGACGTGTCGAGGCCGCCGGAAAACGCAAGGATTATGGGAGAAAGGTCTTTGCTCACGATGTCGTCCTGCAGGTCAGTGGTTTACGAGCGGGCGCGCTCGATCTTGGCGATGAGAACTTTCTGGCTGGCGGCGGAATCAGACGCAACGAATACCGTGTCGTCACCGCCAATATTCCCGATCATCTCGGGCCAGTTACTACGGTCGAGCGCCAGTGCAACACGTTGCGCGGCGCCGATGGCCGTTTTGATCACTGTCAAATGAGGTCCGGCCGGGGTAATACTGCGCAGGAATTCGGCGATGTCCGGGATTTCATCGTCTCCGGAAGCGTCCGACCCAGGAAGCTCATAGCCACGAGTCGTTTTAATCGCACCCAGCTCTTTGAGATCCCGGCTGACACTCGACTGTGTAACGACCAGGCCACGCGCTGTGAGTTCGGCAACCAGCGCCTGCTGCGTGTCCACCGGGGCGCGCAGCAGGAGCTGCCGGATCGCGTCCCGGCGCAGTACTTGCTCTTGGATTGAGTTGGGCATGGGCTGTCCCGCATAAATATGCGCATACTAATAACAAAATGCGCATATTCAGTCAAGCCCGTTTATCGCATAATCATCAAGAATCCAGTTACACTGCGCGGCCTTGTAAAGCATGGGATTGCAGATGCCATTACCTGAGACAGTTGAGATTGAGACGGGAACGACACCGGTCGGCAGTGTGATCTGGCTGCATGGTCTCGGCGCTGACGGCCATGACTTCGAGGCGATCGTGCCGGAACTGCGGCTGCCCGACAGTCTGAAGTTGCGTTTCGTCTTCCCGCACGCGCCAGTGCGACCCGTTACGATTAACGGTGGCATGGTGATGCGTGCCTGGTATGACATTCTTAGCCTTGATCGTGGTGGTCCCATCGATCAGGAGGGCATTCGAGAGAGTGGTGAAATTCTCAACGCCCTGATTGCTCGCGAACAGGAGCGTGGTATCGATGCGCGCAATATCGTGGTCGCCGGATTCTCGCAAGGGGGCGCGATCGCGATTCACTCGGCATTGCGTTATCCGCAACGGCTCGCTGGTCTGATGGCACTCTCGTCATATCTTCCGCTTCGAGATTGTCTTGAATCCGAAGTTCTTGATAATTCGGATACGGGTAACCGGGACCTGCCGATATTCATGGCACATGGAAGTTTTGATCCCGTGTTGCCGATGCAGCTGGGCAGGACATCGGCGGATTTATTGATCGAATCGGAATTCAATGTCGAATGGCACGACTATCCAATGGCACACGCCGTCTGTGCCGAGGAGATAGAAGATGTCCGGGCGTGGTTAGTCGCTATCTACGCCGACGCTGAATGAGAATTGCGATTCACCGACGGTGTTTCCGCCGGAGTCAAAACGTCGTTCGAGGAAGTGCCAGATACCAGCGTGATCCACACGCACAATTGTCGAACAGCGCGTGCCATATTCAGGCGTCACAATAAATGGCGCGGTGATGGCGTGTGCGATCGAAAAGGGCAAACGACCGCTTCTGACCTCATCTACCGGGCCTTTTTCCATGTCGCCCAGAAGTTGCAGTAAGTGTGTCTCGTTGGCACGACCTTGCTCCAGCAGCGTGCCGAGCAGCGACTTGCTGCGTTCAATCTTTTCCCAGGGAGTATCCAGCGTCGCGTTGCTCAAGCCGTATATTCCGGCCGGGAGTTCCTTCAGCCCACCGCCACGGTTTGAAAGGTAGGCGAGTTGACTACGGTTCGCGACGAGCAGGTTGAATCCCGCGTAGTCCTCCGGTGCGATCGTGCTCAAGTACTCAACAGGCGACTGTTCGCCTTGCAAGAATTCCGTTACGAGATGACCGCGGGAGCGAAGCCTGCCACGGCTCGTTGCCGCGTCCCTGTAATTCGTGATCGTCGCAAAACGTCCGCTGCGGTGAGCCCCGAGCCATGTACCACCAGCTTGCAAGTCACGCCCGGCAACGACATCCGGCTGATCGGGCCACCAGCCTGCATCCTGGGTTGGACGCGCATGAAACTCATCCCGGTTGGCGGCAACAACAAGAGGAGTGTCTACTTTGGCGTTGAACGCCAGCACGACAAGACACATATCAGTCGCCGTCAGCCAGTTCGATCCAGTGATTCACGAGTCGACGCGCTATCGAGATTCGAAAAGGCAGTTTCGGAAATCCGGAGCGCAATTCCTTGCGCGTGAACCACCGGGCGTCCTCCAGTTCGCCGTCGTTGAGCACGATGTCCACTGAAGTTGCTTCGGCCGTAAAACCAAGCATTAGCGAGGAAGGAAATGGCCAGGGCTGTGAGCTGTGGTACGAGATCTTGCCGACTCGGATATTGGTTTCTTCGTAAACCTCGCGACGCACGGCGTCCTCAAGGCTTTCGCCCGGCTCGACAAACCCCGCGATCGTCGAGTACCGGCCCTCAGGCCAAATTGATTGTCTGCCCAACAGACAGGCATCACCATTCTCAACAAGAACGATTATCGCCGGGTCGACACGCGGAAATATCTCGCGACGGCAGTCGTCATTTATACAGATGCGGGAGTTGCCGGCCGCTTTTGGTCGTGCCGCTGATCCACAAGTCCCGCAAAAAACCTGTGATGCATGCCACAGGACCAGGGCGCGTGCATGCGCAACCAGATTGGCTTCATCAGGTGGCAACACGGTGCCCAGGTAGCGCAGATCCTGAAACTCGCCGAAGTCGGGAAATGGAGTTTCCCCGCCATCTTCGATGGCTATTGCAAAAGCAGGATGGTCTTTGAAGACGCCGAGAAAAATCAGATCCTGATCGTCTACTACATTTTCGACGTGCTGGCGCTTGAGCAGAATCGCTTCGACTGGCTCTCCACCGACAAGACATTGCTCGCCCCATACCGGAACGAAGCGACTGTCGTCGCTTTTGACAGCCTCACTGAGCCAGTCGGGGTCCTTGCGCCGCTCACCACTTCTGTCGACAAACGCCCCGGCAAATACGTTGTAGTTTTCCATCCGGCCATTAGGTTACCTGTGTAGCCTAGCCGCCGGCAAAACTGTGTACGCTGGGTCGCCGGTGCCTGTGCGCTTCAATCTCACACGATGGACAGGTCTTGTGGTCCAGCGCATAGGCGTCCTGTACGTAACGTGTCTGACAGGCTCGGCAGATTGCGAGATACAGTTCGTCGTTAAAAGAGATGTTTTGCAACAGGTTCCAGGCCCATTCGAAGCTCAGAAGCGCGTTTTCATGGAGCAACAGATAGGTCTCGTAGGCGCGGCAAATCCTGTGCCCGAATTCGACATCCGGTCTCGGCCAGCACGGTGAAACGTTGTCCCTGGCATCAAGACGGAGAAGGAGCCCGCTGCAGTAGAGTGCTACCAGGGTTGTTGCCTGCAACTGGTTCTCAGGATTCTTGACGAAGCGAGTAATCTGCCGCGGCGACTTGCCACGACGACGGCGAACGTCAGTGGCGCCAGTGTTGCGAAAATAAGTTGTGTAAAGCTTGCGGATTCGGTCATCAGAGAGCCCGGTACACTCGCGTATCGTGCGAGTCCGGGCTTCGTGCCGGATCATCCTGAGCGCCAGTTCGAACTGGCTGCGTTCGCCGGCATAGCGGTCATCGGTCAATCGCATTTGCGCCCCTTTATGCTAGAAATAGACCATATACAGTACATTAACAGCATATATTATCCAGACATGGTCGCGCAATATAAATTATAGTAACTCGTAGAACGCGCGAGAAATGCGCGCGAGGGAGTTTGTATGGATTTCTCAGGGCCGGAACCTGCGGATTATGCCAACGTTGAATCGTTGAATCGCGCCTTCCTCAGGTGTGTGCGCCGAGCATCTTGCGGGCGGTACCTGCGGCAACAGCTGCCGCAGAAAATACAGCGTCTGGTCGAAGGCCTGACTGATCTGCAGCTAGAGCGACTCTCGGCGACGCCATTTTTGCTTCTGTCGCTGCGCGAACGAGATGAAAGCTACTGGCGAGCCCTGGTGAACGACGAGTCCAACGGCGACCTGCTTGTCGCCGTGGACTCGCACACTGAGACGCGCCAGCTTGCAGCGGCCGGGCTTGCCTTCCTGTGGGCTTTGGCAAAGCGCAATCCTTACGCGACTCGTCTGGTCTCCGGCGCGACGCTCAACTGGTGCGAGCAACTGGCCGCTTGCACAATGCTGCGATTGCTAGAACAGACGACCGGCCGTCGTGATTTGTTACAGCCGCGCTTCCCTGGCAACGAGCCATTCTGGAGCAAGCTGCTCGGACCCGGGCTGAGTTCCGAGCGAGACGTGCGCAGTGCAGCCCATCTAACGGCGTTACAGTCTGTGCTAACAGAGGATCCCGCTACACGCTATCGGGCGACAAGGGCCGCTGCCTGCAGCACGGTGGCGCCATCGCTGCGGGTCGCCGACAGGAACGATAGACGATAATCGCAGGCTGGTGTGACGCCGTGCGGGCGACGTGGTTACAATACCTCGCCTCATGCAAGCGCTCTCGATCAAAAATCTCACAAAGACCTATGCCAACGGCAACCAGGCACTCAAAGGGATCAACTTTTCCGTTGAGACTGGCGACTTTTATGCGTTGCTCGGACCGAACGGTGCGGGCAAGACGACGGCAATTGGCATTATCAGTTCACTGGTCAACAAGACGAGTGGCGACGTCGAGATTTTTGGCCACAACATCGAAACGGAACTCGAGGCGGCGAAGACTTGCATTGGTCTTGTTCCACAGGAAATCACTATGAATCTGTGGGAATGCGTTCACAATATCGTGTTGAATCAGGCCGGATACTACGGACTCAACCGACGGCTCGCGCAGGAGCGATCCGAGAAATATCTTCGAGTGCTGCGCCTCTGGGATCGGCGCAACGATAATGCGAGAAGTCTGTCAGGTGGCATGAAGCGCCGGCTGATGATTGCACGCGCTCTTGTTCATGAACCCAGGCTGTTGATTCTCGATGAGCCCACGGCAGGAGTGGATATCGAGATCCGGCGTTCGATGTGGCAGTTTCTGCGCGACATCAATCAGGCCGGAACGACCATTATCCTGACAACGCATTATCTCGAAGAGGCGGAGTCGCTGTGCCGGCATGTCGCGATCATCGATGAGGGTGTGATCATCGAAGATGCGCGCATGAGTACAGTGCTCAGAAAACTGCAACGTGAGGTGTTCGTGCTGAGCCTCGAAAAGCCGCTGGATGAGGCGCCCTTGCTCGATGGATTTGAGACCGAGCTTCGTGAGGATTGCGAGCTGGAGGTCGATAAGGGACCGTCAGTTGATCTTAATGATCTGTTCGCGCAGTTGGGCGAGCGCAATATCAGGGTCGTGAGCCTGCGCAACAAGACCAATCGTCTCGAAGAGCTTTTCATGCGACTCGTGGAGAACAAGCAGGATGGCCTCAAGGAAGTGGCGGGCCAGTGAACATTGCGCTGAATATCGTTGCGCTGAAGACCATCGTCCGCAAGGAAGTGGTACGCGTGTTGCGGATCTGGATTCAAACGGTCGTACCGCCCGCGATCACGATGACTCTGTATTTCATTATCTTCGGCAACCTGATCGGCCGGCGCATCGGCACGATGGATGGCTTCGACTACATGCAGTACATCGCCCCTGGCCTGATCATGATGTCGGTGATCACGAATTCCTACGGCAACGTCGTGTCGTCATTTTTCGGCGCCAAATTCGGCCGCCATATCGAGGAAATGCTCATTTCACCGATGTCGAATGCGACGATCATCATCGGGCATGTTGCAGGTGGTATGCTGCGCGGCGTTCTCGTCGGGCTGCTTGTAACGATTGTCGCGTTGTTTTTCACCAGGCTCGAAGTGCGTCATCCGTTCATCACGGTTTCGATAGTATTGTTATCGTCCGCGGTCTTTGCGCTGGCCGGGTTCATCAATGCAGTGTTTGCGAAAAAGTTCGACGATATCTCGATAGTTCCAACCTTCGTGCTGACACCGCTTACTTATCTCGGTGGCGTGTTCTACTCGATCTCTCTCCTGCCCGATTTCTGGCAAAAAGTGTCGCTTGCGAACCCGATTCTGTACATGGTCAACGCCTTCCGTTATGGCATCCTCGGCACGTCGGACATCGGTATTGGCACGGCATACGGCATCCTTCTGGTGTTCGTCGTACTATTGTTCATCGCCTGCCAGCAGCTTATGCGTCGTGGTGTCGGAATCCGGGAGTAGCCATGTGTGGTCGATTCGCTTTTTATTCACCTGGCGAAGCGACAGCCGCGCTGTTCGGAGCCAGCGGGTCGTTCGAAGTAGAGCCGCGTTACAACATTGCGCCCACACAGCACATTGCCGCAATCCGCAATAACGAGAATGATGGACGTGAATTGACGATGCTGCGTTGGGGGTTGATACCGTTTTGGGCAAAGGACAAGTCGATCGGCAATCGCATGATCAATGCTCGCGCTGAAACCGTCGCCGAGAAGCCGGCTTATCGTGCGGCCTATCACCGTCGCCGGTGCCTGGTACTGGCTGATGGTTTTTACGAGTGGCACAAGGAGGCCGCCGGCAAAGTCCCGTATTTCATCTCACCGGCAAATGAGCAACCGTTCGCTCTTGCGGGATTGTGGGAAAGCTGGCAAAGCAAAGAAAGTGACGAGTCTATTCAAAGCGCAACTTTGATCACAGCAGCCGCGAACGACTTCATGGCGTCATTGCATCATCGGATGCCCGTAATCCTCGACGCGGCAACCGCGGATCGCTGGTTGGCCGGCGACGATGATCTGATCGACTACGCTGTCAGCCACGGTCCCGAGCTCAGGGCGTGGCCCGTTGATCGCCGCGTCAACAACGCCCGCAACGAGGGTGCAGACCTTATTCAGCCAATCAAAGACTAAGCGAGAGCGCGGCGAACTGGTGAATTACCCAGCTCAGGCAGGAATGCTGGGGGCAGTGGTGGCGGCTAATGTAGAGGGCTGCGCGGCGACGAGCAGTGTGCCGGGACCGCCGTGTGCGCCGAGCCCGGCTCCCAGATAAGTCATCGTCAGCCTCGTTATTTGCGGAAGCATCTTGTGTAAATAGCCCTCGAGCTCCGCGGCATCATCCGGACATATCGCATGAGCGATAGCGACATTCAGTGATTCGTGTTCGCCAATGCGATTTGCGATATGGCGCGCAAATCTCTTTACACGATTTCGCTTGCCGAAGAAAAAGCTGCCAGCGGCAATGCGGCCATCAGTTGTTGTGCGAACGATCGGCGTTAACCGCAGCCAGTCCGCCACGGTTTTTGTCCAGGGCGGCAACCGACCACCACGAACGGCATAACGCAGGTCATTCAGTAACGCAAAAGTTTGTGTTTGCGGCACGAGCGCCTCGACCGCTGCAATGGTTTCCTTGGCGCCTAGCCCGGCTTTCGCGCATTCGGCCGCGAACACGACCAGTTGTCCCTGGCCCAGCGACGCGTTGAACGAGTTGATGACGTGAATCCGGCCCGGTGCGTTTGTTCGCCTGGCAGCCGACATGGCGGCTTCATAGGTACCGCTGGCTGCCGCAGTGAGATTGATCGAGACCACATCCGAAAAATGGCTGGCGAGAAACTGGAACTGGCGCCGAAAATCGCCAGGGGCTGGCTGTGAGGTGGTCGGGTGGTGCGGGTTCGAGGCAAGTTCCGTGAAGAACTCCTCCGACGTGATGCTGATTTTGTCGAGATAACCGCGATCACCAAACTGGATGCGGCAGGGAACCATGTGAATATCGAGCCGCTCCAGGTCCTCGTCCGCAATGTCCGCTGCCGAGTCGGTGATGACTGCAAAGTGCCTGGCCGTATCATGACTGCTGTGTTGCTGGCGATGCATGTCGTCGGCTTTCTCGGCGCTTATATCGCCGAAGTTACGTCCAATGTCGAATACATCCTCGGGGTCGTTGACGTGGATGTGGACCCTGGCTTTGCGCTTGGTTCCTGCCAAGACGAGTGAGTCGCCGAGTGCCGAAAGCGCCTCTCTGAGTTTGCGCCGGTCGATATCGGTTCCGGTGACAATGCACTCAGTGCAGTAGCGATACTCCGAATCAGCGGAAGAACCGGCAGTAATGGCCGTCGACCCATTGGCGTGCAAGACCGAAAGATCTGGTTGCTCCGCGATACGACCGTGCTGAATGTACTCGGCCATCCCGGCGACGAGCACAACAAATCCCCTGGCGCCGGCGTCGACAACACCTGCCTTCTTCAAGACATCGAGCTGTTCGGTCGTTGCAGCGAGAGCATCGTTTGCCGTTCGCATCGCCGCACTGATGAGCGTCGGAAATTCATCGTCGCGATCCTCGGTAACGCGATGCGCGATGGCTTGTGCGAAAGCAGCGATAACCGACAATATCGTGCCGTCGCATGGCTTTGACAGCGCGTCGTGTGCGTACTCGCTGCCCAGGTTGATCGCTTTGCTGAATGTGTAAGTAGTAAACCGCGTTAAGTCGCCGGCCGAATCGCTCACAACCTGAAAGAACTGCGCAACGATCGCGCCCGAGTTGCCACGCGCGCTGTCCAGCAGTGCATCGGCGATAGTCGCCAGCAGCGTGCCGAGATGTTTCTCACCCGGTTTGGTCAGGGTCGCAAGTGTCGATCCGAAAGACAAGCTAAGGTTGGTGCCTGTATCGCCGTCTGCAACGGGAAACACATTGATGCGATTCAAAAAGTCCTGCTCGCCAATGACGCGATGAATACCGGATACAAGTGCGTTGGCGAGGGCATCGCCATCAAGGTATTTTGTAACAGAGTCGGCCAAGCGCGCGGCTACTCGCGCGGCAGTAGAAAAGTTGTTCCCTGATGTTCGAGAATCACACCGTCGGGCCTTATCTCGACCACAACCGGGCCTTCTTCAAGTTTCGACTGTTCGCGATGTTTCGCCATATTGATGAAGACGAAGCGCTCAGCCGGGTCATCGCTGTATACATGGATATCGAGGTGCAGGTCAGTGATTTGCAGTGTGCCGTTAAGGCGTACTTCATCGATCGTTAACACGCGCGCTCTGTTGATTGCGGCAGTCTGCCCGGGCGCGGCTTGCTGTATCGCCGCTTGTTCTTCA
>Ga0255046_10000093_pt1 | contig 19120 bp, 33 predicted proteins | sample BC1_12_27_MG_FD_183632 | JGI IMG/M metagenome (GOLD analysis project Ga0255046, IMG submission 183632) | Seawater microbial communities from Strait of Georgia, British Columbia, Canada - BC1_12_27 | ecosystem: Environmental > Aquatic > Marine > Strait | place: Canada: British Columbia...
AGCAGTGTGTTCTTGCAGCCTTTAGCCGTATTACCAGCCGTCTCATGCAAGACAAAATGCAGTAGTTCTCCACGCCGTTTTCTATGCTTAAATCTTGGCTCTTCGTCCAATAAATAATTACTCGCCGTTACCCCAACTTCTAGCATCTCATCAGGTAATTGTATAATTGCACCATTTACTACAATGGCATTCGATACCCCATGGGCACTGAAATCATCTCCAAATAATTTCTCGCCCGGAAAAATCTCCAAATCACTAACGTCAGTTGGTTTTTCTGCTAACTCATCCACATCCGTGTCTACAGATGTCATCTCTAGTTCTTTTAACGTTACAGGTCCCAATTTTCCGTCTACATCAGTGCACCCCATTACCTGAGATTGAAACTGGGCAGTAGCAAATGCAAATGCCTGTGCATCTACGCTATTCCACGGCCATGGTAAATCAGCCCTATTGTATAGCTTACCTGTTCGCTTAGCGTTATATTTAATCGCTCCTAGTAATTCTTCTCTATTCAGCATGATGCTATCCTGTTCTCAGTCTAGAGTGCAACGCTCGATCCATCACACGATTTTTCTTAACCTTCTTAAACATTCTATTCATCGAGTTCAGCCTAACAGAACCATCAGCCGTCCAGCGCAAAGGATCCAACACCACCCTAATTTTACCCATTTCTAAGTCCTCTAAATCCCCTACAAAATCTCTCAATTTTATCGTCTTGCGATACCAGAACCCAAACGCATTACGCGTCCACTCAAATGTTACCTTTACATCCTCTCCATTTACAGGTGCCGTTACGAAAACCCTAACCGCGCCTATAGCGTCCCTCTTCTTATTCAATAGCCTAGATACCATTACCATCGTATGCTCTGATACCCCAGTAGGATTAATAGACACTACAGTCCTCTTAACCCTTCCAGACTTATCGAGCATACTACGCACCATATACATTCCAGCCCTCACTGCTTTTACTTGCGGGCTCTCTATAGGCTCTATGGTAACTACATCATTCACTATTTCCCTTTCAATCTCTCTATTAATACACTCATGCTTTCAACGGCGGGAACCTCTACAGTATCCTCCGCAATATCCTCTATAACTTCCTGGCTTTCCTCTTCCTTTGGCTCCTCGTCTTCAGAGCTAGCATCTTCCTCTACCCTTTTAAGTCCAAAAATACTCATCAAAACATCAGATGCAGCAACCATATTGCTATTATCAATAGGCTTATCTTCCACTACTACACTTTCAATTACCTCTGATGCCGCCTCTTCCACAACTTCCTTCTTTGCCTGAAGGCCAGCCATCTCCATTACTTCATCCATATCTGTCATTATGTTGCTCATCGTATTTTCCTTTCGCGAACTTGAGTTCACCCTAGTAAATCCCCTGGTTTATCTCTCTCATCCATTTCAGACGTATCATGCCACCCTGGGTTCTCGTCGTCGTCATGAACAATAGGCTTACTCACAATTGTCTTTGCACCTAATACGTTCTGGATAGCCGTAGATACATCAACGCCCTGCTTTAACGCTCTCTCAGCCGCCTTAGCAGCCCCCTGGGCACCATGGTCAGCAAACCCCTGAGATACAAGATATGCGCCAACTAACGCCGCTATGCACATCACCACTTCTTCGCTAAGTATATTGTCAAACTGCGCGTTGACTACCATTAAAATACTGGTAACAACCATCACACATAACTTTTTACTCCATACTATTTTCATATTATTCTCCTTCTACTATCCGCCGTCTACTCTACTTCCAAATCTTTCATTGCCGCTTTCCAGCCAGTCATGAAATTCGAAACACTCACTGCATCATCTGGATGCTTCTTCCTGAATGCTATCCAGGCTTTTTTAGCTTCATTACCAATCGTATAACTTTTGGTAGCTACTGAATACCTCATCTCGCTTAGCTCGCCTTCGCTCAAAAGCTCCTCAACTTCGTCAAGTGCTGGCGATTCATCAACCTCCACTACAGGCTCTTCAGCCACTTCTCCATCTATCATCCCCTGTAAACTATCCATTAAATCTTTCATCGTATCTCCTTAAACGAACTTAAGTTCGCCTGTGTTAAAAACTACTTTAAAAAGCTCATCTCAAAAATCGCCCACGGAGTTATGTCTAGCTCTGCAATGCTTACCTGCCCGCCACCACCCTCGAAATCAGACCCAGCCTTATACCTAGTAGGTATGCAATCATACAGCAACCAAGCTTTACCTGGTACAAAAGGCACTCCATCCCAAGCCTCTATGCCCAATGGATCATCAGATGTCGCAACACCAGTAAAGTGTAACAGCAATAAATTCCTGTTCGTCATATCATTACCGCTGATCGCACTATGCATCCAATTCCAGAAATCATCGTCGTGCCCGCGTACACCCCTGGTCAGCGTAATGGGGCTCAACCCGCCGCCAACATATGACGAGCGCTTGAACATCGAATTTAGTTGCTTGATCTCTTCTACTTCAGCAGTATACTCAGGCGCAGTTATTGATTGAAATCCGCCTAATGGTCCACCAAGTACAAAAAATGGGTATGTCGAACTGGGAACAGTGTCCATCAGCCAAAAGCGATGATTTTGCATGTAATCCGTAAGTAAGCTTCTCGGCATTCAGGGCACCCCTCATATTACGCTGGCTTTGGGTAGACGTCAAAACTCTCTAGCTCAAAATCAACTTCTGCTAACGATACTTCACCCGTTGCAGAATCAAGATCAGCGCCAGCCTTTGCGCGAGTTGGAACGCAATTCCTGCATTCCCATCGCTTAAGCTCGTCAGAGTATTCTGATAAATTAGCTTGGCTCATCTCAGTGCGCTGGTATTGATAAATCGTAACCGTGCATCTGTACTCGTCTCCGTCTACACTCTTCATGACCCAATCGTGGAATGTACTATCTTCTTTAGTAATACCTCTCATTAAAGTACACGCTGAAACCGTTGGAGGCCCTGGGTACTTTTGAGTCCACTTGAAGTTACCCTCGCGATATTCCACTGCTTCAACAGTAATCTCAGGTAGCGTAACTGATTGAAAACCAGCCTCAGCACCACCCTCAATCTCGCCTTTGCGAACGATCAATAATGGGTTAATCCCATCAGCTGTCGATGCAACAACGTGAAACCTGAATCCCTGCATAAAGTCGTTTTGTGCTCCTCTAGTCATCTTTATCTCTCCTTAACTACTATATCCTCTGCATAGTAGGTGGTAATTCCTCAATGCCAATTATTCCAGTGTGACTTGTCGAATTCTGCCCCCAGCCTTGCCGGACAACGATCCCGACTCGTCCAATGTTATTATAGTCATATGTAGCTAGCGCATTAACAGCACTAAAGTCTCCAGGTGTAGTCATCGTAATAGTTGCTATCCCAGTTAAATAATCAATCGTTCCAGAACCTCCGCCGCCTCCAGCTCCTACCAATACGCCAGTTCCAGCCGCGTCTGTGAACGTTACTGCTCCAGCTACCAGAGACACGCTAGTCTGGTCCACTCTAGTGAAATCAAACGGTACAGTATATTCAGCCGTTACACCGTCTCCAAGTACCCCTGTATTTTCAGCAACTACTGCTACAACAGCAGATATGTCCTGGTTAGCCTTTACCCTCACCTTAAACGTCGGTGGAACCAAAAAGCCATTGTTAGTCTGTGCATAAGTCCCGCTAGCAGCGTTTTGAGTATCTAACAAATACTCTACATCGTCATCGTCTACTAAGAAAATAGACACATCAGGTGTAGCACCGCACGTCATCGCCCAAAATACCTGCTCTATTCTCATGCCCTCATTATCAGGCGCTGAAAACTCCCCACCCAAAAGAGGCGTAACAGTTGAACTACCCAGCCATTTTTGTATCCTCCCCCTGTACACTGTCTCTTCTGTAGCAACACCCGTAGACTCAACACCAGTGAATCTACCACCCGTGTAGATCTCATGTATTGCTATCGTCGGAATAACTGTAGTAGTCATTTTATACCTCTCAACAGACCAGGATGCCTGTCCTGGTCATCTCGTTATCATTGTATAAACCTACTATCTGGAGCTGTTGCACTAGTGACAACTTTCTACCCCATGGCTTTAAGTCAGCCACAAATTCAACAGGCTCCGGATAGTTAGGCATACAATACATACTAAATTACTCCTAAGATACTGACAACTGAGCAAAGGAAAATACAATAAATTCAGCAGGTTTATTAGGCGCTATTCCGATATCACAATAAACAAGCCCCTGATCCACCGTATTCTGCGGATTATTCGTCCTATCACAAATAACAAAAAAGCTCTCGCTTGGAGATGTCCCTGCCATGTATCCTGATTGGTGCAAGCCCAACAAGAAATTCGATAGCTGAGTCCTAATCGCACTCCACAATGTCGGTCCATTATTCTTGAACACATGGCTATGCGTTGCGTTGAATACTGATTTCTCGACGAACATGAACAATCTGCGCATTTGGATATATGGCCATTCTCCACCAGCTATATCCAGCGATCTTGCCCCCCACACACATCTACCTGTATGTGGCCATTGCACTAAGCAATTTATCTTCTCCTGATACGCAACACCTACCTGTGTAGCTGTCAGATCAAGCTCTAGGCCAATCGACCATGCAAGTACTCCATCCTCAGTTCCAGCAGGAGCCTTGGATACGTTCTTATTATTATCAGTTCTAGCGTAAACACCAGCCACGTGCCCGCCACAAGGTACATCCGCTGCTACATTATTAACAGGATCAGTAATCTTAATATGAGGATAGTAAATAGCCGCATAACTTGTGTATCGCTGTAGTTGGAATTTCTTCCAGTTTACAGCTTCTTGGACTGTCAGTCCACTCGGCACAGTCAAGAGTACAAACTTGTCTTTATTTAACTCTGCGTATGTGATCAATGAATCTGACACAGTAGTATCAGTCTGGAAATCAGACGCTACCAATTGCATAAGAGCGTCTACTTTACCAAACGCCCACAGCCCTCTTTGATCGGCCGCCAAAGAAGCTCCAACTATATCACTAGACGATGTCGCAGTTCCATCAAGCCCGCCAGTCATCTGCCCATTGATCGCAGTTGCTGGATTAGTGTAATAAGTACACGTTTGAGCAGTCGCGCCCCCAGGTGCTCCTGTTGGATAACCAGTAACTCCCCAAGTAAGCGTAAATACTCCAGTAGCATAAACAACCGAATTAGTCCCATTGGAATCCAATACGAATTTCTGTGGATAACCAGTCGCCTGAGTTGTATTCAGAGCTAGATTCGTGTCACCGTCATCAGTTACTGAAATCGCAGTTGCATAATCACAAGAGAAGTAAATCGCACTTCCAGCTACAAAGGTCGGTGCTCCAGTTACAGCAGCAAGGTTCAATACGTCACTAGTAGGTCCTACTAAGTCTGCAATCTGTCCAGTCACATAACTAATCGTACCAATTTGCACTGCTGGGCCTGCTCCGTCTGGATGCATCAGCCCGCCAGTTCCATTGTCTGTAATTACCTGCTCACCATTAACAGAGTCGATAATTGTGATCCTTACGCTACTAGCAGTTATCGCTGCTGGTGTAGTCGCATTTCCAGGAGATACTATTGGTGCTATTGCAGCAGCAGGAGTTGCGCCCGTTCCAATCTGTAGTGATGGTCTAATTTGATACGCATCACCACTCGCCCACGTATTCAGAGTTCCGCCAGCCAAAACACCCGTGATCGTAGTAGCAGTATTAGCTGTAATTATCGTATGGCTCTCATCAGTTGTGTTATGCAAGAACATACCAACTAACGAGCTAACAACCCATGACGACGTAGAGTCTGTCAAAAATGCTGCCGCGACACTTACGCTATCCGTTCCTGAATCGTAAAGCGCTCCGTCAGAAAATGTAAAGCTTGCATTAAAAGTCGTTGGGAAACATCCGTTAGCCAGATCGTAGCTCCAGCCTTTCCATAATCCAGTATATGAATCAGGAACTGTTACAGTAGAACTATCAGAGTGTTCCATAGTTGCAGAGAAATCCTCAGCTACTACTGAAGTACCAGCAAGCGCAGGTGGATTCATCTCATTGCTATATTCAACCACTTCAATATAGTTAGACCCATTAAGATCGGCATTCATAACAGTGACTACATAGTTTGCACTAGTTGCCGTTCCAAATACGACATCAGTAAACTGCTCTACAGTTGCCCACGATGGCGTTCCTGTCAGTCCAGCGTCTGTGTCTTCCTGTACAAATACATTAAATCTGGAATAGCTAGCTGTTGAGTCAGTCAAATAATCACTCGACCCAGGTGCTATCTGAACTCTAAAATAATTACCGTCAGCTCCTGGCCATTTCATCCTGAATTGGAATATTGTGTAATCGTACACAGCACCAATAATGTCAGCACCACCAGTATAGTCAGTTGGATCAACTAACGTTATATTAATCTCTCCAGTTGTATAGTCAATAGATCCTGACCCGCCAGCTCCTGCACCACTTGTCTTAGTCAGTACGCCGTCTCCAGCAGCATCAGTAAATGTGTTTGGCGTTCCAGCGCTGTTGAATGTAATTTCAACTGTAGTCGCAGTAACAGGAGGATCTGTGATCTGTAATGCGTACACACCGCTTGCCTCAACTGTGTTCCCAAGATTGTCAGGAGATGCAGCTGCTACTGAATTTTCATAATTCCAGCTTCCATCAGCCGCGTCACTAGCTGCCACTCTTACAGTGTAGAGAGTTTGGCCACCGTTTTGGAAAAATGCAAACGCCATCGTTGGAGTAAGCCCGTCCTCCGTGAACGATCCAAACGTGCTTGCAAAATCTGCGTAGCTAGTTGACAGTATAGGATTGTCTACTTCGCCGCGTTTGGTGAATCCGATCAGCCCTAAATTAGATGTGGATACGCCAGTTATTGGACCTGGGCCAGACGACACTTCCTTAGTGTACACCCCCGGGTAAGTAAATTCACTCATTATTTATCTCCATGTTGTCTGTGCCGCTCCTATTTCTTGCGGCTTTTTTTGTTCTTTTTCTTATCGCCCGACTTCTCTGGGCTACGTTCAACACTCGACAACACTTCAACGTCTTCAAAACTAACTATTGGCTCTTCTACTTCTACCTTAATCTCTGCTTCTTCTTCAGGCTCATCTACAGGTGCCACTACCTTAACTTTTCTATCTTCTGGCTTATTTACAACTGGAGAATTAGCCTCCCCATCTGTAATCTCGCCTCTTTCAGCTATGCGAGTAGCCATCTCTGACCTAGCCGTAACTTTAGCCACATCAGCAGCAGGCTCGTCAGTAATCTTAGGCACTATCCTGGGTGGTGCCGTTGGAGTCAGTAATCGCTGCCGTATTAGTATCTTAACCTCATTAATACTAGGCTCTTCTATCTCTACTTTAGTATGCGGACGTACAGCAAGTGACAACCCTTTTCTTATAGGTATCGGCTTAACTGTTCTTCCTTTGTAATAAAACCACGGCATTTATCTCTCCTTACGTATTAATTATATCAGAAACACTCTCAATGTCATCTGATATAATTGCATCATTTACTTCGTCATTCTCAGCTGGAGTAAACACATTATAAGTAACCCTATGGTCTGTCATAGCACTATACTGTTTAATATCATGTAGATCCACTTCTGCTCTAACCGTAAATGATATATTATATGACACTGTTCTCTCCGCTATGTCTGCCAACTCTGATACATTAGAGATACTAATATCCCCTGCATCATATTGTCTTACATCTCCCTTACTGTCAACAACTTTAAACACAAACCATGGCGACATGAAATGTGTTAGCGCATATTGTAGCATTAAAAGTACCTCTTGCCTCCTTCTTGCTATGACAATACACTCGTATGTAATATCGAATGGACTTGGTCTCCACTGGTTATCATATTTTGTATATCCAGTCGTTCCATCGCTCAATGTTACTTCTTCAGCATCCTTCGACGGCGCTCTTCCTACCCAGCTATACCAAGGCTGTCTATCGAAGGCAGGCGCTAGATCATTCTGCCTAAATTGAAAACATGGTATTCTATAAGGCTGGTATACTCCCTCTGGATCCTGGAACTGACAAGGGACTTTACCACTTAGCTCTGAGAACCCAGAGTTTAATCCAGGCACACTGCACGCATAGATCTGACGCGTATCTCCATCAACAGCATATGTTGCAATCTCTGCGCCAAGGGTAAGCATGCACCCTTCGTCCCAGTCTCTCAGTTCTACAGTCCCTATTACAGTCATTTAATCCCTCGCGAACTTGAGTTCGCTAGTCCTCCACTACTTGATCATCACCTGGCTCAGGCCCCAGCTCTCCAGGCTCTTCTCCAGATGCAACGCCATTAATATACGCGTCAACCTCGTCATCACTTGGCATCTCACCTGCTTCAGGCCCCTCTACAACAGCTTCGTTGCCAACGTCCGCGTTGTCTACATCGTCATCGCAACCTTCGCAGCTGTCCAGGTCTAATATACCCATTTCAACTGCCTGATCTACAATGTCTAATGCGCTATCTATAATCTCATCCTGTCTATCCACTTTTCTCTTAAGCAGTGCATTCTCAATACCTGTTAAATTACCTTCCAACTCTGACAACTTTTCACCAATTTTACTCATCTTTCCACCTTTCAACTACCCTTTCGGGGCGAATGGAGCTAGTGCTTTTGCGAACGCAGCTCCTTTTTTCACTACAACAGTATTAACATTACCAACGTTCTTTGGCAATTTAAATGCGCTTTCTCTCCCAGTCTGTAAGTAATTAAGATACATCTGCATTAAATTTGGCATCTCGTCTTTTAATTGTGCTAACGCTGGTCTCCAATGTGCTACCTGCTGTAACCCATCATACCCAAACTCAACACGCAATATGTTATAACCTACGTCTTCATTCACTACTAAGCCTACTGCATTTGCCGTCTTATCTATCGTCACATTCGGCGCTCCCGCCAGCCTGAAGTCCCTCTCTATATCTCCCCTGTTTAAATACAGCCTATCTGCCAATGCTTCTAATTCATCTTTACGCGCCGTCCTGGATATTACTTTGGCCTTCAATTCAGCAGAAGGTATCGGCACCATATGCGATGGCCATGGTCCATAAACCATCAGCGTCTCTACCCATTCTGGCGACCCCTGCTTGGCCTGGAAATACAAAGCCCTTCCATTCATCGTAGCTTCGTTAAGCGTATTCTCCTGACCCTTGAAATAAATCGCTACAGCGTCTTCGTCATCACTTCCATCTACTATCACTATTCTCATCTCAGTAGCGTAATCAAATTCAACCCCGCCTATCTCAATGTCAGGCGCTTTCTGCAATACTGATTTCCTTACTGTGTTAGCCGCTGCCAATAAAAACAGCTCCCTGCCCCTGGCTACCCTCTTAGGCATCTCGTTGGCCAGCATATTCATCTCTTCTACCATCTCTCGCATCTTATAAATCGCTGGGACGGTAGAAACAGTGGCTGTCCTGGGCTTCTTGTATTTATACCTCTTAACCATCAATCCCCAATAGCCGAAATTTTAAATGTAATAGTGTTTCCATGCCCGGTCCATCCAGGCATCTCTACATATGACTGTAATCTGTATTCCCCTGCCTGATTGAAATCTCCAGCTACAACTGTATAAGTTATACTAGTAGTTCCGTACACACTCCCAACCCATGACGCCGATGTTCCATCTGGCTTTTCTACATCAAACCTGACTAGCGTAGCTGTTGCAAGGCTTCCGCATACGTCTACTACTATCTGGGTTCCAATGTCCCCTACATAGTATTTACTCGGTCCAGTACAAGATGTGCTACATGCCATTGATAAACCTATCCTATCTCTATCTTAGATACTAGTGTCATTACTTTATTGATTTTAGAAACCGAACTTAATGTCATTACTTTATTTATTTTCGAAACTATTGTAATTGTATTGCTCACTATTCGCCCTTATTAGTAATATTAAACACACCTCTCTTACCAATATAGTTAATTTATTGCACTACTTCAAGGTTTTATTGTATTATATTAATATTTTAGTGAATTTTGGAATGAAAATAGAGAAGTCTATCTCCTGGAGATAATAACTTTCAAAACTTAATGTTTCCAGCCCCTGTGTGGAATTTCCACCATTTTTCAGCAATATCGATCATGAATCCATATTCTTCAATCTCTTTATCACTGCAACCACTAGACCCCATTATGCTTTCATAGTTTTCCTTCCAATACTCAATACTATGAACATCCATCCCTATTGATAATTCACCATCTGATTCTATGCATACTGCCATGCCTGTCCCCTCCAGGTGCAATGGCGACACGTGCCAGATACCATCGCTCACCTTGGCGCTGTTTGACACTCCTACTTCATGCAATACAGCACTTCCCTGTATCCTTGCCATCCCCATAATGCTGGAACCATATACGCATGCGCTACCACGTATGATAGCCCCTTCGGATACTCCTCCTAATGCAACAACGCCATTCCTCTCAGGGCCACTGTACACCCTGGCTTCTTCGCAAACCATGGCCTCACCAGACGCCGTAGCGTCATCATATAGCCAACACGTGCCATTAGCACTTAAATTCTCCTCACACCCTACGAAGCCTCCTTTGTCCCCTTTCTTAACATCTCCAAAATCAGAAATGGCCTCAATCCTATACACCACTTCTCCGCTAGAAACCATTTTCTCATCCGTCAACCTGTACTTCTCATTTGTCATCTGTTTCTCCTTTGTCATCTGTTTCTCATCTGTCATCTTCTTCTCATCTGTCATCTTTTCCTGCTTTCATGTTTTTAATCATGTCATAGACTCTCCTTTTTTAAAAGTATTTTAACAAATTCGTCGATGCATCTACCCATGGAATACCGATCTTCTATCCATTGTCTACACCATGCTGGATCTTTAGGCTCTATGTTCTTCAGCTCGTCAAATGTATTCCAGATACACTCTTTTGGCCATAATAACTCCGCTCCTGGCCATCCATGCACCATTGGAGTCAACCCCATTGCCATACCCTCTGCTATCGTCATCCCAAAACTCTCAGACACGCTAGTAGACAATATAAACCTCTTACCCTTGAAGAACTCACTAGTGTCTATATGTCCATAGTAGGATACATTGCTAAGGTTTAAGTCCTGTAAATACAACTGAACTACCTCTTCCTGGTAGCCTCCCCCTATATGGAAGTCTTTATCCTGCATAGACGCCATTACAGTCCTTAAAAGAGCTATCCCCTTCTTTCTGTTCAAATAGCTTACATACGCAATATCGTCACCCATGCCAGCGTCTTCTTGCAATTTGAACCTATCCATATTCACGCCGTTATGAATTACTCTAATGTTTACACCAGTATGTCCGACTTTACTGGCCACTATCTCTCGATATTTCTCAGACACGCACACGAGTTCGTCAACCATGCCCCAATTTACATTTCTTATAAACGCCTCAAACGCCTCAAACGCATGCAATCGTATTACGATCTTAGGCTTCTTCACCATCTTGCTTACCCTATCAGTCAGCACTACAGCATTCTGATCGCAAAAATCAACAAATACTACGTCTGGATTCACGTTTAAGAAGATCCTCCACATCTCCTCGCTATACAGATTCCCCATCGTCACCACTTCGCAGTCCTTCATCGCGTCCCTTAAATATGGCACTAATGAAAAACTCCCGTAATTATCCAATACTAATAATTTGCTCACTTTGTCACTTTCTTATACGTTGGAATTGTTATTTTTCCTCATTAATAGATCTACTTCTACCCACACTTGATATTTACTCATTTAATCCTCCAGATCAATCTACACAAGTCCGCAATGCCCCAGGATCCATACTTCTAGGCTTGTTGAATTTACACTTAACGTCACCTGTTTCATCAACGCTTCTATCTATAATGCAATCACACGCCTCTTCAAGGGAGCATAGAAATTGTTCATATTCATCCATTGCCGCAAATTCTTCTGAGTGTGATCGCATAACACATATTTTAGAGCTTAGCTCTGCTCTAATATCACACCCACTTTTCCTATCAAGCATGGACAATTCGTCCCTACATTGTCTAGCAGCCTCCCTACATCGCACCTCTACAAGCTCCTCCTTAGTACAGTCAAACCCAACTATCGAATCCGTGTATGAAGACCACATAGCATATTTACCGTCTGGCTGTTTTAATATTCTTATCCCCATCGTAACTCCTTTTCGCGAATGCACTTTGCACTCAATCCTTACTAAGGATTACATTGCCTTTGATGGTTTGTCAACACTCAAATTTTAGTCATCGTCCTTATACAAACCTCTTATGCTTTACATCTGACAATAGCTTTCCAATTAATTTATTATAACTGGAATAATAACAAACCTTGCATCTCGACCCGTCATACATTCTCTGCTCATGGAAAATATCATCAATATCCTCAATGCTTCCCATGCACCCTGCATAATTCTTCGACGGCGATTCGTCAAAATACTGCGTCCCGCAACACGGATACAGCTTACCATCAGCACCCACTACAGGTTTCAATAGCGAAATATAACACTTCTCCTGCCCGCGCGTCCAAGTCGTCCTATCCTGATATATCACCCTAGAATCATCCATAGTCTCACTCAGCGCGTCTCTCACAGCCCCCATAGTGTCAATAGCACTATTCTGCACAATATCAGTAGTCATCCTAATGTGCGTTATCTCGTGCTCATTCGCAAAATTTATCATCTTCCTAATTAATTTCATGTCAGGTTTATTGGTTAATACATACGAAAACGAAAGATCCAAATCCCTTTCAGCTAACCTAGAAAGCCCTTCCCAATACTCTCCGCTGTCAAGCTCTTTCTCTCGCCCATCTCCTAGTGAGACCCTTACCCATGTAGCCAAATCCCAATCCAAGTCACACAGGTTGTTAACGAGCCATCCATTCGTAACAACACCAATGTCTATTCCCATGGAGGCTATTGTGCACATTACCCCCGTTATGTCACGGTGCAATAACGGCTCACCTCCTCCAGTTATCGTCACACTCTTACACCCCATGGCGCGATATTTGGACATTGTCTCTTCTATCTCTTCGCGGCTCATCTCTAACTTCTTGTCTCTATTCGAGCAGCTGCACCAATCGCATTTTAAATTACATCTGTTCGTCGGATTCAGCTGAACGTGGACTGGCAAGATGACCTTATTCTGTGTGATCGAGCAAACCAAGTCTTCATTCATTAACACCTTAATTGGTAACGATCCTGATGCAGATGTATAGCTCGTTGTGATATCCATTGTACCCCTTTTATCTAGTTGCCTCAAACACGAAAAACCTATCCCCGTGCCTCGTGGGAATATATATAACACTTTTATAGTATTCTGACAATAGATCATCCCACCATTTCCACCCTTCTCTTATCAAATGTAATTCCTCGCCTTGCCTATCAGAATGGTTTGCTATCCCATAAAGTGCCCTTGGCGAAAGCGTAGAGAATCTATCCATCAAAACCTTTATTCTATCTGGCTCTACATGCTCCAACACGTCCATGCACACAATCTCTGAATTGTCGTATGATTTCCTATCTGCAAATTCAACGATATCTGATTTATGCGTAGTTAGGTTTTCAGCTGGCTCATATGTGTCTATTACATCAGAGAAATCTACAGAAATTACCGTCTCTCCAAGTTCTAACATACCCCTAGTGTTGAATCCTCGTCCGCTACCCATGTCATACACATATTCTCTCTTGCTTTCCTTCTTTAGGAACTTCTCCACAAATGAGAACTTGTATGCACTATCTGTAGATGACTCACTGTTGTAATTTCCTCTATATAATCTATTGTAAATATCTTTCATGCTTTTTCATCAACGGATAGTGCATACGCATCCATATTGCGTACAATTAAGCAAACCAACCCACAAGCCCCCATCTTCTCAATCGATGTCACCTTTAGAACCTCCCCTTTAAACGCCAATTCTGTCCCAACTGATACCTCTTTATCAGCCCAATATCCGCCCACTACTAAACATCTACCCCTGCCTTTAATATGGTGCTCTATAACACCATCTTCCAAAATAACCCTGGGCTCTGGACTATTCACAATTAAGCATACAGTGCCGCTAATTTTATCATGCTCCGTGGATGTTACCTCTAGAATCTCACCATTATACGATATCTTTGATCCGACTGATGCTACCTTAGCTGCTAAACACCTATTATAAACTACTAGACACCTCCCCTTGCCCCTCATATATAAATCTTCTACTCCACACTCTGGCAGAGATATCGTATATTTCTCTGATTTAGCAGGCTCCACCTTCTCTTTCATCTCATTGTAATCGCGTGCTATGCTACACAAATCGATAGTTATAGCTGTTGTATCATCCAGTTCATCCACCTGAAATACTGGAAATTTCACCATGTCTCCAGTGCTAAGCTTAATGACCTTTCTATTTGTTATCTTCATCTACTGCCTCCCACTCCCATTTAGGCTGAGGGTCAGCCTCATCGTGTATTTTTCTACATTTACTACAAAGAGCTATATGGAAATCATTGTCATCCCTTGGCCATCTCTTTCCACAATGATGGCAGGCACCCTCTTGTCTTAGATAAACCAAATACCCTTGCTCTTCTAATTCCGCTATCTTTCCCATAATGTCTATTGAAAACTTATATGCTTCATCATTGGAAAACCCTCTTTCCTCTAGCCACTCATGGAATATCGCACTTATCATGCCTCCGCTAGCGCTTTCATTCCTCATTTTACTCCCCCCATGAGTTACTTGGCACCCTTAGCCATCCCCCTATGAGAGAGAACAAAAGGCTGTCCCAGAATCCAAACCCATCAACCATATCCCTATCATCAATCAGAATGTCTCGCTGCCTTCTCAATTCTTCCATGTCATGGCGCATTTCTGCCAACTCCTGTGACATATCACCAAACGCATCAAGTGGTATCCCAATCTTATCCTGCACGTCTCGTGTCATCCCTACCTCGTAGACTTCCCCAGTTTCCCAACATGCAAACTTCCTAGGAGTAATATACTCAGTCTCATAGTCTAGCATTGCAGGCTCAGACACGCTCCCATAGGCTAGGCAACACGGGTTTCCAATCCTGTTAACTACGCAAGGTCTACCATCTGAAACCTGATGAACTTTCACCTCTGTTATCAAGAGCATATTACAGCCCTTTGCCTATCCTCGCATGGGAATTCAACCTCTTCCTCTTCTACGCAGGTGACCTCCTGATGATATCCAGCATCTATAGTATCATTATACATTCCCACCTCTAGGTCCATGTCGAACTCTATAAGCTTTGCTATTAATTCTCTTACTGTCATTTCACTCCCTTTTTCTATCAAATTGCTAGTGGGAAATTCTCCCTAAGTATATTTGCAACACTGAAGTAAATGGCTACTTTTTTATCATGGATTTCAACTATTCCTCTGCCTATCCAATCCCTAAGGACATCTACCACATCTGGAATTCGATCATTGGAATCTCTTCGAAGCGGTATGTCAATCATGCCATTTTTTTCAACCGTTGAATTCATGTTTTCCCAAATATCATCCATTAGCTCTTTCTCTGATACCAATGCGTTATTCTTGCATTTAGCTATCAATGAGTTTGCCAGTAAAAAACCGCAACTTTTAGTTACCATCTCACCCCCATCGCCCTTTCTTTCATAAACTGCTTTGCTATCTCACTTTTTGCCTCACCAAAATACACCCCGGCGGACCCCATGCCCTCATGAATGCTATATACTGCCAGTGGCCTATCTATATATTTGAAATCCTTAGTCACACTCGATAGCTTCACCATGAAGTCCCAATCGTTCATATGCTTGAATCTACCGTCGCAAAATGTCCCGTACTTAGCCTTCACTTTCCTCAATGTGTCAATACTTACTCTCATAGAAGCTAACGATACACACAATCTTCTCTTCATCGTCTCCTCAATCAGCTCTGGGTCCATCCTCATCGACACTTTATGCATCGCCCCATTTGGTCTCAACGTCATAAAATCAGACCATGTTGCATCAGCACTTACCTTACCATGCTCTTCTAAGAAATCTGGCATTAACCTATCATCGCTCGCCAGCCAGCTCCAATGTCCCTCCTCCTCTATTACCCTCTCTAGCATCTCATTGAATGTATATACTAATCCTCTATTCTTCTCGCGCCGAAAGAAGCTTATGCGATCATCCCTGTAACTACTTACCAACTCCTTAGTATTATCCTCAGACCCATCGTCAAATACCATCAGCTTCCAGCCGCCTACCGTTTGACTTATTACTGAATCAATCGCATGCTCGATCATCTTCTCGCGATTATACGTTGGGATTGTGATGATTGTTGTCATCTTACCCGCCCAAGCTCATCAATTGCATCCTCTAAATACAAATCACCAGGCAACTCGATCCTGTGACACCCTTGCTCTGAATCACACTGCCTAATCCACCTGTCCCAATTGGATTCTAACAAATCAACAAACAAGTAGTCGCTCCCACGGTCCCTGTAACGCCTTACATATTCCCCCCTAGCGCTACTTTCAGGGTACACCAAATAGAAAAACAAGCAGTTTTCTCTGAGTGCATCTCTCACATCTTTATGAGTAGATACTAATATAAACTCGTATCTGCCAATGTTTTCTTTTATATGATCTATATAGTTCTGAGGGAATCCAGGGGTTCCGCTGAACGAGATACTGTCTGAATCGATTGCACGACCCATGTTCTTTCTGTAAAATGTTGTCTTTCCTGTCCCTGGAAACGCTGATATTATCCTTGTTTTTATCATCCTATCTCTCCTCTCGCGAACTTGAGTTCGTCTTATTTACACCTGGTACCATAATAGGCTTAGAAAGACCATGGCCACAACATGCAGATTTCACCCCCTCAATATGGCCTAGGCACGCATCGTATCCCTCTTTGGTTGGATGCCTTCCACACCTTTTACATGGCCTGATATCCATGCTGACTTCTCCTGTGTCTTCATAGACCCAATTTCCGTCTATAAATAAAATAACGTGGCCCCTTTCTGTACTTTGATTATGAATATATTCCTTCTTTTCAACCTTATTAATCATCTCGTCCTCCTGACTTATTTATTTCACTTTAGCATTTCCTGTATGGCTACCAGCGCATCATTCACACTTTTGATATCAGCTTCTTCATGGTCATAAATGGGGATCTCCGCCATATCTAAAACCACTGTTCTGATCGAATCGATCACAGAGTCCCTTTCATGAATGGCACATATAGCGCTCTCCAGTGCATGCATTGAAAACCATCGTTTAAATAGTACTCTGTCTCTGCCAGAATATTCCTTCTCAAAAGAATCGTTCTCCCCTTCTAAATACTCCCCCGAAAAAAGACTATTTATTATTTGAAACTTTTCATTATAGTCCATATATCCTACTTTATTCCTTATCGATTACCTTTTATATCCCTCTTAAGTTCAGCCAACTCCCATTTATCAAGCAAAGAAAGAATCCCATTTCTTTTCACCTTGATTTTCTTGCTCTGTTTAATCCCATACCGTTCTGTATATGACGTTCAGTTTATTGTTTACCTTAACAAGATCTCGCCTCAATAGCTCAGTAGCTATTTTAGCTGAATCCAAAGCCTCTCTCCACACTGGCAAACACGGGCACCCTTCACACGTGTCATCCATATCCCCATCAAACGCACATTTTTGCCCAGTACCCTTGATGTGATAATCGCATTTCCTACTGCAAAACGCTTCGCCATTAATAACATTAGGCTTAATCTTCATGTCATCTCCCTTTTTTTCCGAAAAGGCATCTCGCCTCATCTCAAATAAACTTAACATGGATAGACTAGCTTGTCAACATGTATAAGCTGTTATCCCGAAGTTCGAATATAACTCGGTCCATTGTCACTGTACCTCCAGACCTCTCAACCCAACTACATAGTTCGCTAGCAAAACGTGTAGTCCATGATTGGTTCACGGGGGCTACGGAGAATCCCAGGTCCTTTGAAAATGATTTTGCGAAATGGGGTTCTAAATCACCGTCTATGGACAATGGGATTTCCTTTATATTTCTCCTCTTTGCCGCAAATGCAATTGAACTCAAAAGGCGAAAAAATCTTATTCGGATTGACTCCCTAGTTCTTTCGAGGCTTAGTTCTTCGGAACTTGATTTTGGTGCATCATTTGGTGTGATATCTATTCTAGTAAAAAATCTAAACGGGAATTTCACTTGATCGGAACTGTTTTCATTCTTTTGAACCTCAATAATCAAATGTGCAAGTTCTGTTGAGAATACTATCAGGGGCGCTTTTGAGTCAGTTTCATCATCCATTATTAACTCCTTTTACTGCAATTGCCATCCGTCATCATCACACTTATATGCTGTTACTTTGCTCATTTTTACTCACTTTCTTTTACTCCTGCATACCCTTCAGCCATTTCCATTCCCGTTGCCCTTAGCTCCCTCTTCTATTACATCATTGATAATTAAAAGTATTACCTCAGAAACAGCTGAATCTATACCCGCCAATGCTTTTCCAGACGGTGTATCATAGAATTCAATCACATCCTCCATCGCCGCGATGCTCAAGTTATCTTCGTAAATTTTAACTATGTCCAATAGTGCCTCGTCTATGGTCCTAATTAAAACCTCGTCTGATTCAATCAACGGATCGTTATGGCTACGCATATAACAACCCACTGTATTGACCACCTTTTTTCTGGCCAGTTTATGCGCCAGCACTTTACTTGCCATCATTTGAAGTATATCTCGTACGTCGTTATCCTTCAATGCCGCTTCAGTACTAAAGGTGCGAACCCCGCTATCTCCTGTTTTATCGTCCATCCTCTTCATCCTTTCTTCACTAACTTACATCCCGTACAATTCATGACGAAGCGTTTCATATTTCTTATACTTTGCCCATTCATATCCGCACAGACATTTTAAAATCTCTGCCTTTTCCATGCCAATTACACTCTCACCACGGCCATATAACGTGCCATCACACTTTGGGCATCTTTTCTTAAACCAGCCCCTTGGTCTCAATATCTTATCCCTACTGTACAAATACTGTATCTTCTTGGCCCTACCAATGTACTTCTCCTCTGCTTTTTTCTGAATTGCCTCATGTTTACGCTCCTCTAACACCATTCTTTCTATCTCCCTATCGTCCATCTCTTATGCCTTTCATTACCTGCACCCATACTTCCTACTCAG
>Ga0255046_10000094_pt1 | contig 19083 bp, 17 predicted proteins | sample BC1_12_27_MG_FD_183632 | JGI IMG/M metagenome (GOLD analysis project Ga0255046, IMG submission 183632) | Seawater microbial communities from Strait of Georgia, British Columbia, Canada - BC1_12_27 | ecosystem: Environmental > Aquatic > Marine > Strait | place: Canada: British Columbia...
TGCAAGTACGTCGCCAGGGTAGATAAGATGTGGATTCTCGACCTGAGGATTGACATACCAGATTTCGGGCCAATACCAGGGGTCCTTGAGAAACGTTGCGGCGATATCCCAAAGGGTGTCGCCAACTACAACGACATATTCATCAGGCGCATCTTCGGCAAGGCGCGCGCTGTTCTGCGAAAAGGCGGTCAGCGAACCCAGAACCAACGATGCGATGAACGCGATGCTGGTCAGTCGAAGGCGGTAATTCAGGTGTAATTTACTGAGGGACATAATTTCCTCGTGCTCCGTACAAAGTACTTGGACCTGTGGCTTTTTGGCGTTGCTATAATATGTCGTTCTGGTGCCGTTTAGACTGCTAATTACGTCACATTTCCGGCCCCAAAACCCTCCGAGAAGGCGTTTTTTCTGGCGACATTGTCTGACATCTTATTCAATAAAGTCAAACATTTAGCCCATTTTCGTAGGATATTACACGAAACACGCAAGAATTTACCCTAAACGAATTATGGCAAAACTAACGATTTTGGAGTTTCCGGACCCGCGGCTCAGAATACGGGCGACATCGGTCGTATCTGTAGATACGGCACTCAAATCGCTGATCAGCGATTTGTTTGAGACGATGTATGAGGCGCCGGGCATCGGTCTGGCCGCCACTCAGGTGGACGTACACAAGCGGCTGCTTGTGGCAGATGTATCGGCGGACAAAACTGAGCCATATGTGCTCGTAAACCCGGTCATTCTGGAAAAAGACGGCGCGACAGCCACCGAAGAAGGCTGTCTTTCCGTGCCGGGCTACTACGAAGAAGTCGAACGTGCCGAGCATATTCGAGTTCGCTTTCTCGACCGTGATGGCGAGGAATGCGAAATGGATGCAGAAGGATTGCTTGCGGTTTGCATACAGCACGAGATAGATCATCTCGATGGCAAGCTGTTCGTCGATTATCTCTCCGAAGCGAAACGGCAGCGCATTCGGAAGCGCCTCGTGAGGGACAAGCGCCATAAATCGGCAGACGCGGTGACCTTGTAGGCGGGCGCCAACGAAGCTACCAGCCATGACCAATCCCAAAATCATCTTCGCCGGTACCCCGGACTTTGCCGTTACTCCGATCGAAGCGATCGTCAAATCCGGTGTGGTTCCGGCTGCCGTTTTGACGCAACCTGATCGACCCGCCGGTCGCGGCAAGCGGTTGGCCACCAGCCCGGTCAAACAGTACGCGATTGAACAGGGTATTCCTGTTATGCAGCCGGATACGTTGCGCGACGAAGCTGCAGTAGCGAAAATCGCGGCGCTTGAACCGGACATCATGATAGTCGCAGCGTATGGCTTGATCCTGCCGCAGGCCGTGCTCGATATTCCTCGGGCAGGCTGTCTGAACGTGCATGCGTCGTTATTGCCGCGCTGGCGTGGAGCCGCACCGATACAGGCTGCGATACTTGCGGGTGACGATGTAGCCGGTGTTTGTCTGATGCTGATGGAGGCAGGTCTCGATTCCGGGCCGATCTACGTGAGCGAGACCGTGTCGATCGGCGAGCATGAAACAGCGGGTGATCTGCAAGGGCGGCTCGCCGCAGCAGGCGCCAGGTTGCTGGCTAGCCATCTCTGCAAGATCCTCGCCGGCGAAATGACTCCTGTGCACCAGGACGAAGATCGGGCGACTTATGCGCCAAAAATCAAGACGGCTGACGCGACAATGGACTGGAATCGTCCGGCGACTGAGCTTGATCGGCTCGTGCGTGCATACAACCCGGTCCCTGGTGCCTGGTTCATGCTGAATGATGCGCGCATCAAATGCTGGCAGGCGCAACACACAACAGGAGTTGATGCGCCACCGGGTATGGTCGTTGAGGCCGGACAGGGAGGCATTGTCGTGGCGTGCGGGGAAGGCGCTCTGAAGATGGAGTCGCTGCAGCGACCCGGCAAGCGAGCGGTGACCGCGGGCGAATTCTCATCACGAATTGATCTCGTTGGCCTGACTCTGTGAGCGATATCGAGAAGGGCGCGAAGCTGCGGGCGACAGCGGCGCAAATCGTTGACGCCGTCGCAAGCCGGGGTCAGTCACTTGATGCTGCGCTGCGCAAAAGTGAAGGCCGCGTCGCCAAAGATGACCGATCGTTGCTGCGCCTTCTCAGTTACGGAGTACTGCGTCATCACTGGCGATTGCAATCATGGGTCGACGCGCTGCTCGACCGGCCGATCAAATCTCGCGACAGCGTCGTGAATGCATTGCTCGCGATCGGGCTGTATCAACTTAATGACACGCGCATACCGGATCATGCTGTGGTCTCGCAGACGGTGGAGGCTGCGCGCCAGCTGCGGAGACCAAAACACGCGCCGCTGGTAAACGCCATTCTCAGGCGCGCCTTACGCGACCGAATTTTTGAGAAGACCCCGTCTAATGAAGACGCGGTGCACGATCATCCGCTATGGATTATTGACGCTCTTAAAGCTGATTGGCCGGATGACTGGGACAATATTGTCGCCGCGAACAACGCACGTGCGCCAATGTGGTTGCGCGTGAACCCAGCGCATGGCTCGGCAGCGGACTATGTTGACCGGCTCGAAGCAGCGGCGATCGGCAGCGAGCCGTTTGCGGCATTGCCGCAGGCGGTGCGACTTCTCGAGCCGCGGCCTGTTGAAGCACTGCCAGGGTTTGAGGAGGGACATGTATCGGTTCAGGATGCCGCAGCCCAGTTGGCGGGACCCTGGTTAGTCGACGGTATCAGTGGCCGCGTGCTGGACGCCTGTGCCGCTCCAGGCGGCAAGAGCGGTCATTTGCTGGAACTCGGCGGTGGTCGTATCAATCTGACATGTATGGATAAGGATGAAGCGCGCCTCGGCAGCGTCTCGGAAAACCTGAATCGACTTGGTTTCGATGCAACCCTTATTGCCGCCGATGCATCGAATCCTAAAGAGTGGTGGGATGGTTCGCCTTTCGACGCCATCCTGCTTGATGCGCCCTGCTCGGCAAGCGGCGTGATTCGTCGCCACCCGGATATCAAGTTGCTGCGGCGGCAGGCCGATCTTGACAGGCTCGCGCAGTTGCAGTCGGAGCTGTTGGTGGCTCTGTGGCCGTTGCTCGCGCGGGGCGGGAGGTTGCTTTACGTGACTTGTTCAACATTCGCTGTGGAAAACGATGCAGTTGTCGCGCGATTCTTGAGAGACACGGTTGATGCACAGGAAGAAGACGTGTTGCAAAATAACAACATCCGCGATCTAATGCGAACCAAGGCTTGTGGCCATTACATTCTGCCCGGAACGGCGGGACTGGATGGTTTTTATTACGCAGGCCTCCGGAAGGTCTCCTGAAGAAACGATGTCGCGCACACTTATCAGTCCACCAAAAGAACGCAAGCTGCCGTCACTCTGTTTCGGTTTCATAGTGCTGTTGTGCCTGTTGGTTCAAACGGGCCTGGCACAGGATGAAATCGAGCGTGCTGGTTATTTCGAAGTTCGATCGGCATCGACGCGCCTGGTCGTTGGTGTGCACACGCTCGATGCGCGAATGCAGCTGGTTCTCAGCAGTGAAGCGCTCAGGGCTCTGTCGAGCGGCGTTCCGCTGACGATCGAGTTACAACTTGAGCTAATACGCGTGCGGCGCTTTTACTGGGACGATGATGCGGCCGAGCTCGCGCTTCGTTATGAGCTCGAATATCGGCCACTTAGTCAACGTTACATTGTTAGAAATCTGAACAGTGGTGATCAGGATTCCTTCGCAACACTCTACTCGGCGCTGAACAACCTCGGTCGCGTGCAGGGCCTGCCTGTTATTGACGATGCGCTTTTGGAGGCCGACAGCCCATATCGCATTCGGCTACGCGCAATGATCAATACTCAGCAATACTCCGCACCGCTTCGCTTGTTGCTCTTCTGGCGTAGCGAGTGGCAGTTACAAAGCGAATGGTTTGAATGGTCCCTCGAGCGATAAAGAGAGCGTCATATACAATTCTCGCCGCGACCGGCGTAGGTCTGGTGCTCGTCGCCTTGTTCCTGCTAAGCCGTACCGCTCAAAACTCCGCTGACTTTGATCGGCTGCACAATGTCATACTCGCGATCAATGTTGCAGGCGTTCTTGTGTTGTTTGTCTTTCTGGTCGGCAACCTTTCCCGTCTGCTGCGTGAGTATCGAACGCATGTACCGGGCGCGAAACTCAAAGCGCGCATGGTGGGGATGTTTGTCGGCCTTGCCGTACTTCCATTGCTCGTCGTGTTCTACTTTTCTATTCAGTTCATCAACCGGGGAATCGATACCTGGTTTAACGTTGAAGTAGAAGCAGGACTCGAGAATGCGCTGAACTTGAGTCGTGCGGCTCTCGAAATACAAAAGCGCCAGCACCTGTCTTCGACTCAGCAAATCTCGCAGCGCCTTGGCGATGTTAGTGAGCGGCAGCTCATATTTGAGCTCAGCATGATGCGGCGCGAAAGTGGCGCTGCCGAAATTACGATATACGGAAGCAACAATCGCATCCTGGCAACGAGTTCTGACAGTTCTTCGGCAGGATTACCCAGGCCCCTCGCGGAGGAAGTTCTTCTGCAAATGCAGCAGAACCGGCCGTATGTTGTACTCGATCCGGAAAGCTACGAAATACGCACTGCGGTGCTATTCTCATATCAAGGCCGTGCGGAACCTTCCGGTGTATTGCAGGCACATTTTCCGGTAACAGAACGCCTTGCCCGCATGACCGATAGCGTCGAGAGTTCCTATAGGGAGTATCAGCAGCTGGTGTTCCTGCGTGGTCCGCTGAAGAGTACGTTTACGCTGACATTGACAGTCGTACTGATGCTGAGTTTGTTGTCAGCGATTTACGGCGCGTTCGTTTTTTCGCGCCGGCTTGTGGCGCCGCTACAGGATCTGGTGGCCGGAACACGTGCGGTGGCAGAAGGCGACTTCGACACGCGCCTGCCAACACCGACACGGGATGAAATCGGCTTCCTGGTCAGTTCGTTCAACGACATGACGCAGCGGCTTGCGACGGCGCGACGCGAGGCCAGCCTTTCCCAGGCGCTCGTCGAGGCTGAGCGGACCAACGTCGAAGTCATTCTCGCGCGGCTTTCGACCGGCGTGCTCGCGCTAGAGTCGGATTTGCGAATCCGCACAGCGAATCAGGCATCAGGCGCGATTCTCGGTGTCGATCTTGAAAACAGAGTTGATGATTTCCTACCTGATGTAGCGAAGGGTCAACCGCTGCTCGATCAATTTGTCGACGTTGCGCAGGTTCACCTCAACGCGGGGGAAACAGAGTGGCGTGAGCAGATCGTCTTGCGAGAAGAGGTTGGGCGCCGAGTGTTGACGTGCGCTTGCACGGCTTTGCCCGGAGACGAGAGTCATGCGGCTGGTTATGTCATCGTATTCGACGATATCACTGCGCTGCTGCAGGCGCAGCGGGATGCAGCCTGGGGCGAGGTTGCGAGACGCCTTGCGCATGAAATCAAGAACCCGTTAACACCGATACAGTTATCGGCTGAACGGATGCGCCGCAAGTATCTTGATTCCATGTCCGAGGAAGATGCACAGATTCTTGACCGCGCAACGCATACGATCGTGCAGCAGGTCGAAGCGATGAGGGACATGGTCAATGCCTTTAGTGACTACGCGCGTGCTCCGGACATCGAAATTGGTGTGTTCGATATGGACAAACTTGTGCACGAGGTGGTGGATCTTTATCGCGCGCAGGAAAGCGGTATCAAAATCGTCCTGACTTCTGATCCGACCATGCCGCCGATTGAGGCCGACATCGGTCGCGTGCGACAAATTCTGCACAACCTGCTTCGCAACGCGACCGAGGCACTCGAGAACACCAGCAAAGGGCGTATAGACGTCCACGTATGTGCCGCCGAGTTTGACGGGGTGGATGTCGTACAGATAAAGGTTGAGGACAACGGTCCTGGTTTCAAGGAGGGCGCTCTCAACCAGGTGTTCGATCCATACGTCACGACGAAACCAAAGGGCACCGGCCTGGGGCTCGCGATCGTCAAGAAACTGGTTGAGGAGCATATCGGCTCGATTCGGGCATTCAACAACACGGATGGCGGTGCGGTCATCAGCATTCGTTTGCCGATCCATGAAGCTGCGCGTGGGGAGGTTATTGCCAGATTACCCGGACGCGCCGACAAGAGGAGGGAAAGGGCATGAGTATTTCTCATGTACTTGTGGTTGATGACGAGGCCGATATTCGGGCCTTGATTCAGGAAATATTGTCCGACGAAGGGTACGGAGTCACCGTGGCGGCAGATGCTGCAGAGGCCCGGAATGCCCGGGCGCGGAGGAAATTTGACCTGATCCTGCTGGACATCTGGATGCCCGATACTGACGGCATAACCCTGTTACGAGAGTGGTCGGATGGTGGTGACTTGACATGCCCGGTCGTCATCATGTCGGGTCATGGCACAGTGGATACGGCGGTCAAGGCGACTCGTCTTGGCGCATTTGATTTCGTCGAGAAGCCACTATCGCTCGCAAAGCTGCTCCGGACTGTCGAGGCGGCGCTTGAATCGGCAAACAAGCAACTGCCAGGAGCGCGTGGTATGCGGCCATCATTACTGGCGCCCGTTGGGCGTAGTGACCTGATGCAGTCGCTCCGGGAGAAAGTGCAGCAATACTCGGAGCATGACGAGTCCGTACTTCTCTGCGGTGAGCCAGGCACGGGTCGAGGCGCCTTTGCGAGATATCTGCATGAGTTGAGTCGTCGCGCAGATGAGCCATTGATCAGCATTACGGCGGCATCTCTCACAGAGGGGTCTGCAGAAGAGCAGCTTCTGGGTCGAGAAGAGGCGGGTGAGATTCACGCCGGCGTGTTTGAACGTGCTGGCAAAGGAACGCTCGTTATTGACGAGCTGTCCGACCTGAATGAAACGGCGCAGAAAATTCTGTTGGCCGCATTGGAAGACCGGAAATATCGGCGAGTCGCAGGCGGGGAATCAGTAACCCTGAACGCGAGAGCAGTCGCGACGATCGGCGCCAACTACGAATCCAGTGTTATAGATGGGTCGCTACGACGTGATCTTGTCGCCCATCTGAGTGTGTTAAGCCTCCGGGTCCCGCCGCTTAGAGAGTACTCTGAGGATGTGCCCGAGCTACTTGCTTACTACGTCGACAAACTTGTAGATGCCGAAGGTCTGTCATTCCGCCGTTTTAGTGTCGCGGCGCAGAACCGACTGCGCAACTACCCGTGGCCGGACAATGTGCGTGAGTTGAAGAACCTCGTGCGGCGATTGTTGCTATCGGGGTCCGAAGAAGATATTCCTCTTGCTGAGGTCGAGGACGAAATTCGGGCGGGCGCACCAATCGATGAACCATTAGTCAAACAGGATCTTCTTTCATTGCCGTTGCGTGAAGCGCGCGAGCAATTCGAGCGTGCGTATCTGCAACAGCAACTTGTACTGTGCGACGGAAAAGTTGGGCAACTCGCCAAACGAGTCGGCATGGAACGCACCCATCTTTACCGTAAGTTGAGATCACTCGGCGTCGACTTCAAATCAGTACCAGCCGAATAGCAGGCCTACTCTGAAGTTCTTTTCGTTGGAACGATTTTTCCGTCAGGCAGGAAGCGAAGGCCCGGGCTGCCAAGGTCTTCTATACTGAGGCCGCGCATCAGGTTTAGTGCGCGTTGTTTTTTGTCGATGCTGGGTCCGTCGGGTCGCATCTGAACCGTTGAAATAATCTCGCCCTCGACGAAGCGTCCGTTGCCGTCCAGTGTGGTTATGAGTATCGGCGCAATGCCCTTTATGCCAGCGACGCTGATTCCGTAATACGTTGCAAAGTTGCCGAGACTATAGGCAATTAACCTGTCCTTGTAGCGCTCGACCGCCCGCACGACGTGCGGACCATGGCCAATGACGAGATCGGCGCCAGCGTCGACCATGCATCGTGCAAACAAGACCACATCGCCACGTGGCTCGCCATAATACTCTTCTTCGGCAAAAGGCAGGTTTGTGACATCAGCGCCTTCCGCGCCGCCATGAAACGAAACAACAACGACGTCATGCGTCGCGGCGAACTCGGCAACAGTCGTCTTTGCGAGCTCGTAGTCGAGCATCATGTTTGATTCTTTGGTGACCGCATAAGCAAGCACGGCAACGCTGAGGTCGTTGACGATGAGGCTCGCGAAATCCCCTTCACGACCCGAGTGATGAATGCCCGCCGCGCCAAGCGCTTCCATAGAGGACGTGCGGCCCTCTTCACCGAAATCACGTGCGTGGTTATTCGCTATGCTCAGCACATCGAAGCCAGCGTTACGGAAGTGCTCCGCGTACCGCGTCGGGGACCGAAACAGGTAACACGCGCTCGGATTCTTGCACTTCTTTACCGCTTCGCCGCCGTCGCTAAGTACACCTTCGAGGTTGCCGAAGGTGATGTCGGGTGACGACAACCACGGTGTGACGGCAGCCAGGAAACCAACGCCGTCATCGTCGGGCAGGTGATTTTCGGGGAAGTCCGTCCCCAACATCATGTCACCTACCGATGCGATGCTGATTCTGAACGTACTCTTGTCCGGTTCGGGCGGGGGAACTGGCACGACGGGAGCGAGAGGGTCCGGTTTTGTGGGTTCGACAGCGTCAGTGGGGACGATCGTTTCAACGGGGGGAGCACTGGCGCAGCCCGCCAGCGCCAGGAGTGCCACAAGAACCGGAATTTGCCAGGAGCTAATCACCGAGCCTGATACGAAGAACATCAATTTGCGCCGCTCGCAAGCGGCTACGCATCACATTGAGCTTGTCGAGGTCGTTGGTCGGGCCTATGCGAACACGGTGATACGTCTTGTCGTCAATGGTTACACGCTGGATCTGTGATTCTATGCCGTGCAACGCAAGCTCGGCGCGCCGGCGATCGGCATCGGCGTATGCCGAAAAGGACCCTGCCTGCAGCACATAAAGGCCGGGCTCAATGACAGTCCTGGGCTCGATGTCCGCGGCGACATCAGGTTCCTGTTCCGGAATGATGACCTCAAAGTTCGGCAGCATGTCGTAAAACGTGAAACGCTGTTCAATCGGCTCCTTGGCGTCGCTCTCGCCTGTGGCCATTTCCCCGTTGTCATCAAGAACGTCTTGCACGCCTACCGATTCCCGCACCTCTTTCGGATCGGGAACCATGGGCGGCCGGTCCTTGACGTAGACCGCGAAAGCAACCGACAGACCCAGCGAAAGTCCGAACATCATCCATAGCCAGCCCGGATACTCCTGTTTCTTTTTCGGCCGCTTTGAACGGCGCCTTCTCTGCTGCGCCATCACATCGTGTCCGGGGCGGAAACACCCAGAATTACGAGGCCATTGGCGATCACAGTCCGCGCTGCCGCAATCAGGACGAGCCGGGCATCGCGCAGCTTGTTGTCGTCTACAATGAATATGTGGGCGTTGTAATACGTGTGGAAGTCGTTCGCAAGGTCTCTGAGGTAGTGAACAAGATGTTGCGGTGCGCGATTAGCCGCTGCGAGATCGACGACTTCGGGATAACGACTCAGTGTGGTCATCAGTGTTCTTTCTTGCTGCTCAGCAAGCAGGGCCAGATTAGCGTGTCCGTTGCTGGCATCCCACTGCAGAGACCGCTCGTCGAGCTGCCGAAACACGCTGGCGATGCGCGCGTGCGCATACTGAATGTAATAGACCGGGTTGTCATTTGACTCGGATTTGGCAACATCGAGATCAAAATCGAGATGCTGGTCGTTCGATCTCGACACGTAGTAGAACCTTGCTGCATCGTTGCCAACTTCCTCTCTCAGCTGACGCAACGGTATGAAATTACCGCCACGCGTAGTCATTGCGACCTTTTCGCCATCCCGATAAAGTGCAACGAATTGCATGAGTGGGACTTCAAGGTCTTCGGCAGCGTAACCCATCGCGTCGAGCCCGGCGCGGATTCGCTCGACGTAACCGTGATGGTCGGCGCCGAGAACATCGATCAAATAATCGAAGCCACGTTCGCACTTGTCGAAGTGATAGGCGATATCCGAGGCAAAGTAGGTCTTGTTACCGTTATTGCGAACGACGACACGGTCCTTTTCATCACCGAAGTCCATGGCGCGAAACCACTTAGCACCGTCCTTTTCATAAAGCATGCCTCGCTCATCGAGCACGGCCAGCGCATCGTCGATGCGGTTGCTCGTTGTCAGGCTTTGCTCGGAGTACCAGCGGTCGAAAGTGACACCGAACTCTGCAAGGTCTTCTTCGATGTCCTCCCTGATCGATTCGAGTGATTGCTGGCGAATCTGATCAAAGCCATCGGCGCCAAGCAGCTCCTTCGCTGTGGCGATCAGTGCTGTAATGATCGATTCCTTGTCGTCGTCGGGAATTCCGTCAAGTACGCTGGCGGCATCGGATACGGCCAGACCATCCGTATCGATTTCACCGGCGACGTCGCGAATGTAAGCACCGTGGTAGCCAGCTTCGGGAAATGGAATTTCGATTCCCTGTGCCGCAAGCCAGCGCAACCAAACGCTGACGCCAAGAATGTCCATCTGACGGCCGGCATCGTTGACGTAATATTCGCGCGCAACCGGATAGCCCGCTGCTTCGAGCAGGTTTCCTACGGTCGCGCCGAACGCGGCATGCCGGCCGTGGCCAACATGCAGTGGACCGGTGGGATTCGCGGAAACAAACTCGAGCAGTATGCGCGGCTTTTCCCGGGTTGCCTGTCGACCGTAGCAGGCACCCTGATCGAGAATGCTCAGAAGCTCGCCATGAAAAGCCGCCGCACTCAGGTGAAAATTGATAAATCCCGGGCCCGCGATCTCGACACTGTCAATCTGGTCGCTGTTGATGAGTTCCTCGACTATTTTCGCGGCGATTTCACGCGGGCTCTTGCGTGCGGGTTTTGCGAGACGCATCGCTATGTTTGTCGCGAAGTCTCCGTGGCTTGCATCACGTGTACGCTCGACAGTGCCTTCGATCGGCAGGTCGCCAGCCGCATCGGCGAGTTCCGGCAGTTTTGCCAAAGCATCTTGCAGGTGTTGCGTGACGATTAACTTCATTATCTGGATGGACGGAATTTTCGAGGCGGCAATTCTACAGTGAATAGCGGATGCTGTCGGCTAAAACAACTCGATCGGATCAACATCGATTGACCATCGAACCTTGCGTGCCACGGGCTCGCCTTCGAGCGCTGGACGCAGCCGTGCAAGGACGGTATGCAACGCCTTTCGATCGGAGCTCTGCAACAACAGCTGGGCACGATAGCGGCCGGCCTTGCGCGCCATTGGTGCATTGACCGGGCCAAGCACTCTCAGGTAGTCAGTCTGCTGATCGGCAATGTGCTTTTTCGCGACTTCGAGAAATGCATGAGCATCGCCTTGCTTGTGTGCTGCCGACCGAATCAACGCGAGCCATGTAAACGGTGGCCACCGCGTCACTTCGCGCTCGGCCAGCGCATCGAGCGAGACTTGTCGATAGCCACCATCGATCAGGCATCGCCAAAACGGGTTGTCCGGAAATGCTGTTTGTATGATCACCTCGCCCCGACGCCTTTCCCGGCCCGCCCGGCCAGCAACCTGAATGATGGACTGGGCAAGCCGCTCGGCCGAGCGAAAGTCTGTCCCAAACAAACCCTGATCGGCATTGATAACGCCGACGAGAGTCAGTTGTGGAAAATGATGCCCCTTGGATAGCATTTGTGTGCCAACCAGGATGTTCGCCTCTCCCCGTTCAGCGAGCGCAAGCACCTCACCAAGAGCCCCCTTTTTCTGCGTGCTGTCACTGTCGATTCTTTCGACACGATAGTCGGGAAAGTGGCTGCAGAGGGCCTCTTCCAACCTCTGCGTGCCCTCGCCGAGCGGTTTTACCTGTGCACCGCAACGGGAGCATTTATTGTCGAGCGGCCTGCGTGCACCGCAATGATGGCAACGCAGTTGCCTGTTTCGGGCGTGCACGGTCATTCGTGAGTCACAGCGGTCGCATTCCGCAATGTGGCCACAGCCGGCACATATCAGTGTCGGCGCGAAGCCGCGACGGTTGAGATAGATCAGTACCTGCCCATCGGCATCCAGGTGAGTCCTGATCGCACTTGTCAGCGGCTCACTCAAGCCATCACTCGCTACAACGCGGCGCAAGTCGACAAGCCGGAAGTTCGGTGGCATCGCGCCGCCCGCGCGCACCGGAAGTTCCAATCGTTGAAATCTGCCTGTCCGGCAGTGATGAAGCACCTCCAGAGTCGGTGTCGCCGACCCGAGCACAACAGGAATGTCGTAATGTTTGGCGCGCACGATCGCCAGGTCGCGGGCCGAGTAGCGCAGTCCTTCCTGCTGCTTGAATGAGTGGTCGTGTTCCTCATCGACAATGATCAGGCCGAGATCCGGTGCAGGCGTGAAAATCGCCGAGCGGGTTCCGACAAGCAGTTTCGCCGAACCGGACCTGGCGTTGCGCCAACCTGAAAGGCGTGCCGCATCCGTCAGATTGGAGTGCAGGACAGTTGGAGCTACACCTAGGCGATTTGCCAGACGCGACACCAATTGCGGCGTGAGGCCGATCTCAGGTACAAGCACAAGCACCTGTTTGCCGTTATTCAGCACATCCTGCATTAGCCGCAGGTAGACCTCGGTCTTGCCGCTGCCGGTAACGCCGTCGAGAATAAATGCGCCGAATCCCTCTTGCTTGCGAATGGTGTCGAGTGCACGGTGCTGATGCTCATTCGGCTCCGGCCCGGGATGAGAAGGTTTGGGGGCAGCGCCTTCGGCCTCCTCCATCGCCGCATCGAAGCGGCACACAAGGCTTTTTTCTAACAGCGGCTTTGCGGCACGGCGCCACGATGGTATTTGCTCAGTCAGATAGTCAATATCGAGGCCGTTGCCGCCGGCATCTTGCAATAGTTCGAGCAGCTCGGCCTGGCGCGGTGCGCGCTTCGACAGGGTTTCGATATCCGCCGACTCGCCCGCATCAGTGACTGCGACAAAGGTCTGTGTTTGATGCAGCGCTTTGCCCTGACGCAACATTGCCGGCAGCGCGGCGGCAACGACTTCACCGATTGGGTGATGGTAGTAATCGCTGCTAAATCGAATCAGCCACAGGTCGTCTTCTGAGAGAAGCGGCTCAGTATCGATCGTACTTATACAGCGCCGAATCTTCGTCGTTGCCAGGGTACTTTCACTGCTGTGGTCCAGAACGACACCGACCTCACGGCGCCGGCCGAAGGGCACCAGCACCCGGCTGCCTGGCGGTGCCGCAGAGTCGTCAGCTGCAGGCAAATAGTCGAACTCGCGTGACAAGGGCACGCCGACAGCAACTTTGAGGATAAGCAGGCTACTCACAAACACTCATTTGACATAATAAAGCCCCCGGATCTATGCAAAACCTGTCAACCGGGGGTCGGGCAAGACGTTAAACAAGAGTGACAAGGTAGTTCACCTCGTGGTGGAGTCAAGAGGATAGGAAAGATGGGCCTTGAACGTATGACGACATGGAGTCGTTCCGCATGAGCACCTGCGCCGGTGTTTTTGCGGTATCGTGCACGCGCGAGCAATCGACAGGGGCGGAGACGCTGCAACGCGAACGGCAACTCAACCAGTTTTTGGCCGAGGTAGAGCGGCGGGCGTTGCGCATTGCCGAGATCGCGGTTCGTGATCGCGACGAGGCGCTCGACCTCGTGCAGGATGCAATGATCAAGCTGGTGAGAAACTACGCGGAGCGCCCGGGCGACGAGTGGGCGCCACTCTTTTACCGGATTCTGCAAAATGGAGTCCGTGACTGGCATCGTCGTCAGAAAGTAAGAAACCGTGTCATGGTGTGGTTTGGCCGCGGTCTGTCGCGCGGTTCGTCGACTGACGATGATTACGATGTTGCCGCGAATGCACCGGATCCGGCAGGCCGGTCGCCAGATCAGCAGCTGCAGACAAGCGAGGCGATGCAGCACCTGGAGGTGTCGGTACACGAACTGCCGGGCCGACAGCGCGAGGCATTTATGCTGCGCACGTTTGAAGGACTTGATGTTGCGGGAACGGCCGTTGCAATGGGGTGCAGCGAAGGCAGCGTCAAGACACATTATTCCCGGGCCGTACACGCGCTGCGGAATAAGTTGGGAGATCACTGGTAATGAATGACCCAGGAAAAAATGAGCAAATCGCGAACCAGGCGAAAGAGCTTTTCGATGACAGTGTCGAGCGCCTCGACGCAGCGGCCTTGTCACGGCTAAATCGGGGCAGACACAAGGCACTGGCTGAGCTGCGGAAGACCGGGCCATTTGCGCAATGGTCTCGCTGGGTGCCCGCAACCGGACTCGTGGCTGCTGCCGTGGTGACTATCATGGTGATGCGCGGGCCGGTTGTTGAAGGGCCGGGCGAGGCGCCTGTATCGGCGTCGGATTTCGAGATGTTACTTGAGGAAGATGCCTTCGAAATGTTCGAGGACCTGGAGTTCTATTCGCTACTCGATGCAGTAGATTTGGAGCCGAACGGCAATGCCGGTTAATAAAGCCGTTTTGCTGGGTTCCTTATTGATGGGCTGCAGCCTCGTACCCGCTGCAGATGACGAAGTTCCCGATGCGGAATTTCTTGAGTACCTGGGGCTTTGGGAGGAGTCGGATGAGGACTGGCTTATGTTTCACGAGCCGAGCACAGCCGACGCAGAGGAACGGAGCGATCCCGTACCGGAAGGTGAAGAATCGACGGAGACGAATGATGAGAGCTAGAATTATATTGGCCATAGCGATGATCATGTTTGCCGGCGTCGTGACCGCGCAGGATGAAGGTGTCGCATGGGATAGCCTGAGCGAAGAGCAGCAGAAAGTGCTGAGCGATTTCGCTGGCAACTGGGATGCGCTTGCGCCGGACCGCCAGGAACGCCTGGCATTTGGCGCAGATCGCTGGTCTGGCATGTCGCGGAAACAGCACAAGGCGGCGCAGAATCGTTTTAAACAGTGGCGCGATCTTCCTCCTGAGCGCAGGGATCAGATTCGTAATCGTTATGAGCAGTATCGCAACATGTCTCCCGAGGATCAGAAACGCATCAGAGAGAATTTTCGTCGTTACAAGCGAATGCCGGCCGAGCAGCGGCAGGAACTGCGCAATCGCTATCGCGACATGACTCCCGAGCAGCGCAAGCGAATGCGCGGTCGGGCGACCGACAGGCCACGGGGGCCTGGCCGCAACTAGGGCCACTTCCGCGAAATTTAAAAGGGCGCCACAGGGCGCCCTTTCTTGTAAGTATTATCCCCAATCTGACTGTCTGTGCGCAGCGCTCCAATGTTGGTAGAGTACGCCGGTTCTACCGGAGGCTAGTCAATGAAAATCGGTGTACCGAGGGAAATTCACGCAGGCGAACGGCGCGTTGCGACCACGCCTGATGTCGCGTCGCAATTGATCAAAATGGGGTTCAGCGTCGCTGTAGAGAGCCAGGCAGGCGTGGCAGCGAGTTGTTCTGACGAGGCCTATGCGGCCGCCGGGTGCGACATCGTCGCATCGGCGAGCGACTTGTGGGCTCAGTCCGATCTGATTCTCAAGGTTCGGGCGCCCGAGGGCGGTGAAGAGAAATTACTCCGGCCTGACCAGACCCTGATTAGCTTTCTGGCCCCGGGCCAGAACCCGGAGCTGCTCAAACAGCTGACCGAGAGCGGCGGTACAGCGATGTCCATAGATAGTGTGCCGCGCATATCACGAGCCCAGAAGATGGATGCATTGAGCTCGATGGCCAACATCGCAGGCTACCGGGCTATCGTCGAAGCGGCGCAGCACTTCGGCCGGTTCTTTACAGGACAGATCACCGCAGCCGGAAAAATCCCGCCAGCCAAGGTCCTGGTAATCGGTGCTGGCGTGGCCGGATTGTCTGCGATCGGCGCGGCCAAAAGCATGGGTGCGATCGTACGAGCATTCGATACACGACCCGAAGTTAAAGAACAGGTCGAGAGCATGGACGCTGAATTCCTGATGCTGGACTTCGAGGATGAGGACGGCACTGGCGAAGGTGGTTACGCCAAAGTAATGAGCGACGAGTTCATCGAGGCTGAGATGGCGCTATTTGCCGAGCAGGCCAAAGAAGTCGACATCATCATTACAACGGCCCTGATTCCAGGCCGGCCTGCACCGTTACTTGTGACCGCGGAAATGGTCGGATTAATGAAAGATGGCAGCGTTATTGTGGATCTTGCCGCTGAGACGGGCGGCAACTGCGAGCTGACCGAAGCGAATAAGGTCGTGCAGCGAAACGGTGTATCGATCATAGGCTATACGGACCTCCCCAGCCGGCTCGCTGCACAATCGAGCCAGCTCTATGCGACCAATCTTCGGCATCTCCTGACCGAGCTCAGCCCGGAGAAGAACGGTGAGATCGTAGTTGACATGGAGGACGAGGTTATTCGCGGTGCCACGATTTGTATCGGGGGAGAGACGACCTGGCCGCCACCGGCACCGAAGTTGTCAATGGCACCACCGCAGGCGCAGCCCGAACCCGCACCGGTCGTAGTCGAGAAGCCGAAGCCATCTATCTTCGGTCCGATTATCGGCATCGTCATCGCCGTCCTTGCCCTGCTTGGTTTGGGCGCCGTGGCGCCGCAATCTTTCATGGCGCACTTCACCGTATTCGTGCTTGCCTGCTTCATCGGCTACATGGTGATCTGGAACGTCACATCGGCGTTGCACACACCATTGATGAGTGTCACGAACGCGATATCGAGCATCATCGTGATAGGTGCGCTGTTGCAGATCAGCTCGGCCAACCAAGTGATCATGTGGATCGCGGCAGTGACGGTCGGGATTACGGCGATAAATATTGCCGGCGGATTCGCCGTCACACGTCGCATGCTTGAAATGTTCAGGAAGTGAGACCGTTATGAATACACAAGGCTTATTTGAACTGCCTCTGGGCGTAATTACGGTCTCGTATATCGCCGCAACAGTACTTTTCATTCTCGCCCTCGGCGGTCTCTCCAACCAGGAAACGGCACGGCGTGGTAACTGGTACGGCATTACCGGTATGGCCATCGCGTTGCTCGCGACCGTATTCGGCAGAGTGTCGGAAAACTACGACCTGCTAATCGTCGCGTTACTGATCGGCGGCACCGTTGGCATAGTGCTTGCGCGACGCGTGCAGATGACGCAGATGCCCGAGCTTGTCGCGATACTGCACAGCCTCGTCGGCGTTGCGGCCGTCGCCGTGGGATTCGCCAATTTCATGGATCCGGACAGGATGCTTCACTTCGAGGGCGTCGAACTCACGATTCACGACATCGAGACCTATCTCGGCATCCTCATCGGTGCCGTAACTTTCTCGGGGTCGGTCATCGCTTTTCTCAAGCTGAGCGCCCGCATTAGCGGGTCGCCGCTGACTCTGCCGGGAAGGCACTGGTTCAACCTCGGGTTACTGATCGGAGCGATCTGGTTTGGCTACGAGTTTGTGCTGCAGTCTGCAGCAGGCGGCGGTCTTAACCCGCTGATCATCATGACCGTCATTGCGCTGATATTCGGTATCCACATGGTGATGGCGATCGGCGGTGCGGATATGCCGGTGGTCGTTTCAATGCTGAACAGCTACTCGGGCTGGGCGGCCGCTGCCACAGGTTTCATGTTGAACAATGACTTATTAATTGTCACAGGTGCTCTAGTAGGCTCGAGCGGCGCGATTCTTAGTTACATCATGTGTCGCGCGATGAATCGCAAGTTCCTGGCTGTAATCGCGGGTGGCTTCGGTACCGGTGGAGGCACTGTCGCAGCCGGCGGCGGCGAGGACCAGGGTGAAGTCAGCCCGATCGACCCTCAGGAAACAGCCGAATTGTTCGCCAGTGCCAAGGAGATCATGATCATCCCTGGTTACGGCATGGCCGTAGCGCAGGCACAGCACATCGTCTACGAACTCACGCGGGCGTTGCGGGACGATGGCGTCAATGTTCGATTCGGTATCCACCCGGTCGCGGGCCGTATGCCGGGTCACATGAATGTTCTGCTCGCAGAAGCAAGAGTGCCGTACGACATCGTCTTCGAGATGGACGAGGTCAATGACGACTTCCCGGACATCGACGTGTCGGTCGTCATCGGCGCAAACGACATCGTAAATCCGTCGGCACAAACGGACCCGGAAGGCCCGATAGGTGGTATGCCGGTACTCGAAGTGTGGAAGGGCAAAACGACAATCGTTCTCAAACGCAGTATGGCAACCGGCTATGCTGGTGTGCAAAACCCGCTGTTTTTTAAAGAGAACACACGGATGTTGTTTGGCGACGCAAAGGATAGCCTCGACGCCGTATTCAAAGCACTGTAGCGATTCGTGTTGCTTTTTGACACGCGATCGGCAAACTAAGCAAGCACGAGTCGCGCGGGGCGCGATGGAGTGAACAGATGCTTGCAGGAATCGCTTCCGATATCTCGCAGCAGGTGTTGCGAACGGATGTTGCTGGGATGCCACTTGAATGGATCGACTATCGAGAGGCCGTCCGGCTATACCATGCTCATCAGGTTGCTTATGACTGCGGTACTCTCCTTTATACGGTCTTCGGCGGTTACAGCAGCTTCGATGGCAATCGCAGTAAGATCGATGTCAACTCGATCATTGCAACGCGCGGTACGAGCAAGAGCCTTTCTCGCAACCGCAACAAGTACGTTCCACCGCTAAACAACCGCACACTGTTCAAGCGGGATGCCAATCTCTGTCTTTATTGCGCAATGCGTTATCCCACACGGGACCTGACGCGTGATCACATTACGCCGATTTCGAAGGGTGGCGGGGATACCTGGAACAATGTCGCGACAGCTTGTCGTCGCTGCAATAACTACAAGGGTGGCCGTACTCCAGAGCAGGCAGCGATGCAACTGGTCGCGGTTCCGTTTACGCCAACGTATGCCGAGTACATCTATCTCAAAGGACGTCGTGTCCTTGCCGATCAGATGAAATATCTTCTCGCGCACATACCTCGCTCGAGTCCGCTACATGCGCGGTTAAGCGATCATCTGGCCGACGGCGCAGAAATCGTCGAAGTCCATTTCCATGAATAGGGGTCAGAGCCCTTTCTGTAAAAAGGGCTCTGACCCCTATTAATCATGCAATACCTGATCGATGCCAGCGTGTATGTTTTCCGGGCTTATTATTCGATGCCCGACGACATGGTTGACAGCGAAGGCAACCCGGTCAACGCGCTGTATGGATACTGCCGTTTCCTCGGCGATTTCATGGAAAGAG
>Ga0255046_10000095_pt1 | contig 18979 bp, 18 predicted proteins | sample BC1_12_27_MG_FD_183632 | JGI IMG/M metagenome (GOLD analysis project Ga0255046, IMG submission 183632) | Seawater microbial communities from Strait of Georgia, British Columbia, Canada - BC1_12_27 | ecosystem: Environmental > Aquatic > Marine > Strait | place: Canada: British Columbia...
CAGTTTTCTGCACGAGCACCTGCCAGGGGCAGTCTATGCAGATCTTGACAAGGATCTTGCCGCGCCGGTCGGTCCTGGCAACGGTCGGCATCCACTGCCTGACCCAGTTGCACTCGCCGATACGTTCGGATGCCTGGGAATCGACTCGAAGACTCACGTAGTCGCGTATGACGAGTGCAGCGGCGCGATCGCTGCAAGGGCCTGGTGGTTGTTGCGCTGGCTTGGTCACTCCTCTGTGTCACTCCTGGAAGGCGGGATCACGCGTTGGCGAGCGTTGGGGCTGCCCGTCGAAGGTGGTGAAGTTGAAGTCCGCCAACACTTGTTCGAACCTGACCCACACCCTGAAATGATCCTCGAAACAGAGGAAATCGTCGCCGCCGGATCCGAGTGCTCACAACTAAGGCTGCTCGATGCTCGCGATGCGGCGCGTTTTCGAGGGGAAATCGAACCGATCGACAAGGTGGCAGGGCACATACCCGGCGCTCTCAATTTGCCATTCTCGGCAAGCCTGAATGACGATGGCACCTGGAAGGCAAGAAAGGACCTGGCGCATATGTTTGAACGTGTGCTTGGCAGCGACACGGATTCTCCCTGGAACGTCATGTGTGGGTCCGGAGTAACCGCTTGCCACCTGGCCATCGCTGGTCTGCTCGCTGGTTTGCCGATTCCGCGGCTCTATGTCGGGTCCTGGAGCGAGTGGACGGCGAATCCGTCCCGATCTGTCGCCATCGGGGAGCAGTAAAAAGAGTAAAATGGCCTCTAAATCATGCGGAAGCAGCCTGAACTTAATGCATATTTGCCCTGTCCCAATAGCGAGAGTGGGCAAATGGAAAAAACTCCCTTCAGGATGAAACAGGTCAACATGGAAATTCAAAAACATATGTTAAAACAATGTTTTATAGTTCTTTTCTCAAGTGGCCTAGTAGCTTGTGCCGGGCCGGGCGAGCCGGTTGAATTGGCCGCTGACGGCGGTGAATCCAGGGGTCGCGATTGCATCTCGCAATCGTCTATCCGAGACTATCAGGTCTTGGACGACAGCAATCTGATCGTCACGGCGGCGGTGAAACGAAAATACCATGTGATCCTGAGTCGCCGGGCATTTGGCCTGCAGTCGACGTGGAAGATCGGATTTCGGTCGCCCACGGGAATGATTTGCCCAAACTCGGGTGAACTCGTCCTCGATGACGGCATGGCCTTGGATAGAATTCAAGTCAGGTCAGTCCGCAAAGTGACACTGGACGAACTCGATGAATTGCTCATTCGGTTTGGTAAGAAAGAGCCAGAATTTGAACAAGCCCCGGCGGCAGAAGACGTTAGTGGCGCCGAGGTAGTAGAGCTGGACTGAATCGTCGACCGGTTCCCGGTAGTACGTTTTGGTCACGCAATCCGCAATCTCCGTGCGGACCTGCCCGGCCAACCGAAAGGTTGGCCGGGTTTTATTTTGCCTCTAGAATGTCCCGATGTACGACTGGTTAGCCGATGCACTGCGGGGCTCCTCGCAAGTTGTTACAGCCAATAGGCGGCTTGCCCGCGTGCTCGCCACAGAGTTCGGCAAGCAGCAGGTAGCCAATGGATGCTCGGCGTGGCGCAGCCCCGCGGTACGTTCATGGCAAGACTGGCTCGCCGAGTTACTCGCATCCGCTCAACTTTCCGGGCCGCTGCCTACCAGAATCAACGCGCACCAGAGCCGTATCCTGTGGGAACGGTGCCTGCGTCGGGAGATCGCCGACCCGCTGTTGAATATTGCAATGCTCGTCCGGCAGGCCCGGGAATCGTGGGGGCGCCTGCACGAGTTCCAGGTACCGTTGGCTGAGTGGGAAATGGCTGCCCAGGGAAAAGACCAGAAGATCTTTGCCAACGCATCCAAGAGTTATCAATCGATTTTGGATCGGGAGTACTGGGTTGACGACGCCGGCCTCGCCGGGCTGGTGACAAGACTCATCAACGACAGACAACTGCAACTGCCAAAAGCCGTTACATTCGCCGGTTTCGATCGACTCGTGCCCCAGGTACAGACGTTGATCGAATCAATCAGCGCGGCAGGGGTGTGCGCAGCGGAGGCGCCAAGATCCCTCCGTGCACGGGAAGTGGTCATCTATGCATACGAAAACACTGACGCTGAGCTGCGTGCTGCCGGTGCATGGGTCCGCGACGAATTGCAGAATTCGCCCGATCAGGACATTGCAATTGTCGCAACCCACCTTGAGCAGGATGCGGAGCGCTATACGCGCCTCATCAGGGAAGGAGTGGCGCCCGGTTGGCAGACTTCCAGCTCGCTGCATAAGGCCGCGGTCAATGTGTCATACGGCAGGAATCTCAGTGCATACCCCGCCATTGCGGTAGCTATGTTAGCGCTGCGTTGGCTGCAAAGTGATCTGGGGTCGCGTGACATCAGTACCTTGTTGCGTTCTTCGGTTACCGGGCGTCGTGATACTGGAGGGCGAAGCCGACTTGAGTTGTCGCTACGACAGCTACCGGACAGAAACTGGTCTCCGGCAATGATATTGAGTGAGTTCGAAGGCCTTGAGGACACACTCGATGTAAGAGACTGGCTTGTACGTGTAGGTGTATTGAACACATTGCGCAGCGAATTGCCGCGTCGCGAACCCCCGTCGAAGTGGGTCTTGCTGATCGATGAAATCCTCAAGAAGATCAATTGGCCAGGTGACGGTTCGCTGAATAGTGTCGAGTTCCAGCTCGTCAACAAATGGCGCGAATTGCTCAACGATCTCGCACGACTTGAGCTCGTCAGTTCAACGATGACGTTTGCTGAAGCACTCGGTCGATTGACTACCATGGCCAACGAGACAATTTTTCAGGCCGAGTCTGATGGCTCTATCGTGCACTTGCTCGGACCGCTGGAAGCGGCTGGTATGCATTTTGATAAATTGTGGATCACCGGGCTCAGCGCTTCGAACTGGCCACCACCTGGCCGGCCATCGTCCCTGGTTTCTCGGAAAATTCAACGGCTTTATGGAATGCCCGATGCAGAGCCCGACGATACGCTGGACTATGCGCATCGAGTTCTGGAGCGATTGGTGAGTTGTGCCAGGCATGTTTCCTGTAGCTACCCGCTGACTGCAGGTGATGCGGAACAGTCTGCAACTGCTTTGCTTGAGAATATTGCAGTAGTTGGCGATGCCGCGCCCAGGGATCCCGGCTGGTATGCCACACGATTAGTCGCCAAGGGCAACCCTGCTGCGATCGCTCTCGACCCTGTTCCGGAAGTTTCAGGTGATGAATCCATCGCAGGTGGTGCTGCGACGATTAATCGCCAGATCGCAGATCCTTTTTCTGCTTTTGCATTCGGTCGCCTCGGAATCAGGTCGATGCCCGGGATCACGGGCGGATTAGCGGCGAGTCTGCGCGGAACACTGGTTCACGACGCCTTGCGCAACCTGTATTCCGACTTGCCATCAAAAAAAGATGTCGACTCATGGAGTGAATCGGTTCTTCAGAAGCGTATAGATTCTGCTGTGAAAAGAGCCTTTTGGCGCCACGAGCGTCATGCGGATCCGGTATTGCAGCAGCTTTACCGACTTGAGCGGCGTCGAGTCGGCCATTTACTGCATGGCGTCATTTCGCTGGACCGCAAACGGGATGACTTTGCTGTGGCCGAAGTTGAGGGATCACATGAAATCGAAATTAGTGGCTTGCGATTTCGGCTGCGGGTTGATCGGATCGATCGGCTTGCCGATGGCGAACTCATCATCCTCGATTACAAGACCGGCACGCGCAGGCCATTTCTCAATCGCGATGGCGAACCCAGGGATGTGCAACTTGTTGTTTATGCGCTGGGAGTCCGGGGTTCCGTCGCCGGCCTCGGACTGTTTAACATCGACAGCCGATCGATTGACATCGATGGTGCAGGGCGATCGTTTACACCTGACCTGGATTGGGACGGGGTTCTGGAGCAGTGGAAGAACGATGTAGTTGTCGCGGCAGATGCTCTCCAGCGGGGCGATGTGCGACTCAATGCTCAGCAAAATTCACAATCAGCGAGACCATTGAGCCTCCTGAGCCGCATCGGGGAACTTCGGCGTGACGCTTGACGCCCAATTGCTGCGAGATGATGAGGATGCTCGGGTGTCGGCACTCGATGTTTCACGATCATTCATCGTGCAAGCGCCCGCAGGGTCCGGAAAGACAGAATTGCTGATTCAACGCTATTTGAAGTTATTGGCTATTGTCGAAAACCCTGAAGAGATCCTGGCGATAACGTTCACGCGCAAGGCCGCAGCAGAGATGCAAATCAGGGTTCTTGATGCCCTCAAAAAGGCCAGGCGGGAAGATCAAACTGGTGGTGAGGCGTATGAGCGTGTGACGGCGCAAGCGGCAGCTGACATTCTGCAACGTGATGCGACACTGGGATGGCACCTGGTTTCAAATCCCCGGCGCATGCGTATTCAAACGCTCGATTCGCTGAACGCCAGCATCGCCCGTTTTCAACCGCTGACCACGACAGGTGGCGCTTCCGGAAACGCGATCATTGCGGATGCCGAAATGCGAGCGCTGTACAGCACTGCCGCAGCGTTGACACTGGACCAACTGGCAGAAACCGGTGACATGCATGACGCAACGATGCAGGTCCTGCTGCACGTTGACACCAATACAAATCTCTATGTCGCCTATCTCGCACGAATGCTGGCAACGCGCGACCAATGGCTGCCTTTCGTAGGAAGCGGTCTCGTTGCAGAGGATGAAGCGGTAGACCTGAGATGGCAGTTTGAGCGTAGCCTTCAAAACGTCGTCGTGCAGCATCTCAAGCGAGTGAGGGCTGCTTTTCCGCCTGAATCGATACCGGAGCTGACGAACCTTGCCTGTTACGCGTCAAGCAAGCTGCAGGAAGCAGGACATTCCGACAGTCCTATTGCCGTGTTTACCGACAATGGAGACCTGCCAGACGCAACTCCAGGCGCACTGCCGGAGTGGCTCGGTGTCGCTGAACTTTTGCTCACCAGGCAAGGCGAATGGCGCAAGAGAGCTAACAAGAATCAGGGCTTCCCGCCCGGTGACAGCGGACAAAAGGAGTTGTTTCATGATCTGCTGCAATCCCTCGGCGACAAAGACTTGTGCCGCAGGCTGATTCACGAAGTCCGCACATTGCCACCCGTTTCTTACGGTGACGAACAGTGGTCGGTGCTGCTGGCGCTATTTCGATTGTTGCCGCTCGCCGTGACGGAGCTCAAACGGCTGTTCTCGGAGCGTAGTGTGGCGGATCACATCGAGGTTGCCCTAAGTGCCGGAAGCGCGCTCGGGACAGCTGAGGATCCCGGCGACGTTGCACTGCTTATGGACTATCAGGTACGTCATCTGCTCGTTGATGAAATGCAGGACACGTCCAGCGCTCAGTACCGCATGATTGAAGCTCTTACTGGCGGTTGGACCAATGACGATGGTCGAACACTGTACTGCGTTGGCGATCCAATGCAGTCCATCTATCGATTTCGTAACGCCGAGGTCGGGCAATTCCTGATTGCTAAAGAAGCGGGCATCGGCGACTTGAGTCTGACCACGCTAACGCTCAGGCGTAATTTTCGCTCAGGCGCAAAGTTGGTTGACTGGTTTAATCAGGTGTTTCCGATCGTTTTACCCGAGCATGATGACCCGCAAAGGAGTGCGGTATCGTACTCGGCGGCAGTATCAGTGCCGAAATTCGAAGGACAGGGACAATGTATCGTTTATCCCGTATTTGGCAGTGATACGGCTGCAGAAGCAAATATTGGGCTAGAGGTAATCAGGAATACGCTCGACGGAAATGTCGACGATGACATGGCGGTTCTCGTTCGTAGCCGCTCGCATTTGCCGGAACTCCTTTATCGACTGCGCGATGCCGGCATTGCCTACAGGGCTGTGGAAATTGATCGCCTGACTGACCTCCCGGAAATAGTGGATATCCTTGCGTTAACGCGTTCGATCGTGCATCACGGGGACCGACTTGCATGGCTGGCTATTCTGAGGTCCCCCTGGGTGGGTCTTGACTGGACGGACTTACACCGGCTCGTTAGCAATGATGTCAAAAGTACGATCTGGGAAAAGCTGAACGACGAGAAGATCATCGCGACGATGTCGATTTATGGACAGACTGCCGTCATCAGTTTTCGCAGCAAGCTCACATCAATCATTTCTTCGTATCGTGTCGAGTCACTGCGAGATCGAATTGAAAGGGCATGGCTTGATCTTGGTGGGGCCGCGATTCTCAACGACAATCAAGCGATCGAAAACGTCTATCGCTATCTCGATGTTTTAGAAAAACTTGAAGTGGCAGGTAGTTTGCCGGACGTCGCTGAACTGGAAGCTTCACTCGAGATGGAGCATGTGTCGAGCGCTGCCAATGCCAGATTGCAGGTGATGACAATGCATCGCGCCAAGGGATTGCAGTTCGATCATGTGCTGTTATTTGGCCTGGGTCGTGTACCAAGACCTCGCGAGCAAACAGTTTTGAGTTGGTTCGACATCCCGGATGAACGTGGACGGCCGCAGAAGATAATCAGCCCGGTGGGTCCGCGAGCCGAGCTCGAAAAAGATGCAATGCATGCGTACATTGGCAAGGTCGAGACAGAAAAAGACAAGTACGAACTCGGTCGCCTGTTGTATGTCGCATGTACCCGGGCGCGAAAATCGCTGCATCTGACAGGCAATGCAAAATTGCTGAAGGCCGGGCTGAGACCTGATCCTCGCAGCTTGCTAAACCTGCTTTGGCCAGTGGTGGCGGAACGATTTGAGAGTGAATTCGACACGGGCGACCACAGCAAGGCGAGCGAGCAAAACGAGGGATGGTTGATGCCGGAGTTGCGGCGTCTCGAACCAGCCTGGCAAACACCTGAAGCTCCTGCTTTGCCCTTTCATACAGCGCCCGTGGCAGACGTCGACGAGAATTCGGCGGTCGAATTCTACTGGGTGGGGGCAACAACTCGCCTGGCTGGAACGTTGGTCCACAGATGGCTGCAGATGGCTGCAGAAAGGCGACTGGATCCAGGCGTCGATTCAGCACGCCTGGTAAGACCGGCCAGTGAGCGGTGGCTGAAAGAGGTGGGCGTTAGCTCTGAGTCAATCCCGGCAATTATCGATCGCGTTGAAGAAGCTCTGCGTCTCATGAACGATGATGAGAAAGGACGATGGTTAATCGAAGGTGAAGGCCATACTGAGTTTGCCTTAAGCGGCATTATCAACGACCGAGTGGAGTCAGTAGTGCTCGATCGCGTTCGCATAGACAGCGACGGTACTCACTGGATCGTTGACTACAAGACAAGCTCGCATGAAGGTGGTGACCTTGCAACTTTTCTTAGCGCTGAAACGGATCGCTACAGGCCACAGCTTGCGAAATACGCAGAGATGTACCGAAATTATTCGAACGCCGATGTTCGTTGTGCGCTGTACTTTCCGCTCTTGCAGGAATTCATCGAAGTGCGCATTTAGAGCAAAGACACCATTCGCAGGCTCCGGTTGCTGGCTTGTCTTCCTACAGTTCACCTTCCAGCCTGAGCTCGTACTGGCCCCGATCATTTGCAGATCCGAGGTATTGCATTTGCTGCCGCAAACCTGCTGGCGTATTGCGCTTCGGCGCCAGTTGCCCGATGAACTGGTAGCTGCGATCACCTGACACGTGCAGACTTCCCGCAATGTCGACGACGCCATCTGTGTCTTCGACACTGGCCATTACCCCGGATTCCTGAGTGAAGAACTCGGCACGATAGCCACCGATCGAGGCCCGATGCACGATCGGTGCGATAAGATCTGAGACTTCAAGGACGCCGTCCGCAGAAACCGCGAACCCGTCATCAATTACCAGTCGATCGAATTGCGCATTCATATTGCCGCGCAGGCCGGGAATACCAACAGACGATTGCAGGAACTGCAATGACATCGAAGCCCGTAAGTCAGTCATCGTGATTGTTCCTGTTATACCTAGAGCAATGTTGCCGTCGACAAATCCTGAACTCGGACTTGCCTCAATCGCGTATCCGAGCTTGCCTGTTAAAAAAACCAGCGGCTGCATGCGCCAGACCGGGTCACGCACATACAGTCCGCTGATCTGCGCTTCTCGCGCGCTGCCGCTCCAGACAGAACCGCTGATTCCGGCAAGTGAAATTATGTCAGGAGCGAACCACCGATAGGCCACGCGCGCAGGAAAGACAACGACGAGCCCCACAAACAACGTGACCAGCCCTGCGATCAACAGCCGCGATCTGACTTGCATCAAAGCGAGCGCTCAATCGTTAGGGTTGCATTGATGCGGCCGGGCCCAGCTCTGCTCACCGCTGAGAGCGAGCCTGAAGAGACCTGCATCGCGTATTGTGCGCTAAGGTCGCCCAGCCAGAGTACGAGATCGTCAAATGCGACGTTTTCGAATTCAACACGGATACCGTTATTCGTCGTTGGCTGACTGCGCTTTAGCGTGCGATCGAGGCCGCGGGCGCGCAAGGTCTGATCGACGATGAGCACGGGTGTTTGTTGTGCACCGGCCTGCGCGGTCTGCTTGGGATTAGCGGGCATTTGTTGCAGTCCTATTAGCGGCCGCAAATCTGCCAGCGAACGCTCCCAGGCAACAACGCTCGACTGAAGCGCCTTTTGGCCATTGTCCAACGGCGTCCAGACAAACGCGAAGACCAAAGCCATAAGCACGGCAACAGCCCCGCTGATTACAAAAATACGCTCTCTCGAGTCCAGTGTTTCAAACCAGTCTTTCATACGCCTGATTCTCGAATCTGAATGCGGCTGCTGATCTTATCGCCCACTTGATCAGTGGATTGTATCGATGCACTAAAGCGGCCCGAACTACTAACGATCTTCTGGAAATTGTCCAGCGTCGCAACATCCGGCGCTGTCAGCCGCACATCGATAACGCCGGCACGATAGCTTATCGCCTCAATTTCGGCGGATCCGTTCTGTTGCACCGCCATTCCGAGTTGTTGCAAGGACGGCAGAAACACTTGTGACGCCGCCGGGCCACCGAGGCTGCGGCGGACAGAGTTCACGATACTTGCAGGGTCCACTATCTCACGTGTGTCGTCAGGGCGAATCTCCCGATATACCTGCGTAAATTGATCCTTGAGAGTACTTTCCTCTTGACTGAGTCGATAGTAGTCGACCGCTTTGCCGCCGAAAGCGACGACGCCCAATAGGAGCAACAGGGCTGCGGCATAGCGCCAGGGACGGAACATCGCTCCGACTTCGGCTTTGGCTCCGTATCGACCCTGCAACAGGTTTGTGCCGCGGCCCGTTGCAACTGTCACGGCCAGGCGCGGCAATACGCCATCGGGCAGAAGTTTGATATCGACACTCGCGAGTTCGTGCCTGAGTGCATTCCAATCGTGCAGGAAACGCTCTTCATCGACAGGTTCACAGTAAACCAGCAAGTGGCCAGGTCCCCCGTTATCTTCGGAGTCTGTGCCTTCCCCTGCAGTGGCTTCGTCGAGTACTCCGGCGACAGCCAGTGCGTCGCTCGGTTTTACGCCCTGCATGACGAATTCGTTATCCGCACCATCGTTGAACATGATCTGGCCTTCGGCGGCAAGCATGCTCAGTGTTCCGCTGATGCGCGCGAGCCCGTAATTCTCCGGAACCAGACGTGACGCTGAAATCCCGGCTTCATCGAGACGCTGCAGCCATTCCTGCATTTGCTCGTGAGCAACCACCGCAACCGGTAAAAGCCCACTCTCGCTACGCGTGCCAGCGGCGAAATGCAGGTCTTCCACGTCATCGGCAACGAATTCTTCAAGGGCATATGGAAGGGCGGCCAGCAGCTTCGACCCACTGCGAATCGGGATATCGACAGTTGTTGTCAGAACCGAGGTAGCTGGTACGAGCGCGATAACGGCTCGATCCGCGACATCCTTCGCCGCTTCAGCAAGCGGACCAGTAACGGGCGGGCTTATGCGCGTGCCATTACCATCAACCGCAATCCAATTGGCCGCTTTAGCGCGATCGGAGTCAAGTCGTATAACCAGAAACTCTGCCATAATCAGGTTGTTCCAATGCTGCGCAGTATCGGAGTAACGTCACCCCTCGGACCGCGCTCCAACAGGCTGTAGTACGTGATCCGAACCGTATCAACCCGAACGATCACCTTCAATTGAAAAAAGTCACTTGTGTCCTCGAGTTGATTCAAAAGGTCCGGTGTAACGAGTGACGAAAACGTATTTGTGACATCAGCGAACCCTACTTCCTGCCGCTCGGCAAGCAGCCGCTCAACGTCTGCCGTTGTAATATTCTCATCCAGAGACTGTAGTACCGGGCCGGTCGCCGTATTGACGTTAATGGCAGTACGCCCGGGCAGCGCAGAGATATGCGGAAGCAGTAAGTCCATGGTGGCCTTGTCCATGCCCTCGAGCGCCGCCAATTCACTTGTGCTCGACAGAATCTGATTGGCCGTACGATATGGCGGCACTATTCCCGTATAAATGGAATCTTCAGCGCCATCCGGGAAACCTGCCTCAGTGTCGACATCGAGCCAGTCGGCTGCGATCCCGGCAAAGCGCACATCAATTCCCAAAGAAAAGAGCAATCGTTTGAACTGTTCGAGTGACGATTCATCGACATTGCCATCCCGATCGATCAGATTATTGATGTTGAAGCGGCCCTGCAAATCTTCGATCTTGCCGAATACTTCACCGCGTATGTCATCACCTTCCAGCGGCAACGGTGGGATATCACTTGCCCAGATTTCACCGAAGTGATCCGTCTCACTGTCCTCGAGATCCTGCCGCAATATTCCAAGCACCCAACTCTCGGCGCCAATCGCTGCCTGTATGGCTTCTTCGCGATACATCGATACATAGGTACGACGCAGATCAAGCGAATTGTCCCATTCGAGACTAAACGTCAGCGTGGTGATCAGCGCCATGATCAGAATGGCGGTAATCAAAGCAACCCCGCGCTGCTGTTTCATGGCGCAAGCTCCAGAAGTCTGTGTAATTCTCCCTGATCGGCAAGTGTCAGCACGATTTCTACCGCGCGAGGCCGCGAGCGAATATCGGTAGCGCCCGATTGCTTCTGTGGAGGCCAGACTTCGATGAATTCACCGTTCGCCGTGTGGTAACGAAAGAACAGGCTTTCAACATCATCGAGCAGTACTGTCGCAATTGGTTCATTCGCGTAGGTTCGATCGAGAACTGTCCAGTGATAACGCACAAGTTCATCGTCTTCGAGGCGATAGGCGACGCGTTGCAGGGTACCGCGAGGCAGTCCCGCCGGATTTCCCCAGCCGCCGTGAGTCAGTTCTAGCGCAAACTCCGAACCAAGGCTCGATTGCAATGCCGGATCGAATCCTTCACCCAATTCACTTCTGATCGGTCGCGGTACAAGCTGAAACAAATCCGTACTCAGGTAACGAACGGCTCGTTGAATGGACTGCAATCGGTCCATGCGATTCGACAGGTAGTCAGCATTCGACAAAGTCGATCCCAGTGCCGCGTAGGCGAGCATCGACATCACGCCGAACACCGCAAGCGCGACAAGCACCTCTATCAACGTAAATCCCTTGCCTGTGATCCTGATCATTCGCGAGCACCGGCGCTTTCGGAACCGCGATTCCAGGAGCGATTACTTTGACCAAGAATGACCGGTTCTCCGATAAATCCTGTAACACCTCGAACTCTGGAATCGCTGTCCGGGTAGAAAACCGCGACGTCCACGCGATACAGATTCTCGATGCCGCTCTCGGAGATAACCGCTCGCCAGTACCAGGTAGCTCCGGCGTATTCGACTTCGCCGCTACTTGCCGTGACTTCGGGAAGGACATTTGCCAGGCGCAATTCCGTGATCTTGTTCTGCGCTATCCAACTTGCATATGTTCTTTCCCGCATTGCGTTGGATGTGTCGATCATGCGCCCCATCTTCGCGGCGACTGCCGTCAGTGACAGCGCAATTATCGCGAGTGCCACCATGACTTCGACCAGTGTAAACGCGCTTCTGTGCGAACGGATCATGCTGTTCTAGTCCTCATTCTCCGCAAACTTGATTTCACCAAGAAGGTTGCTTTGCAACACGACGGCCTGATCGTCCGCTGTGCGCAGTATGTGTATATCAAAGGCGGTCATGTCTCCACTGGAGAAAATGAATATGTGCGGTGCGTATGTTTCCGACAGATCACGAACTGCTGGTTCTTCCGGTGTCTCGAATTCGGCAGGCTCAAGATCCAGCACGACGTTCCGGCCTTCAATGAACAGATCGAACTCGACGTCTTCTGGCAATCGCCTGGTTCGAAAAACGTCGTCGCCGATCATCTCACTCCAAATACCGGTTACCGGATCGTATTCCACGAATCGATACGAGCTGGCCATTATCTCCAGCCCGAATTCGCGCCCCTGCATGGTCGCTTCATCCTGAGCGACACGAACCAGCGCGATCATTCGTCGGCCTTCCGTTCGCAACTCTCGGTCATCACCGAGCAGACCGAGGGACAAAAGCGCGATCGACATCACGATGCCAATTATCGTGATGACAACCAGTATTTCGACCAGGGAAAAACCGCGCTCACGGTCGCGACAAGTCATCGATCCGAATCGATGCGCCAACAGACTCGGCGCTAGTCGAGGTTCCAATTACCGATATCGGCATCTATGCCTTCACCACCAGGCCGACCGTCACGGCCGAGTGTGTAGATGTCGATTTCGCCTTGATTGCCGGGGCTCAGGTAAAGATACGGGTTACCCCAGGGATCGTTAGGCATCCGCTCCAGATAACCTCCGGCTTTCCAGTTCTTTACGTTTGGATCCGCAGGCTTGTTTACCAAGGCCTCGATGCCTTGTTCGCTGGAGGGATAGGCGAAGTTGTCGAGACGGTAAAACTTCATCGCATTCTCGATGTTCGCAATCTCGGCCTTGGCCTTTGTGATCTGCGCATCGTCGACACGACCGATCACATTGGGCGCAACGATGGCAGCGAGGATTCCGATTATGATCACAACAACCATGATCTCGATCAGTGTAAATCCGTGCTGACGACGCTGGTAGTAGTTGGGCTGGGCTGAATGACTCACAGCAGTAACTCCACGGCGGCGATCCGCCGAAATTGACTCTATAAATGGTTAAACGTCAGTATATCAAACATGGGGTTTCGCCAAGGTGACTCAAGTCACCCCCAAAATCGCTCGCTGGCCGCCTGGCTGCTGCCGGGCATCATAGTCGGCATCGCTGTCGTTCTTGCCGTATACGGCGACTCCGGGCGTGAGTGGCTCCGTTTTGACCGCTCAGCAGTCGCGAATGGCGAATACTGGCGCCTTGTCAGTGGCCATTTCGTCCATCTGGGCGTCTCACACCTGGCCTGGGATGCGGCGGGATTGCTGCTGATCTGGTACTTAGTCGGACAGTCTTTTAGTCGCAAGCAGTGGCTTGTCGTCTCGCTAGTGGCCGTTGTCGGCATCGATCTCGGTTTTTGGTTTCTCGAACCGAACCTCACCTGGTACGTGGGATTGTCTGGTCTGGTGCATGGCTTGCTGGCCGCAGGTGTCGTCGGAAGCCTCAAATCCGAGGGCGCCTATATGTGGATCCTTGGCGTCGGCCTGATCGCCAAGCTTGCGTACGAAGCTTTGGTTGGTCCTGTGCCCGGGTCGGCAGAGTCCAGCGGTGGCACGGTCATCGTTGCCGCACACGTGTACGGCGCTGTCGCCGGGGCAATCGCGGCGGGTGCAATCATGATTAGAGACCGGACTCGGCTGTCTATATAATGCGCTGCCAGAGGCACCCACTTTGGAGATTGATTTGACCATTGCGATGGTATTCCCCGGGCAGGGTTCTCAGTCACAAGCCATGCAGGCGGATCTGGCTGCGGAACATCAGGTGGTACAGGAAACTTACGCCGTGGCGAGCGAGATTCTTGGCTACGACCTGTGGCGACTGGTGCAGGATGGCCCCCCGGAACGGCTCTCAGAAACGGTCGTGACACAGCCCGCCATGTTGGCAGCAGGCTATGCCGCCTGGCGTGTCTGGCAAGAAGTGGGGGGGGCGGCACCGTCTCACATGGCAGGTCACAGCCTCGGCGAATACACCGCACTCGTGTGCGCCGGCGCCGTGAGCTTTGTCGATGCAATTAAGGTCGTTAAGAAACGCTCTGAACTCATGCAGGCCGCTGTTCCTGCGGGGGTCGGCGCGATGGCCGCGATTATCGGGCTCGACGACGACGCTGTGTGTCGCATTTGCGACGAGGCATCCGGAATCGGGGTGGCAGAGGCTGTTAACTTCAATTCGCCAAGTCAGGTTGTAATTGCTGGCCACAAAGAGGCTCTAAAACACGCGATTGAACGTGCTGAAGCCAATGGGGCCCACCGGGCCATTATGTTGCCCGTCAGTGTTCCTTCACATTCCGTATTGATGATTCCAGCCGGTGAAGAACTGGTCGAGGCTTTGAGTGCCGCAGATTTCTCCGTTCCGGATACCACTGTCATCAATGCGACGGACGCTACACCATATGGAGACGCGGACGACATACGCGCGCGCCTGTCGCAACAGGTGTACCGGCCAGTTCATTGGGTTGCAACGATAAATGTGATGCTCGAGGCTGGAGCTACGTCGGTTATTGAGTGTGGACCAGGAAAAGTGCTATCAGGACTGGTGCGTCGAATTAACAGGAGCACGCAAGTCGCGGCGATCGATTCAACGAGCGGATTGCAGAAAGCGCTGCATACCTGAGCCATCAGAATTCGATCAAAGGAAACCAAATGAGCAGTTTCTTCAACAGTAATGCGCTTGAAGGAGAGCTTGCCCTGGTTACGGGGGCATCGCGCGGTATCGGTGCGGCCATTGCCAAGGCCCTGGCCGCAGCAGGCGCCGCAGTAGTCGGCACAGCTACAAGCGAAAGCGGCGCCGCGACAATTTCTGCTGCTCTCGGAGATACCGGTCGCGGAATCGTGCTTAACATCGCTGACGGTGACTCCGTGCAGGCAGCTATCAAGGACATCCAGGGTAACGAGGGCAGCCCGACGATCCTGGTGAACAACGCCGGTATCACACGCGACAGTCTCCTGATGCGGATGAATGCCGAAGAGTGGGAAGACGTTTTGTCGACCAATCTGAGCGGCGTTTACCGAGTCAGCAAAGCCTGCCTGCGTGGCATGATGAAGGCGAAGAAGGGCCGGATCATCAATATCGCTTCGGTCATAGGAATCATGGGTAATGCCGGTCAATCCAATTATGCGGCAGCCAAAGCGGGCATCATCGGTTTTTCCAAGTCGCTCGCACGCGAAATTGGCTCGAGGAACATCACGGTAAATGTCGTCGCACCAGGCTTTATCAACACTGACATGACTCGCGTGCTGCCCGAGGCACAGCGCGACAGCATGTTGACTCAGGTTCCGCTGGGCCGACTGGGAGAGGGTGATGACATCGCCAATGCGGTGCTATTTTTGGCGTCAAAAGCCGCCACCTATATCACGGGCGAGACGCTGCATGTAAACGGTGGCATGCTGATGGACTAGATTGGTCGGTATTGTGTGTAGATTGCCATGAGCGATTCACATACAATACCGTGCCACGGTCAGGCGGGACCTTGAAATATCAAGGGCTTACAGTATTTTGAAAGGATATTTACGGCGTTTGGAAGCGCCACTACAGTCCCCGCAATGAACAATTTTTGATAAGTCTTCTCAGGAGAAGCTACCACTATGAGCAGTATCGAAGAACAAGTTAAGAGCATCGTTGCCGAACAACTCGGCGTGAAAGAAGACGAAGTAACGAACGATGCTTCCTTTGTTGATGATTTGGGCGCTGACTCGCTCGATACGGTTGAGCTGGTGATGGCCCTCGAAGAGGAATTTGAAACAGAAATTCCCGACGAGGACGCCGAGAAAATCACAACCGTGCAGCAAGCCATCGACTTTGTGACCGCTCGCCAAGGCGACGATTAGGTCTTGAGGCGCGGCGCTGGCCGCCGCGCTCTCTTTCGCTATTAATCGGCAGTTCTGCCACTCGAAATCGGAATTATCTTGAAAGAACGACGCGTCGTCATTACCGGCATGGGCATAGTCTCGCCGGTGGGCAGCCGGGTGGACGAAGCCTGGCAAAATGTCTGTGAAGGCAATTCGGGCATCGTCTTGATCGACGATTTTGATACGAGCACATTTGCAACGCGAATCGGCGGGACGGTAAGGGACTTCGATGTTGGCGACTACATGTCGACGAAAGAGGTGCGTAAGACCGATCCGTTCATCCACTACGGTGTAGCAGCCGCTGTCAAAGCCATCAAGCACTCGGGGCTCGAAATAACCGAAGAGAACGGTCATGAAATTGGTGTTTCGATGGGTGCTGGCATCGGTGGCATCAAGACCATCGAGGATAATCACAATAAATTTGTTACCGGTGGCGCGCGCAAGGTATCACCGTTCTTCATTCCGGGGAGCATCATTAACATGGCCTCGGGCTACGTGAGCATCACGCAGCACATCACGGGGCCGAACGTTTCAATTGTGACGGCGTGCGCGACTTCTTCACACTGCATCGGTTTTGCCGGTCGAATGATTGAGCACGGCGATGCCGAAGTCATGCTCGCGGGTGGGTCCGAGTACGCAACGTCGCCACTCGCCATGGGTGGATTCTGTTCAGCAAAGGCGATGTCCACGCGCAACGATGATCCGACCAGGGCGAGCCGTCCATTCGATATCGACCGCGACGGCTTCGTCCTGAGTAATGGCGCCGGTTGCGTAGTACTCGAGGAGCTTGAGTACGCTAAGGCACGCGGCGCAACAATCTACGCTGAACTGATCGGCTTCGGAATGAGTGGTGACGCCTACCACATAACGGCCCCGCCTGCGGACGGTGAGGGCGCGCGCAAGGCCATGGTTGCGGCGATTCGGGATGCCAAAATTGATCCTGGCGATATTGACTATCTGAATGCGCACGGTACGTCCACGCCTGCTGGCGATATTGGAGAGTCCGTAGCCATTCGGCGCGCATTCGGAGATGCGGCCGATTCGCTGATGGTCAGTTCGACAAAATCGACGACCGGGCACATGTTGGGCGCCGCAGGTGTCGCCGAGGCAATTTTCTGTGTGCGAGCGATCAATGAACAGGTTGTGCCGCCCACAAGCAACCTCGACAATCAGGATCCGGCCTGTGATCTTGATTACGTGCCAAATGATGCTCGCGACGCCAAGGTACGAACCACAATCTCCAACTCATTCGGATTCGGCGGCACGAACGGAAGCCTGATCCTTCGAGCGTTTGACTGACTGGAGTGTTCGATTTGAAACGCCTGCTCCTGATCGGCAGTGCTCTTTTTGGCCTTTTGGTCGTCGCCGCCGCGGTCGCAGTCGTACAAATAAGCAGTTTCCTGAATACACCGGTTGATGTCGACGATGCAGGCGCCAACTTCGAGATCGTAGCGGGTTCCTCTTTTCGCAAAGTCAGTGACGAGCTGGCGGAAAAAGGAATTATCAGCAGCTCGGGCGTGCTTCGCGTGTATGCCAGGTGGACTGGACACGCCGCTACGGCTCAGGCCGGAGACTATCTGATCAAGCACGGCACAACGCCGGCCGAACTACTGGATCAATTTACAAGCGGCGCCGTAAAGCTGTATTCGTTCACGATCATCGAAGGCTGGAATCGGTGGGACTTGCTCAGGGCACTGCACAATGATCCAAACATCGACGCGAAGCTGACTGATGAAGACTGGCCCTCTTTGCTTGAGGAGTTGGGAGCCGGCCTTAATCATCCTGAGGGTCTGTTCCTTCCTGAAACGTATCGATTTCCGCGCAATACCAGTGACCGTGAGGTTCTTGTCCAGGCTTATGACCTGATGCAGGAGGTTCTCGCGCAAGAGTGGGAGGAACGCGCAGAGGGCCTGCCGTTCGCAACGCCGTACGAGGCGCTGATACTTGCATCGATCGTTGAAAAAGAAACCGCTCGCGGCGATGAGCGGCCCCGTATTTCTGGCGTGTTCAAGCGCCGCATCGAAAAGCGCATGCGCCTGCAAACGGACCCAACCGTAATTTACGGAATAGGACCCGGATTTAATGGCAACCTGACGCGGCGTGACTTGCAGACCGATACAAGCTACAACACTTATACGCGGCGCGGTCTTCCGCCAACGCCGATAGCTCTCCCAGGCCGCGCTGCCATCAATGCGACGCTGCATCCGGCTAACGGCGAAGAGTTGTATTTTGTTGCTACGGGGCTCGGAGACGGCGGCCACGCGTTTTCGACAACAAAAGAAGAACATGACGAAGCGGTCGCGGCATACTTGCGGCAACTACGGCAACAACGCAAATGAGTAATAGACATGGAAGCCGGTAAGTTCATAACATTCGAGGGCATCGAGGGAGTCGGTAAGTCGACGAACATTGCGTATTTAACGCGCGCCATTGAAAAACGCGGCCACACAGTGCTGACGACGCGCGAACCCGGTGGCACACCGATGGCCGAACGTATTCGCGATCTTGTTGCCGAACACGGAGATGAGTCGATGCCCGATATCGCTGAACTCCTGCTGGTATTCGCGTCACGCGCATTGCACGTGAACAACGTGATTCAGCCCGCGTTGGCCGCCGGAACCTGGGTCATCTGTGATCGTTTTACGGATTCCAGCCGTGCCTATCAGGGAGGCGGTCGTGGCCTGCCGAAGAAGGACATCAACCAGCTCGCCGACTGGGTGCATGGCGATCTCAGACCGGACTTGACCATTTTGCTCGATGCTCCTGTTGAAATCAGCATGAGCCGGGCGGGGCAGCGCGGTGATCCGGATCGCTTCGAAATTGAACGAGGCGAGTTCTTCATGCGGGTGCGGGACACCTACCTGGAGCTGGCTGAGGCAGAGCCTGATCGTTTTATCATCGTCGATGCGACGCAGGGTCTCGACACGGTAAGGCGGACCATTGAGGCCATCGCGAATGCCATCTAATCGAATAAATCAGATTAATAATGTACTCTAATCAATTGAAATAATGGAAATTAGCTGGCTCTCGAGTTTTGCAGAGGATTGGTCAGACAGGGCCGAGCACGGGCGTGTCCCGCATGCGATATTGCTGACCGGTTCGACCGGCGTCGGA
>Ga0255046_10000096_pt1 | contig 18833 bp, 20 predicted proteins | sample BC1_12_27_MG_FD_183632 | JGI IMG/M metagenome (GOLD analysis project Ga0255046, IMG submission 183632) | Seawater microbial communities from Strait of Georgia, British Columbia, Canada - BC1_12_27 | ecosystem: Environmental > Aquatic > Marine > Strait | place: Canada: British Columbia...
TTCGATGTTCGATGTTGGACGTTCATCTTTCAAACCAAGCCGGTATTGCACACATGCAAGCTGTGAATGGTTTCAAAATAACTTAGCGCTTATGAGGGCGTAGTCCCCTCCGGGACGGAGTCGAGCCGGGGCCGGGCTAGGTCAGCCCAGCGGACGGGGCAGCAGCACGTCCTTTTCAATCTCTTCAGTAAACCTTTGCTGCGCTGGGGAATAGCACATTACGGTGACCACCATTTCCCATCCACGTGGATTTGCTTTGCACCGATAGAGGTGGTATCTGGCCCGGCGGGAAGACGTGCGACCGAGCGCTGATGCAGAAGGCACGCCAAATGCCGGAACCGTGCCAGCAGTTGTTTCCAGGTGCTTCAAAGAACTGCGGTGAGCGTGACCGTGGAGAATAAGCTCAACCCCGTGTTGGTCCAGCACCGATCGGAAGGCCGAAGCATCGGTGAGACGTTTGCGCCAGCTGACCGTGCCGTCCACCGGGGGATGGTGGATCAGCACGACCCGAAACAACCGCTGTTTTCCCGTCTCCACGAGAATCTTCTCCAATTTTTGCAACTGTACCTGCCCGACACTGCCGACGGCTAGTAGCGGTGCACTCGGGCGAGCCGTGGAAACTCCGATTAGCGCTGCAATTCCGCGTACACGCAAACTGGGAAAAGTAGTTTCCACATTTGTTCCCGCTTTGGCCCCAAGATGTGCTTCATCGGAGAGCATGTAATCCGTCCAGAGTGCAAAGGTGGAATTCCAGTCAGTGCTCACGTAGGTGTCGTGGTTACCGGGTATCACCGTTACCCGTGAGGGCGAGCCGAGGGATTGCAGTAGATTTCTGACCTCTCTGAACTCTCTGGGCAGGCCCAAGTGCGTCAGATCTCCTGTGACTGCGATGTGATCAGGGGTAGTATGCTGCAGGTTGAGGAGCAGAGCGTCGAGCACCTCTCTGCGGTGCTCAGCACGTCTTTTCAACTGCCACTTGAGATACCCGTATATGCGCTTGTTTAGAAGCTCTCGTACCTTAACATCATTCAGAGAAGATAGATGCAGGTCAGAAAGGTGGGCAAGTGTGAATGTTTCATTCATGATAGGAGTTTTCCACCTGTGCGGTCAACGGCTTCCGGTTCACACACTTTACAGAATTCGCAAGTCTAATATACAATACCATCCTATTTTTTACCATGTACCCATGCAATTTGAGATTTTCAAGGAAGTCTCATTAGTCAGTAGGCAGTCATGAATGACCTGCGTCATGCCACCACCACAGTAAAACGAGCGTCGACGGAGAGTAAACTCGAGAGTAATTCTCCTAGCGTTTTTGCCGCTGCTGAACCGTTACGCGTGGGAGTACTCAATAATCCCCGCAGCGGCGGCAACCGCAGAGGTCTGGGAGCGGTCAGAGAGGTTCTGGCTGCCTACCCTCAGGTGTCCCATCGGGAAGTCCTGACCCCGGCCGATGTGGCCTCAGCCCTGGTTGACTTCGCCCGCAAGGAGGTGAACATAGTTGCGGTAAACGGAGGCGACGGTACCATACAGGCGGTGCTGACTGTCCTCTGCCATCGCAAGCCTTTTGAGACGTTTCCACACCTGGCGGTTTTGCGGGCCGGGACAACCAGTATGACCGCTGGGGATGTGGGCTTGAAGGGATCTCGGGAACAGGCGCTACGAAGACTACTGTCGTGGGCAGACGGTGGGGAAGGGGAGGTGGCCATCCTGCACCGCCCGGTCTTGCGTGTACAAGTGGACCCCCACCAGGATCCAATCTATGGAATGTTTCTCGGGGCGGCCAGTATTTACCAGGGGATCCAGTTCTTCAACAACAGGCTGAACAGACGCGGATTTCGGGGAGAGTGGGCTCCCGGGCTCACCATAGCCCTATTTCTCCTGGCGATTGCAAGGAGGGGTAGTGACTACGTGACTCCCGTGCCAATCAGCGTAGGATTTGATCAACGCCCGCCGGAGCGGCGGGACTACCTTTTGCTAATGATTAGTGCGCTCGAACGGCTCTTTCTCGGGCTGCGTCCTTTCTGGGGTAAAGAAGAGAAAACATTGCATTACACTGCGGTCGAGGCGCGGCCGCAACACCTGCTGCGGGCACTGCCGGCCCTGATGCGCGGTCGGAGGAATCGTTATGGGACGCCTGACAATGGTTATTTCAGCCACAATGTCCAGCAAGTACAGCTGACTTTTAACGGCGGTTTTACTCTGGATGGTGAGCTTTTCAAGGCTGAATCTCATCTCGGACCGGTGGTTGTCCAAAATGGCGGCAAGGTGTCATTCTTGCGGTTATGATCGTGTCAATCCCACCACTAATCACTACCTTGATTGACCAAGAGTCTTCGCACCCGGCTCCACCAGGGGTGCGGGCTCTGGCTGATGAGCTTCTGAACCGCTACGGGGACGCTGCTCAAGCAATCCTATTCTATGGCTCCTGTCTGCGCACGGGTGACGATAGTGATGGGATCGTGGACCTTTATTTACTGGTGGACAGCTACCGCACCGCTTTCCGCAGCTGCAGACAGGCCTTCACCAATAAGCTGCTACCACCCAATGTCTTCTATCTGGAATTGCCGGTCCAGGATCGAGTGGTGCGCACCAAGTATGCAGTTCTTACCCTCAAAGACTTCCAGCGTGGCACCTCGGTACAATGGTTTCATTCCTACCTGTGGGGACGCTTTGCTCAGCCTGTTGGCCTGGTCTATGCTCGTGACAGTCAAGCGGCAGGCCAGGTACGAGCAGCATTGGCGCGGGCTGTCATTACCTTCATAACTCGCGTCTTGCCTCAGATAACCGACCGCTTTACTGCTAGAGATTTGTGGCGTCAGGGACTATTACTCAGCTACCGGGCCGAACTCAGGTCAGAGCGACCACAGAACCTCGGCCATCTGTTTGACGATGCGGAGGACTACTATGAGCAACTGACCCGAGCCGCCATGGTTGCAGTGCCTTTTGCGGTGGAGGTTTTTGACAGGCCTGACGGTTTTCATTATCAAGCCAACATTCCGGCGAGGGTGCGTGACCGCAATCGTTTGGCCTGGGGGTTGCGCAACGTTCAGGGCAAAATGCTTTCAATCTTGCGGCTAAGCAAAGCGTTTTTTACCTTTGAGGGCGGGCTGGAATATATCCAGTGGAAGATAGAACGGCACTCGGGTGTCAAGGTTGAATGGACTCCACGACTTAAAAAGTATCCATTGCTGGCAGTGGTAGTGCTAGCCTGGCGGTTGTACCGGAGGGGGGGCTTTCGTTAGGCAAGACATGGTGCATAGCGCTTGGCGCAGTAGGCACGAGACACTAATCACTAGAAACGAGTCACTTCGCCAGTAATTCGCCAATGACCTCTTTCACCTTCTTCGGTGACAGGAGGGTAATACACGGAAAATTATCACAATCTTTGCGTTTGATCTGGCAATCATCACACGGCTCTTGACCTCTAAGCACTACAGAATTGGGAGAAAGTGGTCTCCATCTCCTCTCATCCACCGGCCCAAAAAGAGCAACAATAGGGATTCCCATGGCAGCAGCAAGGTGCATGGGACCGCTGTCATTGCCCAAAAAGAGGGAACTCATTTCAAAAAGGGCCATCAACTCACCGATGGATAAACTGCCTCCAAGATTGTATGCTTTGTGACTTATCAAGGACATTGTGGCATCAATCTTGTCCTGGTCGCGGCCAGCGCCGACAAAGATGATCTGGAAACCTTGAGCGGAAAGCCAGTCTGCAACCTCTGCGAAACCTGCTGTGGACCACTGCTTGTGAATGTTGCCGGCACCGGCATGGATGGAAATAATCGGCTTCTCAGAGGTTATTCCATGTTTCCTAAGAACAGGGCCAAGTGAGTTTCTCCTTCTCTCGGAGGCGTGCAACCGGTAGCGTGGGTCGTCTATGTTAGCTCCGAGAGCGATGGCAATCTCCATGTAACTGTAAACCTTATGCTTCCCAACTGGAAGGTCGATTTTTGTATTATAGACATACGATCTTCTGGCAGAGGAGTTACTAAGGCGGTATGCTGCACCTGACAAAAAACTCACTGCAGAAGAAGCACTTCCACCCTGGAAGTCGATGACAGCATCTGGGGATATACTTCTGATGTTATTGATGAATTTGAGATACAGTACTGTCCTTCTCAGCACATTACTACCGTAGATCTCTGTTCTCGGGAAGTAGAATATTCTATCGAAGCCATCAATACTTTCGACAGCCTCTCGGTAAGCACTGTCCACCACAAAATGTACATTTTTCCCCCTAAAATACTCTTGTAATGCGACGATTGATGAGAGAGAGACCACAAGGTTTCCCAAGTGTCTGTCCATCATTACAATAAGCACTGTGCGTATTTTGTCGTAGCTAATAAGCATTTTGTTGATAGTAAAGGTACCTGTAAACTTTATTTTGTCCTTTGAAACCAAGTCCTTCCCCGCGTAGCGGGATCTTCGAAGGGCCAGTCCCAGAATGCTATGAAATCTCAAACTCCAAGCACCAAATTACAAACAAATCTCAAATTCCAATATCAAATGACCAAAACAGGTTTTGAATTTTGAATTTTGGTTATTGTTATTTGTTTGATATTTGTTATTTGTGATTTGGAATTTTTAGTCACTCTAGCAGACTGCAGCAAGAGGGGAAAGATCTAGCTTTTTGAACGGGCCTTGAGCCAAGAAGCAACCAGTTCCGCGCTTCGCTGTACAAGGAGAATAGGCTTGAACGGAGATTCTCTTGCGGTTTTGATCCAAAGAATAACTGCAAGGACCCCGAAGATAACATTCGGCAGCCACAGACCGATGGCGGGTGGATAGGGCCCGTCTTTCCCCAAGGCCTTGGCTGCTGACACAAAAAGATAATAGAGCAAAAACAGGACTAGTCCCAGAACCACTCCGGAGAGTCGGGAACCTGTCCTCGATTGAACGCTCAAGGGCGCAGCAATAAAGCCCAAGACAATACAGGCGAAAGGGAGGGACAGGCGACGATGCCATTCAAATGACAAGTTGTTGCGTTTTTTTGAGTCGAGTTTGGTCGAAGTCAGCGCCTGCCTTAGCTCAGTGAAACTGAGGTGCCGTTCTCTCTTGCGGAAATCCTTCTCATTGAGAGCAAATGAGTCCAGATCCAGGTTGAAATCATAGTTCTGGAAGCGAATGGTTTGCAGGCTTTCCATCTCATCTCCCACCCGAAAAATCTGACCTCGAAGAAGCCTAAGGGTAATTCTTTTGCCGCTGGGATCGTGGACAAGAAAGCCTTCCTCGGCAACGATAGTGCTCTTGGTCTCAGGGGATCTCTCATCAGTAATAAAGACCTCGCGTAGGTGTCTGCCATCCGGGGACATGGTGTTAATGAAAAAAACGAGTCCATCAAACTGATCATTGAAAATTCGCTCTTTGAGACCCAACTGACCTCTGGAGCGAGCCATCTCCAAAAGAACGCGCTGAAAACCACTGTTGCTATGTGGCAGAACAAAACTGGAGAGACCGAGGGTGGTCAGCCAGGCAAAGCCTGTCAGCAAAGCCACTGCAGGAAACGTCTGATAAAAGCTGATGCCAGCAGTTTTCATGGCGGTGATCTCGTTGTCATGAGCGAGCCTGGCAAATGCTAGAAGTACTGCTAGTAAGGTGGCCATAGGAATGGTGAAGACGAGAAAGTAGGGGAGCGAATAGAGCAAGAGCATGCCGAGATCGGCCAAACCGGATTCGCTTGCAAAAAGCAGTTGAGTGTACCGCATGATTTTGCCCAGAAAGAGAACGAGAGTCAGAACCAAGAGGCTGACAAAAAAAGGCACCGCCTGCTCAACGAGAAGATATCTTAGCAATATCCGTTTCATAGATGTGGAGTGTAATGAATGATAGTGAGTTTGTAAATGGCTAACTAGTGCCACCCATAGAATGGCTATTTTGCCCAATATCGGCGTCCTGCTCAGATTTTAATCCTCGAAATATGTTCATATATTCCTGTAGTCAATCCGCCCTAGGCGGATCGCATTCCTTGATCTTGAACACACTATCTCATTTATGGAGGGACACGAATTATTCTGTTTTGTTCGCAGACCGCAGAGGGAAAGCGCAGAGCGTTCGAGGGCAGAGCTATTTTACAATGCTCTTTGGAATCTATCAGGTAAAAAAGTGCTGGTTTCCTTTAACTGCTGTGCTATATTCTTCGGCAGCGCACTCAAAGCCACCATGGTTGAGAGGTAGATTCGATAGATGTCAGCCACCTATGATTCTAAAGTTCTCTCTGAAGGCATAGACAAGTTTTCATCCTGCCGGATCCTGGTAGTGGGCGATGTGATTATGGACGAGTTCCTCTGGGGTCGCGTTGAAAGGATTTCGCCTGAGGCACCGGTGCCGGTGGTACAGGTCGAAAAAGAGTCCCTTGTGCTGGGTGGAGCTGGCAATGTGGTTAACAATATCATTTCTCTGGGCGGGCAAGCACTCCTATGCGGGGTCACTGGATCTGATGCCATGGGTAGGGAATTGGTTCACATGCTGCAAAAGATGAACAGTCCCACTCACGGCCTGGTGGTTGAAAATCGGCGACCCACCACCATAAAAACCAGAGTAGTCGCCCACTCCCAGCAAGTGGTTCGAGTGGATCGCGAGGAAAGGGAGCCTGTAACTGCGGCTAGCATCGAGAGAATTATTACCACCGTCGAAGAACAGATCGATTCCATCGATGCAATTGTGGTTTCCGACTACGGCAAGGGTGTCGTTGTTCAAGGCCTCATGGAAAACATTCGCCTACTCACAGGTGGCAGGCAAATTACCTTGACAGTTGATCCCAAAGTACAGAACGTGGCTCTGTATAAAGGGGTTACCTTAATTACCCCCAACCATCAAGAGGCAGAGCTCATGTCCGGGATTGTCATCAATGACGAAGAGAGCCTCAGGCGAGCTGGGACTCGCCTGCTTGATGAACTTGGTTGCCAGATGGTTTTGCTCACCCAGGGCGACAGAGGTATGACGCTGTTTGAGGGGAACGGTCGAACCACCCAAATTCCCACGGTGGCCAGAAAGGTTTTTGACGTATCCGGTGCGGGTGACACTGTAACAGGAACTTTCACTCTGGCTCTGGCAGCCGGTCTGACACCGAGGCAGGCGGCGGTGTTGGCAAATCTCGCCGCTGGGATTGTAGTTGGAGAGATTGGCACCGCCACAGTTGCAGCTTCTCGACTAAAAGAGGTTTTGTTGAGCGGCAGGGCGGGCCGTGATTGAACCCATCGGTGATACAGTTGAAAACAGCCATCCAGTCCTCCAGAGGATTGGAATGATTATTGCTAAAAACTAGTGTGTCCACAGGGAATTGAGTAAAAGAGATTGGCTACGACTATCCTTTCCCTGTGTTTTCTATACACCTCCACCGCTTCTATCGTGATCTATAGCTCATATCTGCGGGGTAACACCAATGCATATCTGTGTAGTCGGCGTTGGTTATGTGGGATTGGTAACCGGTGCCTGTTTTGCTGAGTTTGATGTCAGCGTCACCTGCGTAGACAAGGATGAGGCCAGGATCGAGCTCCTGCAACAGGGAGAAGTGCCGTTTTATGAGCCGGGGCTCGCTGAGCTCGTCTCTAAGAATGTCAAGGAAGGCCGCTTGAGTTTCACAACCGACGCGGGAAGTGCAATCAGGCAAGCCCTGGTAGTTTTCATTGCAGTAGGCACTCCTTCTGCCCCTGACGGTGGTGCCGATCTCAAATACATACGTGAGGTGGCAGTCACCATCGGTCAGAATCTCGACGGCTATAAGGTGATCGTAACGAAAAGTACGGTCCCCGTCGGCACAGGTCAGATGATCAGCCAGATCATCGAAGAACAACGAGAGTCCGAGGTGGCCTTCGATGTGGTGTCGAATCCTGAATTTCTTAGAGAGGGGGCGGCAATAGAGGATTTCATGCGGCCCAATCGGGTGGTGATAGGAGCTGAGAGCGACCAGGCCGTCGCCATTTTGAAGGACCTCTACAGTCCGCTTTATCTTATTGAGACCCCTTTTGTGGTCACTGATGTACAGACTTCGGAGATGATCAAATACGCCTCCAATGCTTTTCTTGCCACCAAGGTTTCGTTTATCAATGAGATGGCCAATATCTGTGAACAAGTGGGTGCCGATGTTCACCAAGTGGCCAAAGGAATGGGATTAGACGGTCGCATAGGGCCGAAATTCCTCCATGCCGGCCCCGGTTTTGGTGGCTCCTGTTTTCCGAAAGACATTAAGGCTATCGACAAGATTGGCCACGATCACGGCTACAGCTTTGAGATTGTTAAGGCGGTAATCAGAGTTAACCAACGGCAAAGAAAACTCATGGTCGCAAAGATCAACCAAGCTTTGGGAGGAGTGAAGGGTAAGAGCCTGGCAATTCTGGGCCTTACGTTCAAGCCCAATACAGATGACATGCGAGAGGCTCCATCCATTGCCATTATTAGGGGTTTGCAACGGCAGGGTGCCAAGATTCGTGCCTTCGACCCGGCAGGGATGAAGGAAGCCCGGAAAATGCTGAAAAGTATATACTATGCCAAGGATGCCTACGATGCTGCCAATGGTGCTCACGGCCTGGTAATTATTACGGAATGGAACCAGTTTCGGAACCTGAATTGGAAACGGATGGCCGAACTCTTGAAAGAGCCGGTGGTGGTTGATCTCAGAAATATTTACGAGCCGAAAAAAATGCAGGCCCTCGGATTTCACTATACCTGCGTTGGCCGACAAACCTCTGCCTGACAAACTTCCGGCCATTGTAGAGCCGTGTATTATGAGCATTCCCCAAGATCCGAAACCAGCAAAGCTCTTTGTGAGTGTAATTGCCGGTTCTGCGGAGCACATCGTCGAAGTATTGTCTAAACTGACCGGACCTTGTGGGATACTGGATTTTGTTAGTGAACTGCTAGCATTTGACCATACCGACTACTATTATGCCGAGATGGGACAGCCTCTGTTTAGACGATTTGCCAGCTTCGATGGTCTCATCTCACAGGAGGACTTGGCACAGATCAAAGTACAGACCAATCTTCTGGAGACTGAACAGAGTGCAGGGGGAAGTCGACGCGTAAACATCGATCCGGGCTATCTGCTGGCCGAACGGTTGGTGTTGGCGAGCGGCAAGAACTACGCCCATCGGATCTATCTGAGTAGTGGTATCTACGCAAATTTGACCCTGATTTATCGTGACCGGGACTATCGACCGCTGGTTTGGACCTACCCAGATTATGCAGAACCCAAAGTGCGGAACTGGCTTCGAGCCCTGAGACAAAAGTACCTCCTGCAATTGCAAGATTTGGCAAGAACCACGGAGAGTAAATAGGATAAGCAAAATATATTAAGCGACACTCATAAGTGTAGGGGCGGGGTTTATCCCCGCCCGCATGGACGTGCGAATTGGCTTGTTCGGGCGGGGATAAACCCCGCCCCTACGAAATTCTCGCGGAACTCTCTTTAGGACGAAGGCAGCCTAACCAAAACGGAGTGGAAAAGTGCTTAATAGCATGACAGCTTTTGGACGTGGCGAGGCCGGGGCTGACGGTTACCGGTTCACGATTGAGCTCCGGACACTCAATCACCGTTTCTGTGATATCCGAATTAAATTACCTCGCAAATACAGCGATTTTGAAGAGGATATTAAGAAAAGGGTCAGTTCAAAGTTTTCCAGAGGACGCATAGAGGTCAGTGTTCTTGCCGATGATACGTTGGACAAAGTGCAGCATCTCACTGTAGACACCGAGCTGGCCAAAACGTACAAAAGGCTGCTTCTAATTCTCCAAGAGGAACTGGGACTCGAAGGGGATCTCAGGTTGGAATCTCTTTTAAATTTCCGGGACCTATTTGCTTTCCAAGAAGACGAGGAAAGCAGGGGAAAAGCTTGGAGAGTCGTGGAGACGGCTCTCGATCAGGCGGTCAGTGACTGTCTCCTCATGCGGAAGGAGGAAGGGGAGGCAATGACAAGTGATCTCAGCAGGCGACTGCACCAACTTGAGGTTCTAACCGGGGAAGTTGAGACCCGGGCACCGCTTGTGGTTCAGGACGTCCGGGATCGACTACAGAAAAGGATTCAGGATCTGCTTGGTGAGGCGGAGTTGGATGAGGCGCGTTTGGCTCAGGAAGTTGCTTTTTTCGCCGAAAAAAGCGATATCACTGAGGAGTTAGTGCGCTTGCAAAGCCATATCCGACAGTTCAGTGATCTACTCGAAGCAGAAGGTCCCCGGGGTCGCCAGCTGGAATTTCTCCTGCAGGAAATGCACCGGGAGGTCAACACCATAGGCTCCAAGACGAACGATCTGGAAATCGCTCAAAAAGTAATCCAGATGAAGACAGAGCTTGAGAGGTTCCGGGAACAGTTACAAAACGTTGAATAGGGGCTGGAACGACTGAGGCAAAAAAGGCAAGGTGACAGTCTGAACTGACGAAGGTCAGGATAGTTCTGGACTCGAATTTGCTCTCAACACAGCTCGGGCGAAATTGCCTCAGGGCACCATTCGTCGGAAGGTGGAGTTGAAATGGAGGGAAGACTTTTAAACATCGGTTTTGGTAACACGGTGGTGGTAGATCGAGTAGTTGCTATTGTTTCCCCCGGATCTGCACCAATGAAGCGGCTGAAAGAGGACGCCAAGATGGCCAAGAAACTCATTGATGCCACCATGGGGCGACGCACTCGGGCAATCATCATCACCGACAGCAATCATGTCATTCTTTCCGGAGTGCAGGCTGAGACAATTGCCCAACGGTTTATGGCCGATTCTCTTGGCAAAGATGGCGATAGCAAGATAAAGTGATGGACTCTACTGGGCAACTCTTCGTGCTTTCTGGCCCATCAGGGGTGGGAAAGTCAAGTTTGCGGACGGGGGTGCGGAAGAAATTTCCCGAGCTCGCCTACTCGATTTCCTCTACCACCAGGGCACCGCGCCAAGGAGAGTCAGAGGGTCGAGATTACCATTTCGTCTCATTGGAGACTTTTCTTGCGATGAAAGAGGCGGGTGCTTTTGTTGAGTGTGCCCAAGTTCACGGGAATTACTACGGAACTTCTCGGGCGCAGTTAGAAAAACACCTGAATGACCGGCGGGACCTGCTTCTGGAGATTGACGTCCAGGGTGCTCGCCAGGTGAAAGAGCACTTTCCCCGCGCCTGTTTCATTTTCGTTTTGCCGCCTGATCGTGAGACCTTGAAGAAACGTCTTAATGAAAGGGGTACCGAACAGGGGGGAGATGTGGAGGCCAGGCTTGACAACGCCTCCAGAGAACTTGGAGAGGCGTCTTGGTATGATTACTTGATAATCAATGATGTTTTGGAGGAAGCTGTAGAGGCGCTCGCAGCTATCATCCTCTCCACACGTTGCCGGCGACAGGCGATTCTCCCGCGAGTACGTAATCTGATCCAACCGGACTGAGTTCTGCACTTTACATGATAGAAACTATTTACGGTATACATCCAGTCCGCGAAGCGCTTACAGCTCGTGGCCACAGGGTCAGGGAAATCTGGGTAAGCCGGAGTGGACAGAACCGCACTGTTGCAGAAATCCTCGCCCAGGCGAGGGAACTCGGCATCAAAATCCGCTCCCACGAGCGGCAACGGTTGGACGCCAGGGCAGGGACCACTGCCCACCAAGGAATTGTAGCTCTCCTCTCTCCTTCTTCATTCGTCGATCTGGATAACATCCTCGAAGCGGCCCAGCGTGACGACCCTGCACTTATCTTAGTATTGGACGGTATCCAGGATCCCCAGAATCTGGGTGGTCTCATACGTACCGCCTATGTCTGTGGAGCTCACGGAGTGGTGGTGCCAAAAGATCGGGCTGCCTCTCTGACTGCTGCGGTAGCCAAGGCCTCAGCCGGCGCTCTTGAGCACATGGACGTTGCTCGGGTCACCAATTTGAAGCGAACCCTGGAGCTTTTCAAAAAACAAGGAATCTGGGTGGTGGGATTGACCATGGAAGCGGACCGGTTTCTTTATGAACTCGATCTCTGTCAGCCGACGGCTCTGGTGATCGGCGGAGAGGCCAAAGGCATCCGACCGCTGGTGAGGCGGACTTGCGATCTACTCGCTGCAATTCCCCAGCAAGGACGGCTCGATTCGTTCAATGCTGCAGCGGCTGGTGCTATGGCTTTGTATGAGACAATGCGTCAACGACTTACGGTCGCTCTCCAAAAATAGCAGTTCCCACTCGAATCAGTGTTGCGCCTTCCTCGATGGCCACCTCAAAATCTCCAGACATACCCATGGACAGTTCATGCATTTCAACATCAGATAACTGAGCCTCGGCTATCTCCTGGCTCAGCTCTCTCAGCCGGCGAAAGTGTGGCCTGGCACGTTCCGGATCGTTGAAGAAAGGCGGCATGGTCATAAGCCCTCGGATTTGTAGATTAGTGAATTCGGAGATCTCTCGGATTAGTTGGATGCACTTGGCCGGATGAACACCACCCTTACTCGCTTCGCCGGCGAGGTTCACCTGGATGATGATGGGAAGCACTCGCCCTAAAGGTTGAGCGCGGCGGTTCAATTCAGTAGCCAGTTTCAGAGTATCGACAGTTTGAATAAGGTCGAAGAGCTTAACCGCGTATTTTGCTTTGTTACTCTGCAAACGCCCAATGAAATGCCAACTTGCCTGGCCTCCCACCTGTTCGATTTTGTTTTGGGCTTCTTGGACGTAATTCTCTCCCAATATTTGCAGACCCGCTGATACCGCTTCCTTGATACGCTCAACCTCTACGGTCTTAGTGACACCGACCAGTTTGACCGATTCGGGTGAGCGGTTAGAGCGGATGGCAGCATCCGCTACCTGCTCTCTGACCCGGGCGAGGTTTTCTGCAACTGACATTTTCTCACCACTGAAGCTAGAAGGGATCAGCAACTCGATGACGACGTAATAACTCCACGGTCTCGCAAAGGGGCAAACCCACCACGTTCGAGTAAGAACCCTCTATCCGTTGAACCAAACAACCGCCAATGCCCTGGATACCATAAGCGCCAGCCTTATCCATAGGCTCACCAGTTGCAATGTAGCCTTCAATATCTGCAGTGTCGAGCCTTCTCATAAAAACCTCGGTCTCAACTGCTTGGCTCTCCTCCACCCCACATTGTGCGTTTAACAAGCAGACTCCGGTAATGACATGATGGCTGCGCCCACTTAAGCGGGAAAGCATGGCCGTGGCCTCAGTTACGTTGACTGGTTTTCCAAAGATTTCCTCAGCAACAACGACGATGGTGTCTGCCGCCAATACCCATTGTTCGGGGTACCGTTGCGCCACCTCCTTGGCTTTCTCTTTGGCGTAATAGGTGGCGTGACCTCTCGGTTCCATGCCCCTCTGGTTGGTTTCCTCCAGTCTGCTGGGAATGACCGTGAAAGAGAAACCTAGCTGGCGCAAGAGTTCTCGACGCCGCGGAGAACCTGAGGCGAGGATAAAGGCTTCATTCTTTTTGTTATTATTCATTTCGCTCAGATGTTGTCTCCCCGCCTACCTTTGGCAACTTGAAAAGTTTGCGGGCGTTTAAGGTCGTCTGCATGGCCACCTCTTCTAAGGGGAGATTTCGTAGTGAGGCAATTTTTTCTGCAGTGTGGATGAGAAAAGCTGGCTCGTTTCGTTTTCCTCTTTTGGGTACCGGAGCCAGAAAAGGGGCATCGGTTTCCAGGAGCAAGCGGTCAAGAGGACATTGTCGGGCCACATTCTGCAGGATTTGTGCTTTAGCAAAAGTCACGGGACCTGCGATGGAGAGATAAAAGCCCAGATCCAAACATTTTTTTGCAAACAACCAATCACCTGAGAAACAATGCATGGCCCCACCTATTTCCCAGGCTTTCTGTTCTTGCAAAACCTGCAAAACTTCTTCGTGAGCATCCCGGTCATGGATTACAACGGGCAACCCCAGCTGTCGGGCCACATTGAGCTGTTCATGCAGACAGGAGATCTGTACTGGCCGCGGTTTATAGTTGCGGTAGAAGTCGAGGCCGATCTCGCCGTAAGCTACCACCTGCGATTTACGGCCCAGGGTCAGCAATTCTTGGGAAACCTTGGACGAGAGGGCGCAGGCATTGTGGGGGTGGATGCCTATGGTAGCATAGATCTCTCCGTTGGCCTCAGCCAGAGCAATGGCCCGCCGGGAGGTGGGAAGGTCGATGCCTATGGTAATGATTTGCTGAACACCCACCTGCCTTGCTCTTGCCAAGATATCCTTTTGCTCGGCAACCAAGTCCTCGAAGTCCAGATGGCAATGGGTGTCAACAAGCATGTTTAGTTACAGCAGGTTACGAGAAAGTAATTTTGACTTTTTGGATCACCACAGAATTTAATAAATCCGTCTATGCACTTAACTCCGCGAAAACCTCCTCTCCCCTTGGAAACTATGTCACAATTCACCGAACCCGTCATTCCGGACGAGCGCCGCTTCGCGGGGCGAGATCCGGAATCCAGTGAAAATTCAATAAAATCAAATTTTTTCTGGATCCCGGCTCGCGTCTGCTGCTGGCGGACTTGGCCGGGATGACGAATCGCGACATAGTCTATTGGGGGGAGAGGGGACATGTAGTTATCCTGCGGAGCTAAATAAATAGACGTTTTTCGAATTTGATCGCGGCTTCGGCGCGCTCCGGCTGCACTATAGGAAGAAAAGCTAGGGGTGTCAACGATTGGGGTGATATTTGTGGTTTAATCTCGCCCACTGTTGGGATAAAACAAGAAAAAGGAGCAATGCAGATGGAATCATTTTTGATTCTCGGAGCCGGACGCTTCGGATCCCTGGCAGTACAAAGAATTTTGGCACGAAAGAAGGTCCCCCGCCTGGTGGTGGTGGACCGAGATGGACACGTTTTGGAAAAACGAAGAGAGAACTCAGTCAAGACAGTTGTGCAGGATGCCATCGATTTCCTCGTTCACTATCCGGGTCTTGGTTCCGAATGGATCGTTCCGGCCATTCCGGTGCACGTTGCCTTTGCCTGGTTGTGCCGACAATTGGCCAGAGAGGGGGCAGTTACTCAACTTGCAGTTCCATCCCTACTCGACCAACAAGTCCCCAATTCTCTACGAGCAAAGACGGGGGCTCTCTATGCCAGTTTTGCCACCTTTCGCTGTCCTGACGACTGCGATGAACCGGATGAGAGTTGCACGGTGACAGGGGAGGTTCGTGAAGCTGATTTGTTTGATGTTGTTCGGAACATAGAGGTGGAGGGCTATGTAACTTTGGTGGTACGCAGCCATCAGCTGGCGCCGGGGGTGGGCGGTTACCAGTTGTCAGTTCTTTGGCGGCTCCTTGAAGAGGCGCGATCAACAGAGAAGGACGTCTTGGTTGCCACTGCCTGTCGTTGCCATGGGGTGTTTAATGCACTCCGGTTCAACCGCAAAGCGCACAGCGCATAGCGTCTGGTTTCAGGAGCAGGTAGCCAGCAATCAGTAGAGCTGAGCATGGGGCATAGGGCATTGAGCATAGGGCAAATACAAAATCTTTCACTCTATGCCCTTTGCCTCCAAGTATTTTACTTATCACAATTTAATAGAGCATCTATGAACACGCTATGCGCTCTGCGCTTTGCCCTTTGCGATTACCATTGACGCTCTTGATTGATGTCGCTATACTTTCGAAAAAGTCAAATAGTAAAAGGGGTTATGGGAGTGGCTGACTGCAGCGACTATGATGGGGAGGATCTATGAGCGAAACTGGACAGGCGGTGCTGGATGCGATTCGCTCTAGAAGAAGTATTAGACAATATAGCGACGACCCGGTAAGTGACGACGATGTGAGAGCTATCTTGGAGGCGGGTCGTTGGGCTCCCTCCGGCTTGAACAATCAGCCATGGCGTTTCGGTGTGGTTCGAGATCCAGAATGTAAGAACACAATTTCTGAACTGACCCGCTACCGGGAGATCATTCGCAACGCCCCAGTTATTATTGCGGTCTTCTTAGATAATGATGCTGGTTATGACCGGGTCAAAGACTGCCAGTCAATAGGTGCCTGCCTGCAAAACATGTGGCTGGCCACTCACACTTTGGGTCTGGGAGGCGTCTGGATCGGTGAGATTTTGAAGAACAAAGAGAGGGTAGCTGAGATTCTTGAAACAACTGAGTCGTATGAACTCATGGCGGTTTTCGCAGTTGGACATCCGAAACATCAGCAGCAGCAATCCCAGCGGAAAGAGCTATCAGAGCTCATCTTCAAAGAATTATGAAGAGAGAATCAGGCAGGAAAGGGTGTAGGGACGGCGTATCACAGGGAGGTTCGCTCCAGCGGAGCAAGGAGGGGAGGATATGAAAATGGAAGGTGGTGTTGCCAGTAAAAGTCGTGTGCTCGTCTTAATGCTTTCGGTTCTTCTCCTTGTTGGCGCCGGTTGTGCGGCCTGGGAAAAGTCTCGGGACACCTCTGAGGAAACTGGCGAGAAGAAAAGCGAGGTTGAGGCTCCGGCTCCGGTTTACTATGACTTTGTTGATATTCTGATTCCTGCAGAACTTTCCCTGGTCAAGAAAAGCTCCTTTGTTTACAGTACCCCCTCTTTTTCAGCGGGCGTCCTAGTATTCGAGGGCTATGTGCAGGGCGAATCTTTGGTAAATTTCTTCACCACGAACATGCCCAAAGATGGCTGGACCCTCAAATCCAGTTTTCGCTACCGACGGGTGATACTCAGTTTCGAAAAAGAAGAACGCAGCTGCTTGGTATCTGTGGCCGAGTTTCCCCTGAAGACCAGGGTCGAGATCTGGGTAGCCCCACAGATGGCGGCATCTGTGCCCTGATATCAGTATTCAGACATCAGCTATCAGCGCTCAGCTTTCGGCTTTCAGAACTGGCTAACGTGCAACGAAACCGATCCTTGACCGCTACTGAGGGCTAAACTGCGGTAGTTATCGTTTGCTGATAGCTGACAACTTTGAAAGACGAGGCATTATGGCCGAATTAAAAGACCGAAAGATTTTACTGGGGGTAACCGGCGGCATCGCCGCATACAAAGCCTTGGAGTTGACCAGGCTTTTGGCCCTGGAAGGAGCTAAGGTTCGGGTAATTATGACCCGGAGTGCTATGGAATTCGTCCAACCGCTTTCCTTCCAGGTGCTTTCCGGCCAGCCGGTTTGCACTCATCTCTTTGATCTGGAGGCAGAATCGCGAATTGGCCACATTGAAGTGGCCACCGAGGCTGAAGTGGCCGTGATTGCGCCCGCCACTGCCAATATCATTGGCAAACTAGCCCATGGGATTGGTGATGATTACCTGACTACGGCCCTGTTGGCGTGCACAGCTCCTAAAATCATTTGCCCAGCTATGAATGTGAACATGTTTGAGAATCAGGCGGTCCAAGAGAATCTGGCCAAGCTGCGCAGTTGGGGATTTTATCAGGTTGGTCCGGATGCCGGTGACCTGGCCTGTGGTGTCCAGGGCCTCGGGAGGTTGGCGCCTGTGGATGAGATCATGGAGAAAGTTCGCCAGGTATTGACCCCGCAATCTCTCAAGGGAAAAAAGGTGCTGGTAACCGCGGGTCCCACCAGGGAAGCGCTGGACCCGGTGAGACATCTGACAAACCCTTCTTCAGGAAAAATGGGCTATGCTCTGGCGAGAGTGGCGCACAGGAGGGGAGCAGATGTCACCCTGGTTAGCGGACCCACTTTTCTGACCCCGCCATCTGGGGTGAAGGAGGTTCGAGTAGCCACTGCCAAGGAGATGCACCAGGCTGTTGTTGAGAAAATGGTGCAGGTGGATGCGGTCGTAATGGCTGCGGCAGTTTCCGATTATCGCCCAAAGGTGATGGCATCCGGAAAAATAAAGAAGAGCGACGATAATGAGTCTTTGGAGATGGAGCGAACTGAAGACATCCTCTTTCGCCTGGGGGAACTGAAAAAAAACCAGATTCTGGTTGGGTTCGCTGCAGAAACTGAAAACTTGTTGGAAAATGCCAAGGAGAAACTTCAGCAGAAAAATCTGGATTTTATTGTGGCTAACGATCTCACCGTAGACGGTGCCGGGTTTGGTAGCGACACCAATGAGGTAACCATTTTGTGGCCGGGAGGCGAGGTAGAGAACCTACCTTTAGAAAGCAAAGAAGTGATTGCGGCCCACATTTGGAATCGGGTGGAACGTCTGTGGCAGACATGAGATGGTCAGTATTTGAGGTGCTTCAGAATAAATGGGCCTTACATTTATGGGTGCCTAAGAAACCTGCTATAATGGAACTCAGGAATAACCTTTATCGGGCAAGAGAATCATGCGTTTTGCCGATCAGGACAAGAAAGCCAGTAGTGGCGGGGAGTTGGGAAGATCATCACGCCCAGATCTGGCTGAATTGGCATATTCCCTCCGTCAGCATCTCAACTATCAGGCCATAATGGGCCTGGAATGGTTGCCGTGCCAGCCGATCACCTCCATCCAGGACCTCCCGGAAACCCTTGAGCAGATTCGTGCCGACTTGGGAGAGTGTACCCGCTGTCAGCTTCACTCCAAGAGAACCCATATTGTTTTTGGAGAAGGAAACCCTTCAGCCAGAGTAGTTCTGGTTGGGGAAGGGCCAGGTCAGGAAGAGGATCGATTGGCTCGGCCCTTTGTGGGTCCTGCGGGTAGGTTGCTCGACCGTATCATCGCCGCCATGGGATGGCGGCGGACTGAGGTCTATATTTGTAACGTGATCAAATGCAGACCGCCGAGGAACCGCGATCCCCAGGTAAACGAAATAGAACAGTGCGGTCCCTTCCTTTGGCGTCAACTTCGAGCCATTCGACCTCAGGCGATTTTGGCCTTGGGAAGCTTTGCCGCCCAATTCTTGCTCTCCACCCAGCAGCCCATCTCCAGACTTCGCAATCGCGTTCATTATTTAGAAGGGATTCCAGTAGTTCCAACCTATCATCCTGCATATCTTCTGCGGAATCCTCTCCAGAAGCGGCAGGTCTGGGAGGATGTCCAGTTA
>Ga0255046_10000097_pt1 | contig 18782 bp, 17 predicted proteins | sample BC1_12_27_MG_FD_183632 | JGI IMG/M metagenome (GOLD analysis project Ga0255046, IMG submission 183632) | Seawater microbial communities from Strait of Georgia, British Columbia, Canada - BC1_12_27 | ecosystem: Environmental > Aquatic > Marine > Strait | place: Canada: British Columbia...
GAGATCGACCTGGACTGCTGTGATCCCTCGGCTGGTCTCAACGTTGATTGGTGTGAAAGCATCGACTGCACCGATCAAAGTCTGCCCCCTGCGGACGCACGTTGCTGCGTTCCACGGGTGGAGCCGGTGATTCAGGAGCGCGCCTGGACGTCGCCGATCTGGTATCAGCCTCCGAGTTGATGTTACGCACACTGCTCCACTTCTTTCTGATCGGCGGCTTGCTGTTCGGCGCCAAAGTCTTCATTGAGGGTCGCCGCGTCGAAGGACCGGAGATCACGGTCCGGGTCTCCATGGACGCCACCCAAGGAGAGGTCGACAACGCAGTCCGCGAGGCGATTCTGCTCAACGAAGCGAGGCGTTACGGCTGGGACAAACGCGATCCGATCGTGTTTACACACCTCGTGCGCAACATGCGCTTCATCGACCCGGATTCGATCGACGGTGACCTAGCGCTGTACGAGAGGGCGCTCGAGATGAACATGCAGGCGCACGATCCGGTCGTTCGGTCGAGGCTTCTCTACCGCGCCGGTGAGGCGCTCGCGTATGTACCCGAGGACCGAATGCCAACCCGCGATGAGCTCGAGGCCCATCTCCGGGCGCACGGTGACCGGTTCGAGCGCGAGGGCAGGGTTCGCTTTCAACAAGTGTTCTTGAGCCGCTCCAAACGCGGAGACGCTTTGTCGGCTGACGCGTCGGCGATGCGGGAACAGTTGTCGACCCTCGGCGAACGGCCCCCGAAGGGTTTGGGTGACCCCTTACCGGGTCTTCGCTCGGAGCAGTCCGCGACCCCCTCGAAAATCAAGGAAGATTACGGCGTCGAGCTTGCTCAAGTAGTCGAGGAGGCTGTGACGGGCGTGTGGCGTGGGCCGGCCACGTCGGTCTACGGCCTTCATTTCGTGAAGGTCATCGACCAAGACGCAGCCTACGTTCCGGCGCTCGACATCATTGCCGCGGAGGTGCGCGCCGATCGATTGCGTGAGCTCCGCGCTGAGCTCCGCAAAGAGCGCCTGGATGCGCTTCGGGGCGCGTACACCGTACACATCGAGAGGGTGCCCTGATGCGTGCGGCTCTCGCAATTGGGTTCGTGGGCCTCGTGCTCGGTCCGTCCGCCCAGGTTTCTGCTCATCCGCTTGCCCCTTCCGTCCTGTCATTCGAGCAGGGGTCGGAGGGGACCGTCACGATGCGCTGGCGTGCGCCGTTGAAACGACCCACCGGACAATCACTCCGGCCACGAATTCCCGCGTCCTGCACGCAATTGGGCCCGCCCGAACGTCGCAAGACCGAAGACGAGACCGCCGTCGAGGAAACCACCGAGCTTCGTTGTGATCCGCCCGACATGTTGGGTGCAGTCGTTCGCGTGGACGGCCTTGCGGACTCGAGGGTGAATGTCGTCGTCCGCATCGCCCGTGCCGACGGGGATGTGCACCACGCGATCCTGGACACCGGCACACCACAGCTCACCGTCGCCGCGCCGGAAGACGAATCGCATTCGTTCTTCGAGTACCTGGTGCTCGGCATCGATCACCTGCTCACCGGTTGGGACCACCTGACGTTCGTCCTCGGGCTTCTGGTCCTTTTTGGTTGGCGTCGCCGGCTCATCGCCGCGGTCACCGCGTTCACCTTGGGTCACAGCCTCACGTTGGCCCTCTCGGTCCTCGGGATCGTGTCGGTTCCCATGGCGCTGGTCGAAGCATTGATCGCCCTCACGATCGTCGTCCTCGCGCTCGAGATCCAGTCGGGGCAACGGGGCCCCGTATGGAAGCATCCGTGGGCCCTGCCAGGCGCGCTAGGGCTCCTTCACGGCTTGGGGTTCGCTTCGGTCCTGTTCGACGCGGGCCTTCCAACCGATGAGATCCCGCTCGCGCTCCTTGGCTTCAACCTGGGCCTCGAGGTCGGGCAGCTCGGCGTGATCGCCGCGGCCGGGCTCTGCTTCGCCGTCATCCGCGCCGCGCTCCCTTCCAGCTGGAGAAGCAACCGCACCGCTGCGGCGTACATCATCGGCTCGCTCGCCGCATTCTGGGTCATCGAGCGGACCCTCGCGGCGTTTGGGATCGTGCTCTAGCCGGCTTGCGCGCGACTCGGGTCGACCAAGCCAAACGCCCCGGCTGCGGTACGGTCCGCGGTGGTGCGGTCCTTGGCCGCAGAGAGATAGCCACGGAGCTCGGCGGCTGCCCTGTTTTTGTCGAAGGGCGCCAGGAGCGATTGCGGCACATCGGCCAGTTCTTCGTCGAGGTGCCCGGCAAAGAGGATGCACTCCTGCGCCGCGAGATTGAGCATCGCCGCGTCAACGGCCTCGCGATGGCTCATTGCGCTCACCGCGCGCGTCAGCGGCCCGCGTCGCGGGTACTCGGTCGCTCGGGTCAGCCGCGGGCCAAACACGCGAAAGTGGCGAACGAACTCGGCAACGAATTCTAGACTCCCCGCATCGCTCCAATAGTCGGCGCCAACCGAGGCGACCGAAGCCTTTGCGATGAACGCGCGCAAAATGAATCGAAACGCCCAAATGTCTTGATGAATGTTCTTCCGGACACGTTCGCTCTTGCGTTCCTCCTTCGGGTCACGAACCGGGCGGCCCAGGTTGCGAAGCTGCTTGGCGGCGTCTTTCACGGTCGCACGCACTTCGCGAATTCCGTTCCGCATTCGTTCGGCCGGCAGCGCATAGCCGCGCTCCGGATGGAGCTCAGGCAACGCGCCGTCGAGCGCAGATCGCACCTTAGCGTGAATCTCCATTGCAAGCGCTTCCACCGACTCTCGTAGCTCTTTGAGCTCGTTGGAGGCCCGCGTGATCTCTGTTCGAGCTCCGGTGATGTGATGGGCGTCGAGGGACAGCAGCCTCGCCTCGAGCTCGTCCGCAAAGGTCTCCACGCCCTGAACCAGGAGAAAGCGCGTGAGGGTGCGAAGCTCTCTGCGAACCGCCGCGACAACGATGTGGGCACGATAGAGGCCGTCGTCCTCGCGGATTTGACGGTCGGCGATGCCGAGGAATCGATGGCCGCGGAGCAACGTCAAGAACGCGACCATCGTCGTCATCTTGGCCGCGTCACTTTTCCAGGAGTCGAGCTCCGGCGTTAGACCATCGGGACGGAGGAGCTCTGCCACGTTCGAGAACTCGAGCGGTTCCGGGGGCCGAAAGAAGGCGTTGTGCGCGAGGTCGCGCAGGAAGAGATCCCCACTTGCTTGAAACGCGCCGGCGTCGACGAGGGGAAGCTCCAAGAGACGCTCGCTCACCCGCAGCGCGTCGGTCAACGAACGTTCGAGCGCGCGTAATGAAGCGTCGGGCTCGCCCAACGGCTCACCCACCGATCGCAGTCGTTGCTCGGGCGCGGTGTCGCCTCGTAATTGAGCAACGAGCTCGAGCGCCCAGCCGTACGCCACACGTACCGCATGCAGGTGTGGACGAAAGTCGGTGACGGGCACCGAGAGCGGGTGGTTCTCCAGATGACGAAACGCGACGAGCCCCGACAAAGCGGCTTGCAGAGGTAAGAGCGCGTCAGCCCGTTGCTCGGCCTGGAGCGACTCCCGCCAACGCCCCCACAGCTCAGCATCGGCAGGCGTCCAGCGCTCGGCGGAGCAAAGAAGGCCCTCTTCGGCCGCACTCGGGCGGGAATTCATGGGGGGTTGGACTCTAACAGCGCCCTCGTGGAGGAGCGCAGATTCCTCACAAATGGCTCAAAACAGGCCGGTTTGCTTGCCGGTTGGCTGCTTTTTGCCGAGGTGCTCGAAGGCATGCCGGGTCGCCACACGTCCCCTCGCCGTGCGCGCCAAAAGGCCCTTCTGAAGCAGGTAGGGCTCATACACGTCTTCGAGCGTGTCACGCGGCTCGCTCAGAGCAGCCGCCAACGTTTCGATTCCGACCGGGCCGCCGTCGTAGTGATCGATGATCACGGTCAGATAGCGCCGGTCCATTTGGTCGAGGCCGGCGTCGTCGACGTCGAGACGGTCGAGCCCTTCGCGTGCGGTCTCGGCGTCGAGCTTGCCGTCCGACAACACTTGCGCGAAGTCACGCGATCGCCGCAGCAAGCGATTGGAGATGCGAGGCGTGCCGCGCGACCGGCGCGCGAGCTCGTGTGCGGCCTCGGCGGTGATCGCGAAGTTCAGCAACCGGGCGCTTCGCTCGATGATTGAGCGAAGCGCGTCGTCCGGGTAGTAGTCGAGACGCGCGACGTATCCGAAGCGCGAGAGCATCGGATTGGTCAGCAGCCCGGTTCGAGTCGTCGCGCCCACCAAGGTGAACGGGCTCAGCGGAAGCTGCAGTGTCTGCGCGTACGGTCCGTCGCCGTTGACAACGTCCATCCGAAAATCTTCGACCGCGGTGTAGAGGTTCTCCTCCACGGTGGCGTTGAGGCGGTGGATCTCATCGATGAAGAGCACGTCGTTGGGCTCGAGCTTCGTGAGAAGGGCGGCGAGCTGACCCTTGTGCTCGATCGCCGGGCCGGAGGCCGAATGAAGCGTGACCCCCCGTTCGCCCGCCAAAATCAGGGCCAAAGTGGTCTTTCCGAGCCCCGGTGGCCCGCAGAACAGGGTGTGGTCGATCGGGTCACCGCGCCGCCGTGCCGCTTCGACGAACACCCGCAGGTTGTCTTTGATCCGCTCCTGACCGACGAAGTCTTCGAACCGTGCTGGGCGGAGGCTTCGGTCGAACGTGCGGTCGTCGGGCTGCTCGCCGATGCTCAGGTCCTCGTTCGCTCTGGCTTCCATCTCGCTCATGACAATGCCGACAGCGCAGCGCGCAATAGCACTTCGACGTTGTCGTCGCTCGAACCGCCGCTCGCGCCTCCAACTGCGGCCTCGGCCTCGCTTCGTTTGTACCCCATTTGCACCAAGGCACCAACGACCGCATCGCTGGCCGAGTCTGCCGGGCTCGGAACTGCCCGGAGCCGAACCCCGGTTCTGCCGCTCGCGGCAAAGTCGAGCTTGCCTTCCAGGTCGACGAGAATGCGCTCGACCGTCCTTTTGCCAACGCCGGTGATCCCCTTGAAGGCGGTCTTGTCTTGGCGCGCGATCGCGTCTTGAAGCTCGGCCGCGTTCATCACGCCGATGATCGCGAGCGCGAGTTTTGGACCAATGCTGCTCACCTTGAGTAGGGCCCGGAACGCGGCCCGATCCTCGGCGCTGGCAAAGCCAAACAGAGTCATCGCGTCTTCGCGCACGTGCGTATGGATGTGGAAGGAGACGGCTTGCCCCGGCTCGGAGCCCGCGCGGCCTGCGGCCCCAACAGGCAGAAACACCTCGTACCCGACGCCGTTTACGTCGACGATGACCGAGCCATCCACCTCCCGATGCTCGATCGTCCCGCTTAGCTTGCCGATCACGGCCCGAGCCTAGCAGGTTACTGAACAGATGTATGCATTTCCGCCCTCGACCTCCGCGGAAGCTGCCCTTGCTCGCGTCAGCGTTTGATCGCCTTTGAGCGGCTCGCCTGAATATGAGTGATCGCGACCGCGAGCGCGTCCGCGGCGTCCTCCTCGGGCGGAGATTTCAGCCCGAGCAACGCTGTGATCAGTCGCGCCACCTGCAGTTTATCCGCAGCCCCCCTTCCGACCACCGTCCGCTTCACGACCGCCGGTGGGTATTCATGCACCTCGAGCTCTGCCTGCGCGGCAGCCAACAAAGCCACCCCGCGAGCATGCCCGAGCTTCAAGGCCGCGTTGGCGTACTTCGCGAAGAAGATTTCTTCCACCGCGACCGCTTCGGGTTGGTGCTCGGCGATGACCTGCTGAAGCCCCTGGTGGATCATGTGCAGTCGCTTGGCGAGCGGCAGCTTTTCTGGGACCGCGATCCTCCCGGCCCCGACGTGGTGAAGCCGCGTGCCCTCGAATTGCACCACGCCCCAGCCCGTGCGCCGGCTGCCGGGGTCGATGCCCAGCACACGCATGGGCGTGTCAGACCATCTCCGCGAGCGCGTGCTCGCTGAGCTCGAAGTCGGAGAACACGTTCTGTATGTCCTCGTGGTCGTCGAGCGCTTCGTACAGCTGAATCAGCTTCGCCGCGTCACCGCCTTCGACGACCTTTGGGTTGTTGGGGATATACGCGAGAGCAGCCTCCCCGATTGTGATGCCCGCGGTATCGATCGCATCGCGAACCACGTCGAGATCGTTGCGAGCCGTCGTCACCACCCACTGGTCACCGACCAGCTCCATGTTCTCGGCACCTCCACCTACCGCCGCCTCGAAGAGCTCGTCTTCGGTGGCCGCGTCTTTGTCGATTCGGATGATGCCCTTCTGCTCGAAGGCCCACAGTGCCGAGCCGCTGCTGCTGATCTGACCGTGGTTCTTGTCGAAGAGCTTTCGCACGTCGGCGATCGTTCGATTGCGATTGTCGGTGACGACCTCGCAAAGGAACAGCGTCCCGTCCGGGCCGACCCCCTCGTAGAGGAGCTCTTCGTACTGGACGCCTTCCAGCTCGCCAGTGCCCTTTTTGATCGCCCGGGTCACGTTCTCGGCGGGCATATTCACGCTTCGCGCCAGGTCGACCGCCCGTCGCAGCCGGGCGTTGCCCTCTGGGTCCCCACCCCCGGAGCGTGCCGAGATGGTGATCTCCTTGATGACTTTCGTGAACAATTTCCCGCGCTTAGCGTCCTGAGCACCCTTGCGCCGCTTAATTGTCGACCATTTGCTGTGGCCACTCATTTCGCTCCCGTTATCCAACGGAATTCTTTGGTTTTCAAGCCAATCCCGCCAATGAATATGCCCCGAGGCGGCGCGTCGAACCTCCCATGACACGCTTCGGGATTCTCATCATCGCGCTATTTGGACTCGCCGGCTGCAACAACGACTCTCGCTACGTCTGCATCGCCGACGGACCGCTCAGCGATCGCGGCTGCTTCTTGTGCCAGGGGGACGAGTGCGACCCGCAACCAGCCCCGCCGCGGGACTTGTGCGCAGCGGATGTCGACTGTGCCGTCGGGGAAGTGTGCACGACGCTTGGCTGTGTCGGCGAGTGTGAACAGGAGTACGAATGTCCCGTCGGGACGACCTGTGCGGACAGCGGCCTTTGTCTCAACCCTCTCGAAGATGATCCCGAACCGCCTCCCTTCCGTTGTCAGTTCAACTTCGAGTGCGGCGACTCTCGCATCTGCATCGATGGCGAGTGCCTACTGACTTGCCTCGACGCGCCCTGTCCCGAGACACAAGAGTGCCTCGCCGGCGCGTGCCGCCCTTGCACCGATGATACCTGCCTCACGAGCTGCACCGAGGATGCCAACTGTGCCGATCACGAGTACTGCAGCTCGTTCCAGTGCATTCCCGACACGCGCCCGGAGCAATTCTGCCCGGACAACGAGTGTCAGGCCGGCCGTGTTTGTGTACGCGGCCAGTGCCGCACGCCGTGCGAGACCGACGATCAGTGCGCCCGCATCGACGCCACGATTCGCTTCTGCGCGCCCGTCGAGGAGCAGACCCTTTGCGTACGTAGCAGTGAGGTGCTGGCGGAGTGTCAGCTCAACATCGACTGCGGGCTCGGCGAGGAATGCGTCGACGGTGCCTGTGCAGTCAGCTCGGGGTCGCCCTGATCGAGCTTGAGCCGAAGCGCCTCGTAGAGGCTCGTGAAGGCCACGTACGTGAATCCCGTGCAAAACAGCAGAAGAAAGGGCACACTGGCCCAGCTCCTGAGGGCGAGTGCGACGCCCAGCGTGGTCGTGCAGTAGATCCCGAATGCCAGCTCGACGGTGTTGTGCCAGGGCCAGCGGCCACTGTAGCCGTGGGCGCCTGAGCTCGCCGCACCGTCGACGGCGCCGCGTTTGGGTGTCCGAACGAATTCGACGTCGCGTCCGAACAGTCCTTCGAGCGCCGCGCGACCGTTATTGATCGAGAGGCCGATCCCAAGCGCCATCATGATCGGCAGCCGCTTGATCGCTTTCCAGCGCCCACCGTAGAGATCGTGATGTGCCGTCACGTAGAACGCCGCGACCGAACCGCACGTCGCCAGAAAGAACGGCACGTCGAGCATCAGAAGCTCCGGATGCTCCATTTGGCGACGAATCAACATATTGGGGAGCTGGAGTGCCGCCAGGACGAGCAGAAACACATAGGCCAAGTTGTTGGTCAGGTGGAAGACCGCTTCGGCCTTCACTTTTCGGTCGACCGGTGCGCGCAGGATCCGGAGGAGCAGCTTGCGCGCGGTTTGAACCGAACCTTTGGCCCACCGGTACTGCTGTCCCTTGAAGCTGTTCATCTCGCAAGGGAGCTCCGCCGGCGCACTCACTTGCGGGGCATAGACGAACCGCCAACCGGCGAGCTGCGCGCGGTAGCTGAGGTCCATGTCCTCCGTGATCGTGTCGTGCTTCCAGCCGCCCGCGTCGGTGATTGCGGCTTTGCGCCACATTCCAGCAGTGCCGTTGAAGTTGAAGAAGCGCCCGGAACGGTTGCGCGCGGCGTGCTCGATCACGAAGTGCCCGTCGAGGAGCATCGACTGGCAGCGCGTGAGCACTGAATGATCGCCGTTCAGGTGCGACCATCGCGCCTGCGCCATCCCGACCGACGGGTCCGCGAAGAAATGGATCAGATCTCGGAGGATGGACGGGCCCGGAACGAAATCCGCATCGAACACCAGCAGGAAATCGCCCTTTGCGCGTGCCATGCCCGCCTCGAGCGCCCCAGCCTTGTACCCGGCGCGGTCGTCTCTATGGAGATAGGCGACGTCGTGCCCTTTCTCGCGGAGGGCGTCGCACTTGAGACGCGCGATCGTCGACGTGGCGTCGGTCGAGTCATCCAGGACCTGAACCTCGAGGCGGTGGCGTGGGTAATCGATGCGTGCCGCCGCATCAATGAGTCGCTCTGCAACGAACATCTCGTTGAACATCGGCAGTTGGATCGTAACCATCGGCAGGTCCGCTTCCCCGAAGTGAGCCCGCGGCGTCGTCCGTTCGTGACGGTGGCGCAGGTACAAGAAGAGCAGCGCGCTTCGGTGAACACCGTAAAGCGCCAGCACCCCGAGCGTGACCAAGTAAAGAACGATGACTAACGTCTGCACAGTAGATTCCACGAGTATGCAAGATACCCCGCGAAGTTACGCGGTCGGCGCCTCCGCGGCCGCAGCGATCTCGGCGCCAGCTCTCAGGCGCGCTAGAGTCTTTTCCTTGCCGAGCACTTCCATCACCTCGAAGAGCCCTGGGCTCCGCGTGCGCCCCGTCATCGCGACGCGTGCGGGTTGCGCGACCACCTTCATCGGAAGGTCGTTTGCTTCGAGCCAGGCTTTGACCGTTGCGTCAAGCGGCTCTTGGGTGAATGGCTCGACCGCCTCCACCACGTCGGCGAGGCCCAGGAGGGCTTGGGCGTTGCCGGGCACGAGAAACTTTCGCTTGCCTTTGGCTTCGAACTCGACGTCGCGAAAGAAATAGTCGACCGCCTCGGCGACGCCGACGAATGTCTCCGCGCGCGGCCTCACGTAGGGGATCGTCTTCAAGAGAACCGGGTCGTCGGCTTCGACGTAGATCCCGTTTTTGGCGAGAAAGGGAACCGTCCAGCGCGCGATCTCTTCATCGGACAGCATTCGAAGGTGCTCCGCTTGCACGTGAAGGAATTTCTTCGCGTCGTACCGTCCTGCCGTCGAGCCCACATGGTCCCAACTGAACGTCTCGATCAGCTCTTGGCGCGTGAAGATCTCCTGGTCTCCGTGCGACCAGCCGAGGCGCGCAAGGTAGTTGAGGACAGCATCTGGCAGATAGCCCATGTCCCGATACTCGAGAACACCGACCGCGGCGTGGCGCTTCGAGAGCTTTTCCCCGTTGGGGGCAAGCACCATCGGCATGTGAGCAAACGTTGGAACCGGAGCACTCAGTGCTTCGTAGAGCAGGATCTGCGGCGCGGTGTTGATCATGTGGTCGTCGCCGCGGGCGACCAGCGTGACGTCCATCGTCAGGTCATCGACGACGCAGCCGAAGTTGTATAGAGGCATCCCGTCCGGACGAAGCAGGATGAAGTCCTGCTGCGTGGAGTTCAGGATATCGATCTTGCCCTTGACCTCGTCGACCCAGCTCGTGGTTCTTTCGTGCGGCGCCCGGAAACGAATTACGTATCGTGCGTTCGGATCCTCCGGCGCGTCGGTGCGGTCTCGCCACGGGCTTTGAAAACGGAAGCCATCTTTGGTGCCGGTCTTCCGATGCGCTTCGCGGGCGGCGGCGATCTCTTCTTTCGTGGCGTAGCAGCGATAGGCGTGGCCCGATTGGATCAGCTTCTCGGCGTAGTCGGCGTAGATGTCGAGGCGCTCGCTCTGCACGTAGGGCCCGTGGTCGCCACCGACTTCGGGGCCCTCGTCCCAATCGAGGCCGAGCCATCGCATCGACTCGAGCACGATTTGGATGCTCTCGTCGGTGCTGCGTTCACGGTCCGTGTCCTCGATCCGAAGGATGAACGTGCCCTTGTGACGACGCGCCCACAGCCAGCTGTACAGAGCCGTCCGCACCCCACCGATGTGCAAATACCCGGTGGGCGACGGCGCAAACCGAACACGAACTTCCGACATGGCCGGAGAGCTACCCGCCCCCCGTGACCGGGTCAAGCGAAGGGAGGCTTAGCTCTGGCCCGCCGGCTTTGCGCCAGCTTGAAGCACACCGCTGAACGAGTCCCGGTACGCCCACGCCAAGAAGAGCTGCACCGCGATGATGAAGATCGCCATCGGCAGGCCGCTCTGATCCAGGAAGATATGGAACAGCAGGATATTGACCGACACCGGTGCCAGCAAGATGAGCCCGAGCGGAAGGAAACGTCCGGTCAGGATCATCAGGCCCGACGCCACCTCGACCACCTTCACGACCACCATGAAGTATCCAGTTGTGACGAAGGCGCCCAGCAACGCCCCGGCGGCTTCGTTCATCTCCGGCGCTGGAATGAAGTTGAAGAACCCGTTCAATCCGAACACCGTGAAAATCAGACCTAACAGTACGCGCGCCCCGATTACAGCAAACTTCATGTCACGCTCCTTTTCCGAGGTCCTGAGACTTGCCCGATCGATAAAGCTTCGTCCCGCAACGCTAACCCCCAAGCCCGTACCGTCCCAATTTCGGGCGCAAATCCCCTTGACCGAGGCTGAATGGCTGCGCAGGCTCCCGCGTTCATGGGAGCGCCCGAGGTTCTGATCGAACGGCTCAACCGCGGCGTAACAAAGCGTAACGCGCGGTGGACGTTCGTGCGCGATCACGCGTTTGGCGATGCCCTCACCCTCCGACGCTTTCGTTTGGGCAACGGGTTGACCGTGCTGACCGTGCTGGACCGCTCCGCCCCGACCGTCAGCTACCACACATGGTTCCGCGTCGGCTCGCGGCACGAGAGCCCCGGCAAGACCGGGCTCGCACATCTGTTCGAACATTTGATGTTCAGCGAAACGCGAAGCCACGCGCACGGTGACTTTGATCGTTTGATGGAGCGGGCGGGCGCCGAAGCCAATGCGGCGACCTGGACCGATTGGACCTGTTACTACGAGAACGCGCCCCGGGATGCGCTGCCGCTCCTCATCGAGCTCGAGGCTGATCGGATGGCGAATCTCGTCCTGCGCACTCCGCAGGTCGCTTCCGAAAAGGAAGTGGTCGCCAACGAACGCAAGCTTCGCGTCGAGGATGACGTCGAAGGCAAGGCACTCGAGCTGCTCTACGACAACGCCTTTCGACGCCATCCGTATCGCTGGCCGACGATCGGTTGGATGCAAGACATCCGCGGCTTCACCGTGCGGGATTGCCAACAGTTCTATCGAACGCACTATGCGCCGAACAACGCCACCGTCGTGATAGCCGGCGACTTCAACGAGCAAAAAGCCCTCTCGCTCGTCCAAAGGCACTACGGCGGCATGTCCGCTGCGAGCAATGCGGAACCGCCGACGCCCTCGAAGGAGCCGTCGCAGCGCGCTGAGCGCGTTCTTCAGCTCACGGTACCGACCCCGACCGAAAAGCTCCTCATCGGGTACCACGCGCCCTCGTTTTCCGACCCGGACACCCCGGCGCTCGTCATCGCGAACGATGTGTTGTTCGGCGGCCACAGCTCGCGGCTCCATCGACTGTTCTGCCTCGACGAGGAGATCGCGCTGTCCGTTCGTGGTTCGATTTCGCCGTTCATCGACCCGGGACTCTTCGAGATGTGGATCTTCCTCCGCGAAGGAAAACGGAAAGAGGACGCGCTCGCGCTACTCGACCGGGAAGTCGACCGGCTCGCAGCCGAAGGACCAAGCCCCCTCGAGCTCGAGAAAGCCATCAATCAGCTCGAGCTCTCGTTCTTGCACAGCATGGAGACCGCTGGAGGCAAAGCCGAACAGATCGGGTTCTACGAGACTGTCGCCAACGACGGCGCCGCGGTGTTCGACCGCCTCGGCGCGTACCGGAACGTCACCGCTGGCGACGTGAAGCGGGTGGTCGCGAAATACCTTCGTCCTTCTCGCCGCACGCGAGTCGAGATCCTGCGAAACGGCTCATGAGCATTTTCGTCGAATCGAGCGACGTGTTGCCCCTCGTAGATTTGGAGGTCGCGCTCCCGGTAGGCAGCCTGCAGGATCCCGCTGGGCAAGAGGGCCTGGCACAACTCACCGGTCACCTGATGCGGCGCGGGCCTCGCGGGCTCTCGCAGGAGCGGTTCGAAGATCGACTTGCAAGCCTCGGGGCCCGACTGTCGGTCGACGTGTCGATGCGGTCGACGCGGATTCGCGCCACGGTGCTTCGCCGCAACTTGGAACCGTTACTCGCGCTCTTGGCCGATGTGGTGTGGCAACCTGCGCTTCGCGCGAGCGACTTTGCGAAGCTCAAACGGCGGGCCCAGGCCGCGCTCATTGCACGGCGCGACGACGACCAGACGTTGGGCGCGGTGTGCTTTCGCGAAGCGCTTTTCGGCGAGCACCCGTATGGCCGCACCCTGAGCGGACACACCGACAGCCTCGCCCGCATTGGGGTCCAACAAGTCAAAGATTTCTATGCGAAAAACATTGCCAAGGGCGCATTTGTCGTCGGGGTCGCAGGCGACGTGGCCGAAGTCGAGATGCGCTCGCTCATCTCTTCGCATTTTCCCAGGAGCAGACGCGCCAGGAAAAAGGGCTCGGACGTGCCAGCGACACGTGTCCGCCGTGGTCGCCACGTGGTCATCGTCGACAAGCCCGAGCGCACGCAGACCCAGTTGTTCATCGGGACCCTCGGAGCACGGACGCGGGACCGCAACCTGTTTCCGCTCATCGTTTCAAACACGGCGTTCGGAGGCACCTTCAGCGGTCCACTCATGCAGCAGGTGCGCGGAGTTCGTGGTTGGAGCTACGGCGCGTACAGTCGTCTACTTCATTCCACCCAACGTGATGCCTGGTACATGTCGACCGCACCGGCTGCGGAATACTCCGCCGACTGCGCGGCGCTACAACTCGACTTGCTCGAGCGCTGGGTCGATGGCGGCACGAAGAAAGCCGACCTCAGTTTCGCGCAACGGTACCTGATCAACAGCCACTGCTTCGATCGCGACACGCCTTCCAAGCGCCTCGAAACTCGACTCGACGTCGAGCTCTTGGACATCCCTCGGAGCTACGTCGACAAGTACGACCAACTGGTTGCCCGTGTTACCAGGCAAGAGGCCAACGACGCCACGCGGGCACGGATCTCACCCCGAGATCTCATCATCGTGGTGGTCGCTACCGCAAGCGAGGTCGCCAGCTCCTTCGAGCAGCTCCCCGGCGTGAGGTCGCTCGAAATCGTGCCTTTCGACAGGACCTAATTGCTCAGGGCGCGCCGTAGCTCGGAGCGACTCCAAATGCGCGGTACCCTGACCTCCGCCAGCTTTGCAAGGCGCTCGGCCCGCTCGCACAGCGCCCCGTTGGGCTCCGGCAGGATGATCGTCCGGAGGCTTTCGGATCGTGTAAAGAACTCAACCACGTCCATCGATCGCGCGTCGTGTGTCACCGAGTGAATGACCAGCCCGGCGTACTGGGTCTCCTCGTCCTCCAGCTCGCGCACTGCGTCGGCAAGCGAATCAACGCCCGACACGGGAAGACCAAAGCTTCGGATCTCGGACTCGATCTCTTCGCGCACCCGGCGCCGCGGCTCGAAGACCAAAAGCGGGAGGTGCGAGGTGTCCGCGTCCCGTCGCAATAGCGCCCGCAACACTGCGTTGTGAATCGCGTCTTCTTGATCGGCGGACAAGACGGGGAACGAGATTGCCAGACCCACGCCGTTCTTCTTGTCCCGCAGGCGACGCACCGAGCCGGTCAGACTCATCGCGTCTTCGCCCGTCTCGAGATCGATCAATAGGTGCACCAGGTGACCGGGGCGCAGGTCGCGATCACCAGAGACCATCGCGCCGCCGGCGGAGATGTTTTCGAGCGTGTACTGTCCGACGTGGTCGCCTCGTTGAAAGAGAACAGCGCGGCCGTCGAGGTCTACTCTGTGGTTCGCGCGTCGGTCTCGTTGTTCCCGGGCATGCCCCATTGAGCTTTCAGAGTGCCGAGTTGCGCTACGAAAAGCTAGTCCGCAGCGGGTGATAACCCGATCGGTTGTATGTGATTTTACAGTTGGTTTTCGGGGGTTCTCAAAAGTCCGAATGATTGTATAATCAGCGGCAAGGGAGCGCCCGCCATATGATGAACACACGAATACGCGACATTCTCCGGAGAAAGGGCGAAGACGTGTATTCGGTTGGCCCGCTTGCAACGGTCATCGACGCCGTCAACACGATGAATGATCATCATGTCGGCTCGGTGTTAGTATGTGAAGGCGGCTATCCTGTCGGTGTTTTTTCAGAACGCGACGTTTTAGTTCGCGTCGTGGCCGCACATCGCGACCCCAGGCAAACACTCGTGCGCGACGTGATGACGACGCGCCTCTACACCGCATCGCCAGACGATACGTTGTTAGAAGTTATGCGCTTGATGACCGACCGCCGTTGCCGGCACGTGCCCGTGATGGAAGGGGAGCTGCTCGTCGGCGTGGTATCGATCGGGGATCTGACCAAAGCCACCCAATACAACCTACGTCAAGAGGTTCGCGAGCTTTCGAGCTACATCGGAGGCCCCTACTTGAGCTAGCACGCGTTGCACTTCCCCCAACGCGCAAAAAGGGCCGCCTGCCCGCAAACAGGCCGCCTTCTTACTACCCGCCAACCCTTCGAAAAAGGGGTCTGACCCCATTTTCAAAGGGCTAATTCTGCCAGTGCCAGTGCCAGTGGCCGCGCTGGTGGCGAGCGGGCAAGGGCACGGGCAAGTTCTGCGGGTTAGCGGGGTCGTGGGGTGTCGGTGACACGTCAATTCCCCTCTGATAGAGTGCCGGCCGTATGCCGAGCCTCAAATGGATGCTGCCTCAAGGCCGGCCGCGGGTGTTTGGGATTTACAAGCGAGTGACCTCGATTGGGCGGGCGGGGGCCAATGACGTGTCGATCGAGTCCGGCTCCCTAGAGGCCCATCACGCTCAAATCGTGTTCGATGGGCGGGACTTTTCCGTGACTGCGGTCGACCCTGGAGCGGCCCTTCACGTGAACGGGAAGAAGAAGAAGAAGTCGAAGATCTTCCACAACGACAAGCTGACGCTCGCTGATGTCGACTTGGTGTTTTCGCTTTACGACGAGGGCAGCACCTCGCGCGACCCTGATGCGGAGATCGGCGCTTCTCACACCTCGGAGATCGAGGGAATGATGAAGCTGAGCGACTTCAATCGGAGGTTGCTCGAGATTCGAGCGATTCCCGATCAGATCGAGGCGCTGCTCGATGCGGTGATCGACGTCGTTCACGCGAACAAAGGGTTTGTGATCTTGCTCCGGGATGGCGATCCGGAAATCGCGGCGGCGCGCAACGTCGATCGAGAGACGATCCCGGATGCGGTGACGCAGCTTTCGGACAGCATTCTGCGACGGTGCATCGACACACGTCAGCCGCTGATCGTCAGCGACGCCGTCAACGATACCATGTTCAATTCGAGCGAGAGCGTGCTCGACTTACAGCTCAGTTCGGTCATGGTCGCGCCGCTGATCGCGCAGGCGCAACTCCTCGGATTGATTTACGTCGGCAACGACAACGTGGTGAACCTCTTCGAGCAATCGAGCCTCGAAGTCCTGACGGTGTTTGCTGGGCAGGCTTCTCTCATTCTGCAGAACGCGATCTTGCTCAATCAGCTGACGACCGATCGCGATAGCCTCGCCGAGGAGCTCGAGGCGCAGCGGTTCGGCGACATCATCGGGAGTTGCCCGAGCTTGCAGGAGGTGTTCCGGCGAGTAGAGAAGGTTGCCGCGGCGGATATCAATGTACTGATCACGGGCGAAACCGGCACTGGCAAGGAGTTGTTTGCTCGGGAGCTGCACCGCCGCTCCAACCGTGCGGAAGGACCGTTCGTCGTCGTCAACTGCGGCGCGATTCCTGAGAACCTGATGGAGTCGGAGCTCTTCGGCCATGTCCGCGGGGCGTTCACCGGTGCCATCTCGACACGGCAGGGAAGCTTTCAAGCAGCAGACGGAGGAACCCTCTTCCTAGACGAGATCGGCGAGATGCCACTCGCGCTCCAGGTCAAGCTCTTGCGCGCGCTTCAGGAGCGCGTGGTCGTCAAGGTCGGCGACAACAAGCCCCAGTCGGTCGACATCCGCGTCCTCGCTGCGACGAACCGCGATCTCGAAGCCTCGATCAAGGAAGCTACGTTTCGTGAGGATCTGTACTATCGCTTGAACGTCGTGAACCTTCACCTGCCGCCGCTGCGGGAGCGTGGCGACGACATCACAATCCTCGCAAAGTTCTTGCTCAACAAGTATGCGACGGAGTTCGGCGCGCCCGTCAAGGGCTTCACACCCAAGGCGCTCGATGCGATGCAGAACTACGAGTGGCCGGGCAATGTCCGTCAGTTGGAGAACCGAATCAAGAAGGCGATCGTGCTTGCGGACAAGACACTGATCGGCCCTGAGGATCTCGACCTGGGCGGCGATCAACAGCGCGCGGTCGTTCCGCTCACCCAGGCGCGAGAGGACTTCACGCGGCAGTACATCCTCGAAGTCCTCGAGCGAAATGGTGGTAATCGCACTCGCACGGCGCGCGACCTGGGGGTCGATCCGCGGACTGTGTTCCGATATCTCGAGCGCGATCCGGACGCCCCGGAGCCCGGTGGACCTGCCGGGGGCTGACATTAATGTCATAGGTAACCCCTGAATTTCGTGGGATAATGCTAAAAACCTAAGGGTTTTGCGCTCCGGAGCCCCGGCATGGCCTTTGCTTCTAAATTTCGTGGGATGCTTCTCTTTGCTTCATGCGTGGCGCTAGGCGCCTCCGCCTCTAGTAGCGGGTGCATTGCGACCAACACGATCGAGTTCGAGCCGGCCGAGAACTTCCCGCCCTCGATCATCAGCCAGCCGCTCGCAGATTTCCCACTCGACGAGATCGGTCAGATCAACCTCGATGATCCACTCCCGCCGGGTGAGCCCGCCGAGATGCCGCTTCAGGTCATCATCCGCGATCCGAACTTCGACCAAACCCTCGAGTACCGACTCTTTCTCGATGCGCCTCCGCCTCCCGAGGCCGAGCGTCCAATCCAGGAGGACGAAATCGAGCCGTCGGGCTTCCTCGAACGCCCGCGGACCTTCACGATCTCCTATGACGAGCTCATTGCCGGCCAGTGTCACAAGATCGAGCTCGTCGTGGTGGGTATGTTCGCTAGCAACGTCGAGCAACGCCGCCCCGTCGAGCCGGGCGACTTCGACCAAGCGACTTGGTGGGTCGAAGTCACCAACGCCGACCACCCCGTCATCGAGGTGGAATGCCGATGAAAGCGTGGTTGGCGATGGCGATCGTTGCCCTCGTTGGATGTAGTTTCGACTCGCCCGAAACTCAGACCATCGAGAACTCCTGCTCGAATGACGCGAGCTGTTCGCAGGGAGTGTGTAACGGCGACATCTGCATCGACGACTCCGGCGCTTCGGTGGAAATTGCGATCGAGGTGCTGCGGGGCTCTTCCGATGTGCAGAGCGCGACGCCTGCGAGCTGGGCGATCGGGCCGGAGTCCTTCTCCGCCGCCGGCACCCGTGACATCGTCCTCCCTGCGACCCGGGAAGTTCGCGGCGTGGTGCGCTGGGACGGCCTTCGCGTTCCTGCGACACTCCGCTTCGTTCGCCGGATGCAAGGAGCCGTCGCGCCGTTGACTCCCGTCCCGGTCGAAGTGGACACTTTACGCGAGGCTGCGGACCCAGAGGGGCCGGACGCCTACGACTTCAGTACCGTGCTAGTTGCCGGCGAGACCTACGACGTGGTCGTGCTGCCGAGCAGCGACATGGTGATGACGCCCACGGAGGCCTCAGCGCCTGCGATTCGCAGTCTTCCGCCGCTCTATCTGGAGCTTGCCGTCGCGGACGGCGATTCCGATGAGCCCTCACGCTTCGATGTCGCGTTTCCCGCAAATCTCGCGGATAACTGTGCGGGCAACATCGTCGTCGGGTGCACCTTGGAAGCCGTGGTTCTCAGCGTCGAAGGTGAACTGGTGCTTCCCGAGGCCGGCTTGCAAACCCGCGCCATCGACAAGAAGACCGGACGCGTCGTCTCTTCCATCGGCGAAACCGACGAGTACGGCCGTTTCGCAATTCGCATAGGCGAGACGACGTCCGAGTACTTGATTCGCGTGACCTCGAGTGCCGGCGGAGATCCGTTCCCATCGGTCTCGGTCGATCCGGAATTGGTTTTCTCAGGCGAACCGATCAAGATTCCGCGGCTCGAACCGGTTCAGTTCAGTGGCCGGGTGCGCGACACGAACGACAGCCCGGTTCCAGGCGCGACGGTGCGGTTCCTGTCGATCGGCATCTTCGGTGGGACTGAGTTGGGGCTCGAGGGCTCGTTCAGCGGCTCCGCCACCACGAACGACGATGGAATCT
>Ga0255046_10000098_pt1 | contig 18756 bp, 17 predicted proteins | sample BC1_12_27_MG_FD_183632 | JGI IMG/M metagenome (GOLD analysis project Ga0255046, IMG submission 183632) | Seawater microbial communities from Strait of Georgia, British Columbia, Canada - BC1_12_27 | ecosystem: Environmental > Aquatic > Marine > Strait | place: Canada: British Columbia...
AGTTCCTCTTCCAGGCTGCGCGTGGAAACAAACCGTACATCCGAGATCTCGCTGTCGTTGGGCTGCAGGTGTCCCCGTACCTTGCCGAGGTAGACGTGGCACAGCTCGTTTTCGGATCCCGCGTCGCCAAATTCTGCCGTGTAACAGAATTGGTACACATGCTCGAGCGAGGCCTCTATATTCAGCTCGTCACTCAGGCGGCGCAGGGTCGCAATCTGCATCGATTCACCACGTCTCGGGTGGCTGCAGCAACTGTTTGACCAAAATCCCGGCCAGAGGCGCTTGCTCTCACCTCGCTTTTGCAACAATAGCTCTCCGCTCTCATTGAACAAGAACAAAGAGAAAGCCCGGTGCAGAACGCCGTCGCCATCGTGGCACAACGCTTTGGAGAGATGACCGATTTCATTATCGTCACGATCAACGAGGATCAATTCCTCGTCCTCCGACGATACGATTCTATGATTGTCGCTCACTGTCCCAGGACCAGCGTGCGATATCCGGCGTGACGCAATGCATTTTGCACGGTATCCATTGTTCCGGGACAAAGAGCGATGATCGAGCCACCACCGCCGCCGCCCGTCAACTTGGCACCGGCTGCGCCGGCCTGCCTTGCCAGCGTTACCATACGCTCGAGATCAGGCGTTGATACTTCGATCGCATTCAATAATCCGTGGCAAACATTCATCGCGAGACCCAACTCCCTGTAATTCTGCGAGCACAACAAATCAACACCGGCCAGGCTGATGCGATCGATCTCGTCGAATATCGCGTCGTAGCGCTCAGGTGCTCGCTCGCGTCTCGCCCTCACTCCCGCAACCTGCTCGCGGGTACGACCTACTTCATCACCACAAGCGATAACGATCGGAGGAATTTCAGCCAGGCTCAGCGGCTCGATCTCCAGATCGCCATCGTTGCAGAACAACATAGGCTCCGAAAACGTCGCGAGTGTATTGTCGACACCGGACGGCGTACCGTGCGCCAACTTCTCACATTCGAACGCAATTGCATTGATGCGCTCGTTCTCGAGCTCCAGGTTCATGACATCACAAATCGCCCGAGTCAGCGCAACAGCAACCGCTGCGGATGAGCCGAGACCCATCCCCCGTGGCAAACGGGAATCGACATGAATTGAGAAATGGGCCGACCGTACACCCAGTTGTTCGAGTATTAACGCGACAGCGGCAAAGACACCGTGCGTATCCTCGCGGTCCTCACTTCCCGCGATGCCCCAGCTGGGAATGGCCAACGTCGTGACGGACTCCGCCGCTTCGACGGTCACGCGTACGGCATCGGGGATGGGTAAAGCAAGCGCGTGGCGACCATAGACTGCAGCGTGCTCGCCGAACAAGATGACCTTACCCGCTGCCGTCGCGTTCGGTGTTTTCCCGGCGCCAGCCGACGCAGCCAACTGTCCGAGGATTTCTTTTGCCTTCCAGCGCTTGATCTCGCCGCTTTCTATCAGTCGGGCTACCAGGTCGTCGAAATACTCGTCGGGTGTCTCGACCGCGGCAACAATACTTCGCGCGTGCAGCTTCATGTGTCCCTGCTGAATGCCAATGCTTGCCAACGCCTTCAAAGCTGCAAAATTCTGGGCCAGCCCAACGGCAGCCATGAGGCGTGCCAGTTCCGTCGCTGATCCTGCCCCTGTTATAGCGAGGCCCAGGGCGGCGGCAGGGTTTGCGCCGAGTGTCCCGCCGACCGTACCAACCTTAAGCGGTATCACGATCTCTCCAACGAGGTCGCCATCTTCACTCTCGGTCCATTGCGTCAGTGGCCGGTACCGGCCGCTGGTAGCGGCATAAGCGTGCGCCCCCGCCTCAATTGCCCGCCAGTCATTGCCGGTTGCAATGGCCAACGCGTCGATGCCGTTCATTACGCCTTTGTTATGCGTTGCCGCACGGTGCGGATCGGCCAGCGCAATGTTACTTGTCATGACAATCGAATCACGAACGACGGCGCCATCAAATCCGTTGCCGGTGAGGTCTTCCGTCGAGTAACGTACCTCGGCCGTGACAATCGATCGGTCAACAAGGTTAGAGAGTATCCGCAGAGAAACGTCACCGTGACACAGGCTCGCGATGCGCGGCGCAATAGCTTCACAAATCGTATTGACAAGGTTGGCACCCATGGCATCAACGGTATCGACCAGCAGATGAACACGAATCAATGGCTTGCCATCAGGCAGCTCAAGCAAACACGCTTCCAAATCGCGAACACCTCCGCCCCTCGTACTCAACCTGGGATGAACGTCGTTCGCCAGATCCAGCAAGCACTGCTTCTCGGACTCCAGCGCCTGCAAAGCCTTATCCGGGCTGGCCGCGCCCGTGATGTGCACCTGGCCCGCGAGCAGTGATTCGTCGCAGCGAGCCTGAAACCCGCCACTGTTTCGGGCAAGGCGTGCGGCACCACTAAGTGCCGCAACGATCGAGGGCTCCTCGACCACCAACGGCACCATGTAATCGCGCTCGTTGACGAGGAAATTCGGTGCGACCGCGAACGGCAGTCCAAAGACGCCGATCACGTTTTCGATGACCTTGTCGGCACCGGCGCTCGACAACACCTGGCGGCCGGCGCGCAGTCGTTCGGCGTCGCCAGGCGTCAGCCAGCCCGCACGTTGAAGCGCGTCGATGCGTTCCGCGACCTTGAGCTTGTAAAGACCGGATAGTCGGGAGTCGTTCAATGCCGCTCCCAATCAACGCCGTTGATTTCCAGCTCGCGGTCAAGGAGCCGGCACCCGAGAGTGTCCATGCCAATCACAAATTCGTCCAATTGCTCATTACTATTCCCAAGCAAGATACCCACATCACCACCGCCGGCACCACAAGGTTTGTAAACCAGTCCGGCGGCAGCTGCCTCAGTCGCGAGTTTATCGTGGCCGGCGTCGAATATGCCGAGATCGTACTCATCGCTGAATCGCCTCAGCGCTTCGATGTAGGCCGGAAACTGGCTGATTACGCCGGAGGCAGACCGCCACGCTGTGGCCATGTTCGTCGCCGCTTGTGCCAGTGCGTCTCTTGAGCGCCGATGGCTGGCTCCTTTCAGATGGTCGAGCTTGATCCCTGTGCTGGCCGGTACGCCCGTCCAGAGCAACCGGAAGACAAGTCCATCCGGCCAACGCAAGGGCAAAACCGATGCTCCTTCCATGCGGTACTCAATGAGTCCACCACTGACGCCGGTCGCAATATCGACTCCGCTGCCGGCGCCCTGTTGAAACAGACGGTGGACACGCGTGGCACTTTCCAAAACGTCATTCGACTGCTTCAATGCCGCAACCAGGGCAACGGTCAGTGCAGCACTTGAGCCAAGGCCGATTTTTTTGCCCGACGCCACATCAAAAAAAGCACGCGTATCCAGCTCGATTGACAGACAGCCCTTGTCGAACGGTCGCAGCGTGCGCCAGGCCGCGTCAACGAGCCTGAATTCATTCTCGCCTTGCAACCACTCAATCGATTCGCCCGCGGAGACAAACCGTCCCTCAACCGATGAGTATCCGGGGGCTGCAACCTGGTTCCAACCTGCATCGAGGTGCCCGACTTTGACTTTCGCTCGGCAATCAACGGCCATGCACACGGCGGGAGCATCGCCCAATACGGCGTACTCGCCAGACAACACGACCTTGCCAGGCGCACTGGCGACTACGCCGTTCATGCAGCATCCACAAGTTGGGCCGCTTCACCAAGTCCGGTCACCATGACATCGATTACGCCGTCCGTTGACGCTAATGACGCTCGAACCTCTTCCGCGTGTTCTGGCAAGCAAACCGCTTTGACCTGCGGGCCGGCGTCGATCGTAAAGAAGACAGCGACTCCGGCCCGTTGCAGTTTGCGCACGGTTTGCAGGCAGTGCATCGTGGCCGAATTCCAAAACACGGTCGGCGGCCGTGAGGCCCACATCATGGAGTGCATCTTCAGGCAATTGTGTTCGGCAACCGCAGCGAGCTGCTGGAAGTCCTGGTTCATGATGGCGTCGCGCGCCGCTATGAGATCTTCGTTCTGGCGCTCAATCCAACTTGAGTAGAACGGCGACGTCTTGCGACTGATCTCCATGGCCTCCGTCGAGCCAATGGCCTTCGGCCCGGTTTCGGTCACGGCAATGACGACGCTCAGGGGCCACGTGTCGCTATCACGAAGTGTACGCACGGCAACGTCATTGTCGCGACTTTCGAGTTCGACAAAGCCGCCATAGAGCGATCGCGCCGCCGATCCGGACGAGCGCCCGGCAAGATTCGCGAGCGCCTCAGTGCTCAGGGACTTGCCGGCCGCCTCCGCGGCAGCCACGGTTATCGCTGCAAAAGCCGATGCCGATGACGCAAGACCCGCCGCGATCGGAAAATTGCAACGGCTGACGATGTTCGCCCGAGCTCGAGCACGTCCTGCAACGAGATCGAGGCAGGCCGACAAGCGCGGCAGCATCGCGTCATCGACGGATCCGTTCACCGTCAGACTGTCAACAGTCAAGCGCTCATCAAGCTCGACGTCCATTTCAGTGAACAAGTCCCGCAATGTGATCGAGATGGAGCCGACTGCCGGCAGGTTTCGCGCAAGGTCGCGCTTACCCCAGTATTTGATGAGCGCAATGTTTGGCTGGGCGATGGCCGTTGCCCGCATGTCCATGACTCTGAGTATTGTTCTTGTTGAGGGACGCGAATTATAGCCCAGCCGGACGTACGCACAGCAGCATAATTCCGTGTAATCTACATGGCCCGAATATTGACGGTCCCAGCCATTGCCTGACAAATTCGCAGACCGCATTGCCGCCTATACCGAACGCGTCGACGCGCGTCTGGATGCCGCACTGCCGCATCCGTCGACGATCCCCACCCGCCTTCACGAGGCGATGCGCTACGCGGTGCTCAACGGCGGCAAACGGGTGCGGCCGCTACTGGTCTATGCCGCGGGCGAATGCCTGGGGGTCGACGCGGATATTCTCGACGCGCCTGCCGTTGCGATCGAACTAATACACGCATTCTCGCTGGTACACGATGATTTGCCGGCGATGGATGACGACGACCTGCGTCGAGGCGAGCCAACTGTACATATCATGTACGACGAGGCCACGGCGATCCTCGCGGCCGATGCGCTGCAGCCACTGGCGTTCTCGGTGCTGTCAGGCATCGATGGCGTCGCTGCACAAACGAGAATAAACCTGGTCCGCCTGATTGCCGAAGCCAGCGGCTCCACCGGCATGACCGGCGGACAGTCGATTGACCTCGCTGCCGAGGGCAGCTCATTGAGCGCGGAAGCCCTTGAACAAATGTACTCGCTCAAGACAGGCGCGCTTATTCACGCCTCCGTTATGTGCGCCACATTGCTGCGGGAAGACCTGTCTGACGATGACGCCCGTTCCCTGGACACATTTGGTCAGGCAATTGGTATCGCATTTCAGATCAAGGACGACATTCTGGACATCGAAGGCGAAACTCACGTGATAGGCAAACAGGCGGGCGCCGATCAGCGTTTGAGAAAAGCAACGTATCCCGGGCTGTTCGGACTCGATTCGTCGCGACAGCGCTGCGACGAACTGTTGAGTGGCGCGCTCGAACACCTCGAACCGTTTGGCGGCGATGCAGCGCCTCTGGAGTGGCTCGCCCGATTCATTGTCGAGCGCGGCCAGTAGGCTGATGCCGCCGCTAACGCGCAGCGTATTGCATGTTGATATGGACGCGTTCTATGCGTCTGTGGAGCAACGCGACAACCCCGACCTTCGCGGCAGGCCGGTCGTTGTCGGCGGAACATCAAACCGCGGCGTGGTCGCGGCTGCCAGCTATGAGGCCCGCACCTTCGGTATCCGCTCGGCGATGCCGATGGCTGAAGCGCTACGGCGCTGCCCGGATCTACTCAGGGTCAAGCCACGCATGTCTCACTACAAGTCGGTATCCAGGCAGATCTTCGCGATCTTTCGAGAGTTCACGCCGACGGTCGAGGGCTTGTCCCTGGATGAAGCCTTTCTCGATGTGACGGCGAGCATCACTCTATTCGGCCTGCCCGAGAAAATTGCGCGAGACGTCAAAAAACGAATACTGGATGAGACGCAATTGACTGCATCGGTCGGCATCGCGACCAACAAACTGGTCGCGAAAATCGCATCGGAACTCGACAAACCGGATGGATTGAGCATCGTCCTGCCCGAGCATTATGCGGCACGGCTCGATCCACTGCCGGCGTCCGTCATTCCCGGTATCGGCCGGGCGACCCAAAAGCGGTTGTCGGCCGCCGGCATCAGGACCGTTCGTGAGCTGCGCAACGCCGATGATCGCACGCTCGAGCCGATCTTCGGCCGATTCACCAGGAAAACTCGCGATCGCGCATCGGGAATCGATGCGCGTCCAGTGGTTCCGTCTCGTGCTGAGAAGTCCATCAGTGCGGAGGAGACGTATGACAAGGATCTCGTCAGCCGCGAGCAAATGGACCGTGAACTGCTGCGTTTGACGGAGCGCACAGCCAGCCGGCTGCGAAAAGCCAACCTGGCGGCGAGCACGGTTCAGATCAAGATCCGCCAGTCTGACTTCAAGACCTGCACACGACAGCGCAAAGTGAGTCCACCGGCGAACGGCACCGATCAGATATACGCCGTCGCACGCGAGATTCTCCAGGTCTGGCTGGCTCGCAATCCGGACGCGAAAATCCGCTTGCTGGGCGTTGGCGGCAGTGACCTCGCGCCGGCAGCACAACCGGATCTGTTTTCGGCCATGCCGGACAAGCCCGCTCTGCCGATCGACCGGACGGTCGACGAGATTCGCGATCGGTTCGGAAGCGCCGCAGTCAGCCGGGCCAGGACTCTGGACGGGCATTGATTAGGGTAGAATCGGGGTTCAAAGAACCCGCTGTGGGGATTCATGTACACCAGCTTCTTCGGACTGAATGAAAAGCCGTTTTCGATAACGCCTGACCCGCGCTACCTGTTTATGAGCGAGCGGCATGGTGAGGCGCTCGCGCACCTGGTTTACGGCGTCACCGAAAGCGGCGGCTTTATTCAGCTTACCGGTGAGGTCGGCACTGGCAAAACCACCCTGGTACGCACGCTGCTGCTGAACCGCATGCCGGATAACGCGGACGTCGCAGTCGTTCTGAACCCGCAGTTATCCGTGCTCGAGTTCCTCGCGACTATCTGCGAGGAACTCCATATCGATGTACTGCACAACAAGGGCAGCATCAAAGCGCAAACAGATGCGCTCAATCGGCATCTTCTCAAAGCCCATTCAGAGGGCCGACGAACGATCCTGATCGTCGACGAAGCACAAAACCTGTCGCCGGCGGTACTCGAACAGGTGCGCTTGCTGACGAATCTTGAGACCGCAAAGCAGAAACTGTTGCAGATCATATTGATCGGCCAACCTGAACTGCGCGAACTCCTGGCGCGCAATGATCTTCGCCAGCTTGCGCAACGCATCACCGGCCGCTACCACCTCGAACCATTGACGCGAGAAGAAACAGCGCACTACATAGAACACCGCCTGAAAGTCGCGGGCGCGCTCGGAGAGGTGTTCGATGGCGGCGCGAAGAAAGAAACATTCCGCCTGTCACAGGGTGTGCCCCGGTTGATTAACGTCATTTGTGACCGGGCCCTGCTCGGCGCCTACAGCCGCGAATCCCGGCGAGTCGATCGCCGGCTCATTCGTCGCGCGGCTGCTGAAGTGCGTGGACAGTTGGAGCGATCTCCGTGGCTGCGCCCCGTCGCCACGGCCGCGGGCGTAATCGGCCTGGCCATTATTGCTGCCACGATATGGTCCGGTTCTCGGCAGCAGGATGCCCCGCCGGTACTTGCCGCGGCGCCGGATGAAGTAGCGCCTGAAGCAACAGTTATCGAAGCGTCGATTGAAGCGGACAATGCGCTGCCGGCCGAGATAAACGCAGCGCCCGCATCAGCCGACACGGAAGCTACGCTGAATGATCAGCTTGAGCTCGCTCAGGAGCTGACCAATACATCGACGGCGCTAAGCACGCTGTTCAGCACGTGGGGGCTCGATTACGACAAAGGCGGTCAAAACGGCTGTGCGCAGGCGAACGACTATGGACTCGCGTGTCTCTACCAACGTGGATCCTGGAGCGGATTGCGACAAATGGACCGACCGGCCGTGCTGACACTCGTCGACGGTAGCGGTAGAAGCCATCAGGTCGTGTTGACGGCCATCCACTTGGCCACCGCCGACTTGTCGATCGGCGGCGTGCTCGTGACGCATCCGGTTGAATCGATCACCGACGCGTGGTTCGGCCAGTACCTCTTGCTGTGGCGACCGCCGACCGGCCAGGCGGTCTCGCTCGGGCCCGATTCCCGGGGCGCCGACGTGCTCTGGCTGCGCGAGAGTCTCGCGGCTATAGACGACCAGTACATCAGCAGTAAGCCCTCATCCGATGTATACGATGCGGAACTCGAGCAATTCGTCCGAGCATTCCAACGCGCACATCGACTCGATGTCGACGGCGTCGCCGGAAAACAGACCCAGATCATCATCAATTCCTTGCTCGCGGTCGACGGCACGCCGCGCCTCAACACTTCGCTGCTGGCACAGGACTAGTACTCCTGCAAGGTGATATTGACGTGTTCAGATCCATCAAGATGATTCAAGACAAGGCGCAGTCCGCAAAGAATGGCAGGGTCCTTTTTAAGGACTGCAACGCGGTATTGAATCATCTGGATAGCTCCCTACGGGCGAGCCGTGAAGCCGTCGTACGCGGCGTTGCACCTCTTGGCAAGGATGCGTCATTGCCGGCGAGGCGCGCCTTGCGGCCAACGGCTTCACGGCTCGCTGAATACGCCAATATCACCTTGCAGGAGTACTAATGTCGTTCATACTGGATGCCCTGAAGAAATCGGAAACGGATCGCCAGCAGCGGAGTTCCGCGGAGTTCGCCGGGGTCCCGACGAGCAGCGACCGTGCGGGCGTACCGCGCTGGCTGTGGGCCCTTGGGCTACTGCTCGCTATAAACCTGGCCGTGCTGCTGGGCCTCATGTTCAGGTCGTCAAGCGGGCCCGCGACCTTGCCGGCGACATCGATCACCGAAATTCAACGGCCCATCCAGAACGGGCCGGCCGGCGACGAGTCGAGCTTAAGCGAGCCAAAGCCGGGCGCATCAAGTTTTTCCGAACAGGTCGCTGAAGCCAAACTGAATAGCCCGGCACTCAAAGGTCCTGCCGCTGTTGTCCCGGAAGATTCGCCGTCTGAGCCTGTCGCGGCAGCAGATCCCGGTATCCAGGCCAATTCCGGAAACTCGGCGGCCCTACCGACCATCTACGAAGTAGTCGCCGACGGGACGGTTGACCTGCCCGAATTGCACCTGGATATACACGTCTATAGCGACGCACCAGAGGACAGATTCGTGTTCATCAACATGTCGAAACAGCGTGAGCAATCGCTGCTCGCCGAAGGACCGGTCGTAAGTGAAATCACGCCTTTTGGCGTTGTCCTGGAGTACCGCGGCACGTCGTTCCTGTTACCTCGCGACTAAGAACCGAAGGCCGGCCAAGCGGGTGACGAAATATCTTGATGGCGACATGCTTGCTGTCGCACTGACTTCCGGTATCCATCGGGTCATGGGCGAGCAAGAGTTGCTAAATCGCATCAACGTATTTCCCGTCGCCGACAGCGATACGGGCACAAACCTGAGCCTGTCACTCGGTGCCGCACTGGGTGTATTAAACCGGCCCGCGGAAAAACACCTGGGCACGATGCTGGCCGCTGTTGCCGATGCCTTGCTCGACGGTTCACGCGGAAACTCCGGCGCGATCGTCGCGCAGTTTTTCCAGGGGATGAGTGACTCAGCCGGCGAGATTACGCGCTTTACGACGTATACCTTTGGCACGGCCGCAAGCATGGGCAGTGAGTATGCGCACGATGCGCTGTCGAAACCGCGCGAAGGCACGATACTTTCCGTCATCGCCGCATTCGCCGACAGTATCGCCCACCAGGTTTCGGATGCCCGCGAAGCGGAGTTTCCTGATGTTATTCGGAACGCGCTCGAAAAAGTCGACGAGGCCCTGGCAAACACGCCCAATCAGCTCGACGTGTTGCGCAAAGCGGGTGTCGTGGATGCCGGTGCCAAGGGATTTGCCGAACTCGTCGCGGGCATGTGCGCTTATATATGTGACGGCAAAGAGGTGCCGATGCCCGACGTATCCGTGCACGACGATATCGAGCCCCCCGTGGACTTTGCAGTAGCCGATAACGAGTCTCAGTTTCGGTTTTGCACGGAGTGCATGGTAACGGCAGAGGACATCGAGCGGCGAAAATTACGCGAGGTACTCTCGGCGCTTGGAGACTCGCTGGTACTCGCCGGCACCAAGCGAAAGGCGAAAATTCATATTCATGTCGATGACCCTGACGCGGTTTTTGATATCGCCAGAAAATTCGGCAAGCTGAGCGCGGAGAAAGCGGATGACATGCATCGCCAGCAACACAGCACGCACGACACCTCGCGTCGTTTTGCGGTAATCACAGACTCCGCCGCCGACATCCCCGACGAAGCGATGGAACGCCTCGACATTCACATGGTCCCGTGCCGAATCCAGTTCGGTAACCGCGGCTATCTGGATAAAGTCAGCATTACAATCGATGAGTTCTACGCAGAGCTAAAGTCCAGTCCCGACCATCCCACGACATCACAGCCCGCTCCAGGGGATTTTCGGCGTCAGTTTCAGTTTCTCGCCAGTCATTTCGAAGACGTACTTTCAATCAACCTGACAAGCGAAGCCAGCGGCACGTTTGAAGCAGCTCGCCTGGCGGCCGAAAGGACGGGCGCGGCAGGTCGCATTCACGTTATTGACACGAAGAACGCATCATTCGGGCAGGGCCAGCTGGCTATACTTGCTGCAGAATGTGCCAGTCGAGGCGTCAATATCGACACGACGATCTCGCTGATCAAGGAACAAATCCCAAAGACACGGACTTATGCATTGTTGCATGACCTGCGTTATGCCGTGCGAGGTGGCCGGCTCCCAGGCTGGGTAAAGACCATTGCGGATCTAATGCGGCTCAAGCCAATCATTGCCACCAAGCCCGACGGTAGTCTCTCCCTGGCCGGCTTCTTATACGGCACCCGAAACCGTGCCGATCGCTTCGCGAGGTTCATCGCGCGCCGCGCGCCAAAAAATCAGGATATCGATGTCGGCATCGGTCACGCGATTTGTGAGAACGACGCCAGGGCGCTGGAACGTGAGATTCGCGCGAGAATCCCGGCGATTAAGAAACTCGTTGTCAACGGTTTGGGTCCCGGTCTTGGCGCACACGGCGGTCCCGGCACTCTCCTGATCACGATCAGTCCGATCGTGTCATTGGATGATATCGCCAACGGCGTCGATTAGTTCCTCACCTTCGTTGCGCGCATTGTTGACGCGCCGATCGACCGGCCACGCTTGCAGCCCGGGCGTCTGGTCAACCGCCTGCTCCAGCAGATCGGCTGACCCGGCCAGCCATTCAGTCGCCGCATCCGGCTGCAAAATAAGCGGCATCCTGTGATGCAAAGGCTGCATGAACGGGTTCGCCGCCGTTGTAATCAAGGTTGTGGTCTGCAGCGACTCTCCGCTGCTCTTGTCACTCCAGTTTTCCCACAGGCCCGCAAGCGCAAACGGCTCACCGCTGGCCAGTGAAATAAAATAAGGCGTCTTGGCATCGCTCTCCCGGCGCCACTCGTAAAAACCGTCGGCGAGGACAATGCACCGTCGATGCCGGAACGCGGCACGATAGGAGGGTTTCTCGGCGACGGTCTCTGCGCGTGCATTGATCATGCGATTACCAATCGACGGGTCTTTGGCCCAAAACGGTACCAGCCCCCACCGCAGCATCGCGAGCTCGCGCCCCTCGCTGCCGTCACGAATGGCCGCGATGTATTGCGTAGGCGCGATGTTGTATCGCGGCTGTACTTCCATGGATGCAGAGACGCCGAACAGGGCAGCGGCGGCTTCGCTAGGCGAATAAAACGCGAATCGACCACACACGATTACTCTCGAATTCCGACACCACGCTGCATCAGTATCATGCAAGCGGTGAACAGAACGATCACGAACACGATCAATATCGAATACGCGTGCCCGATGCCAATGTCGGACGTTCCAAGGATGCCGTAACGGAACGCATTGACCATGTAGAGAATCGGGTTTGCTTTCGACACGTTCTGCCAGAATTCCGGGAGCATCGAAATCGAATAGAAAACTCCGCCAAGGTAGGTCAATGGTGTAAGAACGAATGTGGGGACGATGGAAATATCGTCGAACTTCCTTGCGAAGACTGCATTGATGAAACCGGCCAGCGAAAATACGATCGACGACAGCAGCACGATCGATATCATTATCAGCGGATGAGCGACGTCGAGGCTCGTAAAGAACAAGGCTATTATCGTGACCAGCAGGCCAACGAGCAGCCCTCGCAAGACACCGCCGGCTACATGGCCAATGATAATTGTCGCGTACGACATCGGCGCCACCAGCATTTCCTCAACGTGACGTCCGAACTTCGCACCAAAAAACGATGACACGACATTGCCATAGGAATTGGTGATAACCGACATCATGATCAGGCCGGGCGCGATGTACTGCATGTAGTCGAAGCCGTCCATGCTACCGATCCGTCGCCCGATCAGGTTGCCGAAAATAATGAAGTAGAGCGTCATCGTTATGGCGGGAGGCACGATCGTCTGAACCCAGATACGCAGCACACGCACGACTTCCTTTCGGATGATGGTCTTTGCGGCAATCAGGTTGAGCATGATGTTCATTCGGCTGCCCCTTGCTGCTTGCTCTCAACGAGGCGCATGAACAGCTCTTCCAGCCGATTCGCCTTATTGCGAAGGCTGGAAACATGGATATTCCGGGCGCTGAGCTGGGCAAACAGATCATTCAGATCACGATCCGGACCTTTCTCAACCTCCAGCTCGCCGTCACCGCGCAGGCGTGCCGTAAACCCGTTCAGTGTCGGCACGTCCGACAACTCTTTGCTAAGGCTAAGCACGAATACTTCGCGTTGCAGCTTCCTGAGCACATCGCTCATCTTCGCGTCTTCGATAATCCGACCCTCATCGATAATGGCGATGTGCCGACACAATGACTCGGCCTCCTCGAGATAGTGAGTCGTCAGAATTATCGTCGTGCCTGCCTCGTTGATTGCCTGCAGGTACTTCCACATCGAGCGTCGAATTTCGATATCGACACCCGCCGTTGGCTCGTCGAGGATGAGTAGCCTTGGCTCATGCACGAGGGCTCGGGCAATCATCAGCCGGCGCTTCATACCGCCCGACAGGCTGCGCGCTATATCATGACGGCGGTCCCATAGCCTTAGCTCCCGCAGGTGCTTTTCGACACGCTGCTTTGCCAGCTTTCCGCCCAAACCGTAGTAGCCCGCCTGGTTTGCAACGATATTGCCTACCGATTCCCAGAGGTTGAGATTTATTTCCTGCGGAACCACGCCGATGCAGGCTTTGGCGGCCTCTAGCTCAGTGTCGGTATTGTGCCCGAATACCTCGACCTCTCCGCCGCTCTTGTTTACCAGTGAGCTGACAATACCAATGGCCGTTGTCTTTCCTGCACCGTTGGGGCCAAGTAATGCGTAGAAGTCCCCGGATTCGACAGACAGGTCAATGCCCTTCAACGCCTTATTGCCGTTGCTGTATGTCTTGCTGAGGTTTTTTATTGAGAGCGCTTTCATGAGGTCGCGTATTGTAACCGCGCTCTCGTCGTCATCACACCTTGGGAACTCGAATACGATCGGCACGCTGCGCTGCCTGGCGTTGTCCCGGAGCGCGCATGCTGCAGGCTGCTGCTGACATCCTGTCGTACGGACGTGCGTCTCTTTGTGTAAGCATCGCCTGCAGTGCGCAATGTTGTGACGCGAGTCGGGACTGGTAACTGGAGCTAATGCCGGCATCCAGCAAGCGACGCCAGACGTGTTTTTCATCCTGGAAGCGCAGGCGCATCAAATCACCGCGCGTGGCGACTCGGTGCAACAGCCCGACCAAGGTCTGTTCGGCCAATCTTTCACACCAGGAAACGGACGCGCCGCTTACAATCCTCGCAGCGTAGGGATTGCGGTGCACAAGCTGCCATAGAAAACTCAAGCCAGCCACCTGAAGCTGCCGGATTTTGTCGTCGGGTGGATTCGCCGAGTCGATCAGATCAATTTGCGATTCGTCGCCAAGGACCCGCTGCCAGTATTCCTCATCCTGCTCGCGAAACGAGAACAACAGGAAGGGCGCGCTGGCGAGCCGAGCAACCTGGGATTGGGACATACGATACGCGCCGAGCGCCGCAATGCGGTCTCTGCCAGGCGCCGAAGAGGCCATGAGGAAGAAGCGATTGAGTGCATGAATATTGGCGAGATCGCCGAGTGTCGGTGCCTGGTACTCCATGTAACCCCCTGCAGGCGCTTTTCTCGCCCATTGTTGTAGTTTCTATATTTCGAACTAGCCGACCATTTATGGATAGTATAGGCTATGTAAATACTCTATATGGTCCCTTTATAGCGAAAAGAGCCAACAATGCGATTAACAGACGACCGATACTCAGGGGAGCGCAACCAGTTTGAGCTGGCCTTGCGAATGATCCGCCACGAGGCCCGTACCCGTACCATTCGCGAATGCACGGGCCTGTCCGACGACCGGATCCGCAAGCTGTACGCCACGTACTTTCGCGACAGCGGCCACTCAGGGGTGAAACGAAGGCGTGGAAAGTCGCCGCGGCAGGTCAACCGCTACGTCAAGAACGCCGAGAACCAGCTACAGTCGACCACCCTGGTTGCCCTGTTTTGCGCCGGTTTGTTGGTCAGAATCGACAGCGAGGACCACGTGCATGCCTGCTGGCCGCGTCCCGACGTCGAGTTTGGCCATCGACTGTGTCGAGCCTACGAGACCTACCAGCTGCTGCACGACAACGCCAGACTCAGCTTTGAATGGGTCTGGAACTTGCTGCAGTGTATTTCGTATAACGACGAGCTCTATCTGGCGAATTGTCGACACTGCGAAGCGCGTTACGTTCAGGACTCTTATGCGTTGGATCGGAAGATCTGCCCAACCTGTTCGCTGGAGACCACCCGCGAATCGGGTCGGCGGACACCGGATGTCGCCCCGATTTGATGTCCCGGCCGAAGCCCCTTTTCCGGTACACTGTGGACCGTGCGGCGGCGCCCAATCCGTCAGCTGAAGAAGTACTGCTGACCGAAATTCGCGACCTGCTCGCGAAGTAGTAGTACTGGAATTTGCGGATAGGGCATTGTCGTCGGGTAGCGGCGACGATGCCTGCGCGTATTTGGACTCGGAACCGGTCGACTGTTTTGGAAAATCACAATGTTTTTGCAGGCGCATTCGTCGATCGCAGCGGTGACCGCCGCAAGGATCCCGATTGGCTTAACAAAGCAGTTGTAAGCGAGGGGGCACGATTCGTCCCCATCTGGGGCAATCTTTGCCTGGTCGGCGGTGATCCCCCGCACGCCGTACAACTCAAACGATCGCAGATCGAAGCGTTTGTCAGCGAACACAACGTGATCTTTCTCGGCTTGTTCAGGAACCAGCCGGCGTTTGCAGTTGCGATTGAGCGCGTCGGTGAGCCGCCCTTGCAGGAGTTTGGCAGTTTTGAGGGCCTGCGCTTTCTGGGCACGCGCTTGCCTCTGGATGAAGCCAACCTCGTCGCGCATGCTCGGGCACTGGTGCTGTGGCACGCATCGCAGTCGTTTTGTGCGATCTGCGGCTCACCGGCACTACCCGACGCCGGCGGCAACACGCGTCGATGCGCGAATTCGGATTGTGCGAGAGAGATTTTTCCGCGTACTGATCCAGCGGTGATCGTCCTCGTTCACGATGGAGAACGATGCCTGCTCGGACGGCAAGCAAGCTGGCCGGAAAATCGTTATTCGACGATTGCCGGTTTCGTTGAGCCCGGCGAAAGCCTGGAAGACGCAGTCCGTCGCGAGGTGTATGAGGAAACCAACGTTCGCGTCGGCGCCGTGCACTACCACAGCTCCCAACCCTGGCCGTTTCCGTCGTCGCTAATGCTCGGATTCATTGCCGAGGCGAGCACTGACACGATTACTCTGAACGATGGTGAACTCGAAGACGCTCAATGGTTTACCCGTGATCAGCTGCGCTCCGAATTTCCCAAACTGCCGTTTCGAATCTCGATCGCGCGCAGGCTGGTGGATCACTGGATCTTACTCGGCGACGACGACTGATCGTGTGCCTCGTTGTCCTGGCGATCAGGCAATCCCCGCAGTACCCGTTGATTCTCGCTGGCAACCGAGACGAGTTCCATGGGCGTCCGACGCAAAAAGCCGATTGGTGGCCGGACAGACCGGACGTGGTCGGCGGACGTGATCTGCAGGCCGGCGGTACCTGGCTGGCGCTGCACCGCAACGGACGTTTCGCGACCGTAACCAATTATCGGGACGCCGAACCCGTGTCGTCAAAGTTTCGTTCGCGTGGCCACCTCGTTACGGAGTTTCTGGAGAGTGCGTCGTCACCGCTCGATTACCTCAGTGCTATCGATGGCGACAAGTACGCGGGTTTCAACCTGATTGCGGGCGACGACGACACGGTAGCCTATCGCTCCAACCGTGGCGCCGACGCACGCGAATTGCCGGCCGGTGTTTATGGCCTGAGTAACGCGTTGCTCGACGGCCCCTGGGACAAGGTTGAACGCAGTAAGCGAGGGCTGAGCGCTCTGCTTGATCAGAACGCCGTCAATGAAACAACCGTACTGCGCCTGCTCGACGACCGCGCACTGGGCCCGATCGAGGAAGTCGATTCCACAAGCCTCAGCTTCACTGTGGCGCATGCCATATCAGCGCCGTTTATCGTCACGCCCGACTACGGCACCCGTAGTTCGACGGTTGTATTCGCGGACAGCGAAGGCCGTTGGCGTTTTACCGAGCGACGTTTCGACGCCGATGGCATCTCGACCGGAGAAGCCCGGTTCACGTTTTCTTCGCGCTCCGCTGTTACTTGAAGACCGATAACAGCCACGCACGAATATCATCAATTTCATCCGGGCAAACCGCGTGCGCCATCGGATAGTCATGCCACTCGACGGCGAATCCCGCCTTGACCAGCGTTTCCGCCGACGCTCGACCCCACTGCATCTGTATCATCGGGTCAAAACTGCCGTGCGCCATAAAAACCGGTAGCTCACGATTCCCGGCGCTCGCGTCGAGTTCGCCGGGCAGCGGGATGTAGGTGGAAAGTGCCATCAGTCCTGCAAGCCTGACTTTGGAATGCAGGACCGCATTAATCGCGATCGCGCCACCCTGGGAAAAGCCGGCGACCACAATGCTGTCTGCCTCGATACCGCGCTCAATCTCGCGACTGATCAGAGCCTCCAGCAACGCAGTGCTCTCGTGCACGCCTTTCGCATCCGCCCGGCCTTGCGCATCGAGACTCAGAATGTCGTACCAGGCGCGCATCGCCATGCCGCCATTGATCGTCACCGGTCGCACCGGGGCGTGTGGAAAGACGAACCGCAGAGGCAACTCGGCCGGCAATCGCAGCTCGGGCACGATGGGCTCGAAATCCCGTCCATCGGCGCCCAGCCCATGCAGCCAGATCACGCTACCGACAGGATTCTCACCCGTCGTGACCTCAACGGTCTCGGGTAGCTGCATTTCGAACCTCCGGGATTAATGAAGCGGCGCAGTGTAGCGCAAAAAACCGAAGGAGCCTCGGAAAAAAGCGAACTCAGGGCTTGACGGAATATGCGCATGAGGTTATAAGTATGCACATATTTATGCGACACGTCGGATAGCTCAATCGTGCCCAATTCAACCGAAGATCAATCGCTTCGCCGCGACGCCATCCGGGAGCTGCTGTTCCAGGGCCCGGCCCGGACGCAGCAATTCCTGGTCGATGCGTTGGTGGATCAGGGCCTGGTCGCGACGCAGTCCAGCGTAAGCAGGGACCTTCGTGAGATCGGGGCCATCAAGACGGCCCGGGGTTATGAACTGACGGCTGCCGATGAGCCGGATGGCAAGCAGATGGCCGACATCGCAACACTGCTTCGCAAGATTAGCCCGGCCGGGCCGAATTTGCTGGTCATTCGAACGGCCATCGGCGCGGCGCAGCGCGTCGCGTTGGCGCTCGATCGCAGCAACTGGCCCGAGATAGTCGGCAACATCGGCGGCGATGACACGGTCTTTGTTGCGACCGCATCATCTCACGCACAAAAACAACTGATCGCACGGATCGAGCGCTCCGCTCGCATCTGAACTGACGGAGCAGGACCCTAATGAGCAAGGACCAATCCCCCATCATTCTCGCGTTTTCCGGCGGGCTCGATACGTCGTTTTGCGTGCCGTGGCTCAAAGAAAACTACGACCGGGATGTCATTACCGTGTGTGTGGATACCGGTGGCATCGATGCAGAGGCCGCGACTGCGCTGGAGAGGCGCGCACTCGCTCTCGGGGCGATCGAGCATGTCCTCGTCGACGCCAAACAGGATTTTTTCGACACCGTTATTCGTTATCTCATCGCCGGCAACGTCTTGCGTGGCCAGGCTTACCCTTTGTGCGTCGGCGCGGAACGGGGTCTGCAGGCAGAGCGGCTCGCAAAAATGGCGACGGAACGCGGCGCGACGACAGTCGCCCATGGCTGCACCGCCGCTGGCAACGATCAGGTTCGGTTCGAAGTGGCACTGCGAACCCTCAACCCCGATCTCGAATCGCTGGCACCGGTACGCGACAACAACTGGGTACGCGACGAGCAGCTTAACTATCTCGAGAAAAACGGCCTGCCGTTGCCGCCGCAAGGTTCCGCCTATTCGATCAACCGGGGACTTTGGGGAATTACAATC
>Ga0255046_10000099_pt1 | contig 18754 bp, 17 predicted proteins | sample BC1_12_27_MG_FD_183632 | JGI IMG/M metagenome (GOLD analysis project Ga0255046, IMG submission 183632) | Seawater microbial communities from Strait of Georgia, British Columbia, Canada - BC1_12_27 | ecosystem: Environmental > Aquatic > Marine > Strait | place: Canada: British Columbia...
CGACCGCCCTGGTTCTGTATCGCGTGTTCCAGGAGGCGCTTCGAAACATCGTCAAGCACTCCGGTGCGAAGACCGTGATGGTGATGCTCGAGGGCGTCGAGGAGGGCATTCTTCTCTCAATCGCCGACCACGGCTCAGGATTCGACGCCACCGAGATCGGTGACGGGGCCGGGCTGGGGCTGGTCAGCATGGAGGAACGGTTGCGGCTTGTCGGAGGGCGATTCACGATCCGATCTACTCTGGGGGAGGGCACCGAGGTGGAAGTTTTCGCTCCGCTGTCGAGGGAGGAGCCGTGAGGAAACCGCGCGTCGTCCTGGCGGACGATCACGCCATGTTCGCCGAGGCGTTGGGCCGAGTGGTCGAGTCCGAGTGCGAAGTGGTGGCCACGGTCGGAGACGGACGGGCGCTGGTCGCCGCCGCCGAGGAGCACCGGCCCGACCTCATCGTCACCGACGTCTCGATGCCACTCCTCAACGGCGTCGAGGCCACCCGCCAGATCACCAAGGCCGACCCGCACGTCAAGGTCATCGTTCTGACCATGCACAGGAGTCCCGAGTTCGCGACCCAGGCCTTCGAGGCCGGGGCCTCGGGCTACCTCCTCAAGCACTCAGCCTCCGATGAGCTCCTGCAGGCCATCCGCGAGGTCCAGAAGGGCCACCACTACGTCACTCCCCTCATCGCCAAGGAGTTCACGCGGGCGATGATGGAGCGGCGCGACCAGTCGGACCATCCCGCGAAGGCCCTGACCAACCGCGAGCGGGAGGTCCTCCAGCTCCTCGCTGAAGGCAAGACGATGAAGGAGGCCGCGGCCATCCTCGGCGTCTCGACCAAGACCGTCGAGTTCCACAAGTACAACGTCACCCGTAAGCTCGACGTCCGCACCACCGCAGAGCTGACTCGCTACGCGATCAAGCACGGGCTCGTCTCGGGTTGATTGGTGGCGGAGCCTCTCCCGGGGCCTGAGATTCCATCTCGAAAAACCGGGAATTCTCCCCAGGAATACCTGGGAGTTCTCCGAGTTCCCACCTTCGTGCACCGCCGATAACCTTCCTCCAGCTTCAAAACAACCGGGTGAACGTGGTTGCGACCACAGGTCGCCCGATCGAACGAAGCAGAAATCAATATGGAGGATGGATGATGAAAAACTCGATGAAAGCTCTCATGATCGCGATGGCGTTGGTGCTTGTCGGAACGGCGGCTCCGGCATCGGCCGAGATCTGCGGCACACCCGAGGTGGTGACGCTGTTCGCCGGCCAAACCATCGACTCGGGGACCGTGCAGGTCTCGAATGATGAAGATTACCTTTACGTGACTTTCACGGCAACGGATCCCTGGTGGCTCAGCCAGACCCACCTGCACGTGGCCGACTCGCAGGAGGGCATCCCTCAGACCAAGAAGGGCAATCCCAAAATCGGTAATTTCACGTACCAATACACCCACGACCCGCTCGTCTGGGAGTACATGTACACGATCCCGAAAAGCCAGCTCAGCCTGGATGGAAACAACTCTGTCGTGATTGCTGCCCACGCCGTCGTCGTGCAGCTCGACGATGCTGGTTATGTCGTCGCCAACGAGACTGGCTGGGCCGACGGAAAAACCTTTGTCGATCGCGGCAGCTGGGCCACCTACTTCCAGTACACGTGGCAGGAGTGCAGCGCGCCGCCGCCGCTTCAGGAATCTGGAACTGAAACCGCGTTCGCCTTCGGTGGCGACGTCGCGACCTGCTTCCTCGATATTGACGAGGACGGCAATGGCGACGGCGACTTCTCGCGCTGGGGCTGGACCAACGGTCCACTCGCCCCCGGTCATTACGAGTTCGACATTTACGCCGGCGCCGGCCGGTGCGACACAAACAAGGGCACGTTTGTCGGAACGCTGTCGGTTGACTATGTCGGAAGCACCGCTACCGTTACCTTCGATGTTTCAGGGACCGACCCCAACACAGGTCTTCCCTACACCATGGTCGAGACGCATCTGTACGTCGGTTCGGAAATCTTGGCTTCGAACAACGGCGAATTCACCGTCGCACCCGGCCAGTACCCCACGATCCACGACGAGCTGGCTAACGTCACCTCCGATACTTACACCGTATCGGGTCTCGGTGGCGAAATCTACGTCGTCGCCCACGCCACGGTGGCAGGCTTCCCGACCGACTAACGGGTTCAAGAGCGACGACTCAACTACAAACCTACACAGGGGCGGCGGGGCAACCCGCCGTCCTTTTTTCGTCTTTCGATCGTGTTTCAGTCGGAGGACCACTCTGGAATGGAACCGACAGGATGTCCGCTCAAAACACATCGATCACCGTGATGCCGACGGCGCCGAAATCGGTCATCCCTTGAAACGCCTTAGCGCCTGTTCGCAGTCCAGTCGGGTGCCACGTTCCGCATTGCTTAGTTATGGGTGCCAGGTTCCGCATTGTTGCATTGTGGTAGCTGTAATATGGGAGGTCGGGTTTGGGGCCTGAGAACTTGGAATGAGTTGCCCCGCTCCCCTCGATTTAGGCCTTCTCAGGCGGGCTAGAATCGGGCTAGGGCAGAAATCAAGCACATTGTAACTTACTGAATATTAATGGCTTCAATGTGGCAGTGCGTGGACTTTTAATCCGGTGGTCCCGGGTTCGAGTCCCGGGCGGCCCACCAGGCTTCGTTCAAAACTCGGTTTTGGACGAGGCCTCTCACGGCCAAGCTGCGGAGCAGCGAAGCCGGGCCCTGGCAAGCCAGGTTTTGTGAGGTTGTGATTCCTGGTACCGTGTCAGGAGCCAACGGCCCGGACTGTCACTTTGTAAACTTTGTTTCTCCTGGCACCGATGGGATTCGGGTTCGTGCGCACCTCGACGCCAAGTGGTCTGAGAGGTTGGAGGGCATGAATATCACAGAGGTACGGCACAGCGAAAAGGACGACGAAACCATCCTGGTGGGTCGTTTGGCCGATCAAGCGGCACTCTCCGGTGTTCTGAACACCATGTACGAACAGCACCTCCCGGTGTTGTCCGTGGATTGCCTCGAGGAAGGCTGAACCAGAAAAAAAGGAGGAAGAACGATGAGTGATGAGAAGAAAAACCACGAACTGACAGGCCAAGAGGATTCTTCGAATGACGTGTCACGCCGGAAATTCCTTGCCGGGTCGGCGAGCGTGGTCGCCGCGGGCACGGCAGTCGGAATGATGGGCGCGGCCTCCAATGCTAACGCCGCTGTATCGCCGCCAGAACCCGAGTCTCCCGACACGTCCGTCCGCTGGAAGACCGAGCCCGGGGACCTCTACAACGAGAAGCGCGGCTACGGCGACATCGACGTGACCGGCTATAAGGGGAGGTATGTTTACGGTCCAACCGTGGGCATTCTCCAGTTACCTGCCAACATTCCCATGCTGCCCGGTGATATGGGGAATCCAACGACGTTCAATTTTCCGGTTCTGTACGAGCTGATCGAGGAGATCGATCCCTTCTGGGTGTTGGCAGCCGAGCCGCACCCGGTGGTCCTGGAAAAGTGCATCGCGGCATGCAAGCGGCTCACAGTTCAGGGCGTTCGTTCGATCATCGGGAACTGCGGTTTCTTCGCCAACTACCAGCCCGAGGTTTCCAAATCCCTCGACCCCGGCGTCCAGTTCTTCAACGGTTCTCTGATGCAGGTTCCGATGCTCCTGACCAGCGTCGGATCCGACAAGAAGGTCGGTGTCCTGACGGCGAACGCCGAGTTGCTGATTCCCTCACCGGCCCTCAAGAACTGCGGTGTCTCGGCTGAGGACATGAACCGCGTCGTGATCTTTGGAGCCGAACATTGTGTGCAGATGAACTACGTCACCGGCGAAAAGGGCTCATTCAACCCCAAGGCCCTCGAGAAGGAGCTTGTTGACCTGGCGGTCGAGATGGTGAAAAAGCACCCCGATATCGGGGCGGTGGTGCTCGAATGCACGGAATTCCCCCCGTATGCGCATGCCATTCAGAACGCAATACGTCGAAGTGTGTGGGACTTCGTGACCATGACGAACTTCATGCACGCAGGGGCCATGCGAACTCCCTTCACCGGCTGGATGTAATCGATCAACTGAGCACATAGCCTCTCCGAATATGGCCCCCGAGGGCCGTTCTTCGGGGAGAGTCTGATGCACCCAAGAAACGGATCAGAAGATCATGAGCTTCACGTCGAAACAATCAGTTTGTTTGGTTTCAACAGCGTTCTTGCTGGTGATGTCGATTCAACCGGCCATGGCACAGGAGGCGCCACCTCCCGAAGAGGAGGATTCCTCAACCTCGCAACGGTTTGGTGGTCCCAACTCGGTTCCGGGTCAGTTGGCGGACGATGCTCGGCTCACAGAATCGTTGACCGACCGTACCGCTTTTCAGAGTTATTTTGACTGGAAAGACCGCCTGCGCGAGAAACATGGCGTGGATTTCTCGCTGGACTACACCGCAGGGTTTCTCGGCGCCACCAATACCCTCCATGACGACGACACCTTCGCGGGTGGAGCCGTTCGGTTCTTCGGGAGATGGGATCTCGTTGGACGCAAATCGGGCAACACGGGCACCTTTGTCTGGAAGATCGAAAACCGGCACAAATACACCGACATTCCACCCAGCGGAACGGCGTCCCAGATCGGCTACGTCGGCATCATTCTGCCGATTCTCAGTGACATCGGGACCCGGCTCACCAATCTCTATTGGAAACAAAACCTGAATGACGACCGCATCGAGATCATCGCCGGCATGCTCGACACGACGGACTGGGTCGACCTCTATGCCCTCGCATCGCCCTGGACCGGCTTTTACAATTTCGCGTTGGCCACAGGCGGCGCCTCGATACCGGTGCCCGATGACTCCGCACTCGGGGTGTACGTCAACGCCATGATCACCGACAACCTTTATGTCATTGGGGGTTTTGCCGACGCCAACGCCGACTCGACAAACCCGTTTGACGGATTCGACACGTTTTTCAACGACCGCGAGTATTTCAAATCCCTCGAGTTGGGTTGGGTGACTTCCCGTGATCGCTTCTACTTAGACAACACGCACATCACCTACTGGCATGCGGATGAACGCGTCGCTGCCGGTGTGTCAGGTGGCTGAGGCGTCAATTTCTCGTTCGAACATGGCTTTGACGACAAATGGATGCCCTTTGTGCGAGCGGGCTATGCCAAGGACGGCGGCTCACTCCTGCAGAAGACCTTCAGCACGGGAATCGGATATCACTTCAAGGACGACATCAGCCTGCTTGGATTGGGATTCAACTGGGGCCAACCGAACGAGGGCACCTTCGGCCCAGGTCTCGACGATCAGACTTCCTTAGAGCTGTTCACCCGCTTGCAGGTCCTGCAGAACCTTCAGGTCACACCGGACATCCAATACATCCGGAACCCTGCGCGCAATCCAGAAGCAGACCAGAGTTGGGTATTCGGGCTCCGGGCTCGGTTGGTGTTCTAGCTGTCGGTCAGGCGGCAATCCCGACCGGGCCGTCCGAGCCAGTGTCCTGGAACACATCGGCTGATTCCGGTGCCCCTTGCGGCTTCATTCCGAAGCCAAGGGACTCCCTGTCCATGGGACACTGGTGGGACACTCAGGTTCAACCGACCCCAACCCTTCTCAATACTCCTCAGCAAGACGATCGTCATTCAAGGTATTGAATGAAAGAGCGTTACGTGTTGGTGTCTGCTGTACCCGCTTGGCGGTGGTTGTCGCCGATAGGTCGTCAGTGGGACTTTTAATCCGGTGGTCCCGGGTTGCTCGCGCCCTGCGGGCGCGGCGTCTCGTCGGATCCTGCGGGTGGTCGTAAGCCGACCCCCATCCGCCCTACCTTTTCGACAACGACCACGAGCCGCGGTCTCTCGCCGAGTTCGAGTCCCAGGCGGCCCACCAAATTACCCCCATCGAATCAGAAGCCCTAAGTACCTCTGCCCGAAAGTTCGATGATGTATTTTCGGCGACTCATGCAGCCGCAGCGTGTTCGTACTCGACGGCTTCAAGGTGCTCGAGCAGCCTATCGAGGTTTCGCCGGGTGAATTTCCACTGAAATGGTCTCGCCGCCTGCTCGTAGTACCGTTCGAACTGAAGGACCTGATCTTGTCCCTCTGCGGTCGAGGCAAACGTGCTCGGCGTGAGCAACTTGCGCTGCAGGACCGAGAAGTAGATCTCAACCTGATTGAGCCAGCTGGCGTGGACCGGCGTGTGAACCACGACGACGTTGTTCCACTCTTTTTGTACGCGAAGAACGCAGGCTTGCCCGCGATGCGAAGAGCCGTTGTCCATGATCCAGAAGACCCGAGGCGCTGAGCGATAGGGCTCCTGGGACATGACCTGGTTCATCAGACGTCCGAATGGAACGATGCCGGTCTTCTCCTCACAGCGTCCGAAGACCTTCGCTCTGCGCACGTCCCAAGCAGCAAAGTAGGCGAACGCCCCTTTCCTCTCGTACTCGTGCTCCACCCGCATAGCTCTGCTGGGTCCGGGAGGGGCGGTCGCGTGCTTGCGACGTCGAGCCTGGATGCTGGTCTTCTCGTCCGTGGAGACCACGCAGTCCGCATCGCACAACGGCTTTCCGTCCCACCAGCCCTCGTAGAGATCCAGAATGCGCGCGGCCTTCTCCCTGAATTGGGGATCTCTCGGGAAGATCCAACTTCGATGGTGCCAAGGGCGGATCGCGTCCTGGGAAAGCCAACGCCAAATCGTGGTCTCGCCGATCGAGGCCACCAGCCCGCGGCGAATTGCCTCCCTCTTGATATCGGCCAAGCTAAACCGTGAGAGGGGAATGCCATGCTCGTAGGGCAACTCACAGGCCAAGGCCTTGATCTCAACTACCACCCCGGGGGGGAAAGCGGGCCGGACGGCCACGTCGGACCCGTTCTTCCAATCCCTCGAACCGTTGTTCGAAGAAACGCTTGCGCCACTTGCAGACGATCTGAGGGGAGGTGTCCAGGCGTTGAGCGATCTCCTTGTTCTCCAGCCCTTTGGCCGCGTAGAGGATGATCTTGGCTCTGACTACGTCAATATACGATGATGTATATTTTCGAGCCATTGATTGGAGCACTGATTTTTCCCTATCACTCAGCAGGATCGTAAATGGGCTAGTTCTAGGCATAATCAACTCCTCTCGCCCAGAACTAAGCTATCATGAAATCTGCAGAAAACGAAATTAATACATCTTCATATTTGAGGAACGCAGTACTCAGTCCAAAGCGATCCCGGATTCGTTTCACCGCCTCGCGCCGGGTCGCGGGCGTTAGTATTTTCTTGAAAGCACGTCCTTAAGCGCCTGCTTGTCCAGGGTGAGCTCGGCGACTGCCGCCTTCAATCGGCGATTCTCCACCTCCAGCTCCTTGAGTCGCCGCGCTTCGCTTACGTCCATGCCACCGAACTTTGCTTTCAACCGGTAGTAGGTATTCTCTGCGATTCCGACATCCCGGCAGACGTCTTTCACCAGCTCGCCGGCCTCGACCCTGCCAAGTATCCGAATGATCTGTTCTTCGCTGAATCGGCTCTTCCGCATGACGCGCTCCTTGGGTCCAGTCTCTCATTATCCCTGGACCAGTTTTCGGGGAGCACGTCAAGTTCACAGCGTGTTATTATTATTACTGATATTTCCCTTACTATTACAGTGATGGCGGCCGAAAAGGAGCCTGCTGCACAAGGGAAATTGGTCAATTCGATACATGAAGTTACAAAGGGGGAACCGTCTATACGCCGTGGCGCTACGAATTTGGAGGGGTATGGAGGGAGCACATGACGCGTCTCAGAAAGACGTTGGCAGACATCCTGGGGCCCAAAGGGAAGATCAGTAATCAACCCTCCTTGGCAGCGGCCATCGCGTCCCTGCTGGGGCAGGGCATCCCCTCCCGGCTTCTCCCGCACGAGTTCCACGTGCGGTGGCAACACCTGGCCACCGGAGCCGTCAGCTCACGCAACGCGCGACTCCTCCACACGCTCGGCTTCGCCCGACGGGGCCCAGGATCCGAATCTGCGGAAGAAGCGATGAAGGCGTACCACATCGATCTATTGCGCCACACCCGTAAGGTGCGGTCCCACCGAACCCCCACCTGGGCGGAGCGCGGCGCCTCACTCTTGCAGATCCAGGACTGTCGCCGTCTGCACCGGTTGATCAAGAGCCTGTACCGCAAGCACGTGCATGCCCTGGTAGCATGACTGCGGCGCCCCCTCCCGAAACAGCTCGCGGCTCCGGCGTCCTGATCCTCTTGCCCTCGCTGGCTTGCCTGACCGGGCTCCTCATGCAGTTCCGCTTCATGATCTTCTCGGGCCTCGGACAGATCCAGGGTGGACTCGGCGACGGCCGGTTGGTGGGCTTCACACTGGAGCACGGCTACCGCTGGCTCCTGCAGATCGAGCCTCACCAGGATTTCTGGAAGCCGCCGATCTTCTTCCCCTACCCGAACGCGAGCGCCTTCACCGACACGATGTTGGGATTCGCTCCCTTGTACTGGCTTCCGCGCCTGCTGGGAGCCGCACCCGACACCGCGCTGCAGTGGTGGACCCTGATCGTCTATGGACTGAACTTCTCCGCCGGTTACGCCCTGCTGCGGAAAGGCCCTGGGCTCGGAATCCTCTCGTCCAGCGCAGGTGCCCTGCTGGTGGGTATCATCTCCGTGGCGTGGATCGGCCATCTTCAGCTGTTCCCGTTCTTCTACGTGTTGCTGGCGATGCTGGCTCTCTATCGCATCCATGACACGGGCGACGGGGCGCCCGGAGACGGGGCGCGAAGAGCCTGGATCGGCGTCTTCTGCGCATGTGCCGTCCTGCAGCTGTGGGGCGGGGTCTACACCTTCCTCTTCTTCGGCCTGCTCGCGGCTCTCGCCTTGATCGTGTCTCTTTCCCTGCGCAACGTCAGGCCTACGGTCGTCCAACACCTTCGCCGCGACGCGATCATCTGGATCCTCGGCCTTGCGTTGTCGGCAGCCGCCGTGGCCCCGCTGGTGGATCGCTACGGAATGACCGCCGAGGAAAGCGGCTATCGCCACTACACGACGGTCAACATTCCGAGCGCTCACTCCTGGATCCTGTTACCCCAGCAGGCGGAGTGGCTATCGCAGCGTCAAGTCCCGATCTCCCCTGATTTTCGGTCCAAGGGCATCGGCCTGCTGACCTTCGGCGTCGGGCTGGCGGGTCTGCGGGTGCGCAGGCGTCTGACGTCGGTACAGGTGCTCGGAATCGCCACGCTGATGCTGATGTTGCTGGGCACCCGATACGGAGACTTCTCCCCCTGGCGATTGATCTACGAGATCGTGCCCGGTGCCGGGGCAATCCGTGCCCATCATCGGTTGACCATGATCGTGATCCCTGCTGCGGTGATCGGTGTGGCACTGGCCTGCGAAGCCGCCCTCCGTCGCCGTCGCTGGCTGCTGGCGGTTCTGCTGGTTGCCGTCTGCATCGGGGAGCGTTCCGTCACCCAGAAGACGATCGACAAACAGTTCGTCCGAGACCACGTTTTGCAGGTGGCGGAGCGGGTGGATCCCGGCTCGGAAGCGTTCCTGCTACTTCCGACCAATCGCGACGCCCGGTGGGTGGCCGATGATGCGGCCGCGGTCGCGTTGGCGACGGGAACGCCCGCCGTCAACGGGCGATACGGCAACTTCCCCGACTCCTACGGGATCCGACGCCTCATCCACCCCTCAGAAGAAGACCCGGATCGCCGAAAGCTGAAGAAGGCTCTGGCCGAATGGCTCGACAAGTGGGGCGTCGATCCCGACGGCGTCCAACTCATCGAGTACGAGGGCTTGACCAAGGAGGCCACCAAGCCCTACCGGAGCCGCCTGACCCGCAGGTGAATTTACCGCTGTCCGCACGAGCCGCAAGCGCGTCTGGGCGTTGCTGGGTCCAGCGATCAGGGGCCGCGTTGGGCATCCTCGAGTTCACTCAAGAACGCCACCAGTCCGGGGTCCAGACCTCTCCGGATGGCGTCCGGATCCATCCCCATCCAGACCCAGCGGGCGTTGCGCAGCTCGTTCCGGACGCGGCGGAGATGCCAGCGGCGCCGCGGCGGCCGAGACCAGGCTCGTCTGGGTGGACCGGGAGGGCCGGCCAACGCCGCTGGCGGCGGACCCGAGCAGCTACGAGTGGCCGAGGCTGTCCCAGGACGGCATCCGGGTGGCGGTGACCGATCGCACGGCGGATGGGGCGATCGACATCTGGGTCCTCGGCATCGAGCAGGGCACGCGCAGCCGGCTGACCGGGGGGCAACAACATTCTCGCCACGTGGGCCCCGGGTGGCGAGGCGGTGTTCTTCGGCTCGCACCAGGGCGGGCCGGGGGGGCTGAACATCTACCGCAAGCCGGTGGACGGCGCCGGCGAGGCCGAGCAGGTCCTCGTGAGAGAACACCCCCTGTTTCCGATGGACATCACGGCGGACGGGCGCTCGCTGCTGATCGTGGAGTGGAACCCCAAGACGGCTCGCGACATCTGGACGATGACGCTGCAGGGCGATCGGCGCGCCGAGCCGGTCCTGGTGACCCCATTCGACGAGTACAGGCCGACGCTGTCTCCGGACGGGCGGTGGCTGGCCTATGTCTCCGATGAGTCCGGGCGATACGAAGTGTATGTCCAGTCGTGGCCAGAAGGCGCGAGCCGGGCGCTCGTCTCTGCCCACGGGGGCACGAGCCCGGCGTGGTCGGCCGACGGTACCGAGCTCTTCTACCAAAACGGCGAGGCGATGATGGTCGTCCCGGTGGAGAGCGGGACGAGCTTCTTGACAGATACGCCTGAGCTGCTCTTCGAAGGGTCCTTCAAGCTCGGCATCTACGGCTCGATCAACTACGACGTGTCCACCGACGGGCGGTTCCTGATGATCGAGCGCAGTCAGGAGGCGACCGCAGATCGGCCGCACGTGATTCTCAACTGGTTCGAGGAGCTGAAGCGGCTTGCGCCGACGGAGTGATGATGATCGGCTCCACCGTCTCCCACCACCGCATCGTCGAGGACGAGGGTGGGGGTTGACCGGTGCTCCCATGGTGCACTCCTGGTGCACTTGAAATCAACAAAAGCGGGATCTCGATCAACCAGCGATGCGTGGTCGCTGGAGGGCAGCCATCGCATGCACCCAAAACTCACCCCTTGTCGTACCTGCTTCACTCTTTTTGCCGTCTGACCGTGGGACACTGGTGGGACACTCAGGCACAACTAGCCTCAACTCGAGCCAACTTTCCCCAGTAAAACAACGGTCAATCAACGTATTGAATGAAAGAGGGTTACCTGTTGGTGTCTGCTGTACTCACTTGGAGGTGGTTGTTGTCGATAGGCCGTCAGTGGGACTTTTAATCCGGTGGTCCCGGGCTGACCGCATGCTTCGCGTGCGGTCCCCCACCGTCACCAGCGGATGGCTGTAGGCCGTCCACCCACCCTCTCCGGCCCGGCTGCACCGCGCCTGCGACCCCCTCGGCCACAGCCATATGCCGCTGCCGACGGTGTGGTGACTCGCGCCCTGCGGGCGTGGCTTCTCGGCGGAGCCAGCCAGTGACCGGACGCCGCCTCCGACCATCCGCCCAGCGGCGCTGGTCACGATGGCCGTTTCTCGCCGAGGTCGAGTCCCGGGCGGCCCACCATTTATTGTCCAAACCGGGGTTGAACGAATACTGCCACGGCGTAGCCGAAGGCGAAGCCGGACCCTGGCAAGCCAGCCTTCCCTCTCAAGGTGCCGGGTAGCTCCCAATTCTCACAATGCAACAACACGGGTATCCCCTTCGCTCAGGTGGTGAGTCCCTAACGGGCGAGGCGGGAGGGGGTAAACCCCTCCCCTACATAGGACTTCGCAGGTCGCGCGACGCACCCGCTCACTAGCGCTCCAACCACTCTGGTGAACACTGTGGGAGTCGCCGTAACCACGGTAGGGGCGGGGTTTACCCCCGTCCGTTCTGGCGCTCGGGGATCCACACAGCCGACCAACCTGAGCGAAGGGGATACCCGTGATGCAACAATGCGGAACCTGGCACCCATCAGGTGCTGGAGCCCAACGAAAGGAAATACCTATCCTTCCATCATCTTGAGCGTCTGAGCGAAACTCTTGGCGGTGTTCACGCTGAGCGTGCGTGCCGAACGATCCTTGCCGATCTCGAAGTAACCCTTGCGCGGGTCGTAGCGCAGGTTGCCCAGCGACCGCACCGGGAACGTCACCTCGGGTTTACGCATACGGACGATGCGCTTGTCGATGTTGGTTGCGACTTCCTTGATCGCCTTGGCCGTGACCTTCCCGAGTCTCGCCTTTTGCGACTTCGCGGTGCTCAAGACGCGGCGCCGAAACGACGTTTGGCGAACTTGCCGAGCAACCAGGCAATGCATGCGATCGCGGCGAGGGCGAGTAGATTGTCGAGCCAGTTCGGCAGATGGAGATCGATCCCCGTGATGCGACGGCCGCCCCCGACCGCCACGACCCAGATCGCGAGCAGGACGCCCGTCAGGCCCTCGCCACCGACCATGCCCGAGCCGAGTAGGACGCCCTGTTCGCGTCGCGTCTCCGCTTCCTCCTCGGGCCGATTTCGGGTCAACAGCCAGCGGGTCAAGCCACCCACGAACACCGCCGCCATGGTCGAAAGCGGTAGGTACACGCCGACCGCGAAGGCCAGCACGGGAAGCCGGAAGAGGGCCACGACACCGGCCAGCGCGGCGCCGATCAGGATCAGCGCCCAGGGCAGGTTGGCGTCGAGCACGCCATCGACCACGAGTTTCATCAACACCGATTGGGGCGCGGGTAGCTCGCTTCCGCCCAGGCCCCCGGTGGCTGCCTCGGACTGGTGCAGGTAGCTGATCGTCCAGGCCACAACGCCGGCCGAGGTGATGACACCGGCGAGTTCTCCGATCTGCTGGAACTTCGGAGTCGCTCCGAGGATGAACCCCGTCTTGAGATCTTGTGAGGTATCCCCCGCAATCGATGCGGCGATGCACACGACCGTACCGACCATCAGCGCCGTCGCCTTACCCATGGTGTCGGTCCAGCCGGCGGCGGCAAAGATCAGGCTCGTCCCGAGCAGGGCCGCGATGGTCATCCCCGAGGTCGGGTTGGACGTGACCCCGACCAACCCCACGATCCGGGAGGACACGGTCACGAAGAAGAACGCGAAAACTCCGACCAGGACGGCGGCCAGCGCGCGGACGGGGATCGAATCGATGTAACCGAGAATTCCGGGAACCAGCGTCAACACCACCAGGATCACGAGGATCGCGACGATCACGACCTTGAAGGAAAGATCGCGGTCGGTGCGCTCGGCGGCCACGACCCCGGCGGCCTTGCCAATCTGCGCAAACCCGATGCGGAAGGACTCGATCATTGTCGGGATCGACTTGATCAGGGTGATGAACCCGCCGCAGGCAACCGCACCGGCGCCGATGTAACGCACGTAACGGTGCCAGATGTCGTGCGCGGACATGTCGCGGATCAGGTGTTCGGTCTCAGGGTAGAACGGCTCGGTCATCCCGGCGCCGAACCAATTGATCAGCGGGATGATCACGAGCGCCGACAGGGCGGCGCCTCCAACCATCACGCTCGCGATGCGGATGCCGAGGATGTAGCCGACCCCCGTCAGGGCGGGCGAGACGCTGATGGCCAACTCGGCCTTGGCGATCAGCGGCAGGACGAACGAGCCCTTCACGATCTTGAAACCGCTGGTCAGCAGCTTGAAGAACATGCCGAAGCCGAGTCCCCAGAACACGCCGGACGCTTGCTGGCCGCCCCGCTCGGCCGCGACGAGAACCTCGGCGCAGGCCATGCCTTCCGGGTACGGCAGCTTGCCGTGTTCCTTCTTGATCAGGTAGCGACGCAACGGCACCATGAACAGCACGCCGATCAGGCCGCCGGCCATGGCCAGCAAGGTGATCTGCAACCACTCCGGCGACATGCCCCACATGAACAGGGCCGGGATCGTGAACAACACACCCGAGGCCACCGACGAACTGGCCGATCCGACGGTTTGCGACGTGTTCAGTTCGAGGATGCTGTGCCTGGAACCGAACACCCCGAGCAGGCGAAAAAAGACGACCGACAGTACGGCGACCGGGATCGAAGTGCTGATCGTGAGACCGGCCTTCAAACCCAGGTAGGTGTTGGCCATGCCGAACAACATGCCAAGAGCGATGCCCGCGAAGACCGACTTGTACGTGAATTCGGTCGGCGTCTCGCCGTGGGTGAAGGGCTTGAAGGTCTCGCCCTCGCGAAGCTCGTAGGCGGTACGGGGAAGCTTTTTCTCGGCCACCTTTGCCCTCCACGCGAATCGGAAGCGCGTTACTGTAACACGGTCACCAGACGGGGTTATCCGCGTCCGAGAGGTTCGCGAGTTCGGTTTCGGCAGCGATCGCGCCGAACGCGGCCCACGGTGCTTCGGAAACGATCCGGCGATACGCTTGTCGGGCTCGGTCGGGATCGCCGCGGTCGTCATACCAACGGGCCAGCCCATACGCGAGAACGGCCTGGCTCGGACCACCCCCGCTTCCAGACGCTGCTGGAGGAGTACGAGGTCGATTAGCGCGTGGGACACTGGTGGGACACTCATGCTCAACCAGCCTCAACTCGAGCCAACTTTCCCCAGTAAAACAACTGTCAATCAACGCATTGAATGAAAGAGGGTTACTGGTTGTTGTGGTTGATTCTGTGTTGTAAATTGTTGTGGTTAATAGGCTTACTGTCGGACTTTTAATCCGGTGGTCCCGGGCTGACCGCATGCTTCGCGTGCGGTCCCCCACCGTCACCAGCGGATGGCTGTAGGCCGTCCACCCACCCTCTCCGGCCCGGCTGCACCGGGCCTGCGACCCCCTCGGCCACAGCCATATGCCGCTGCCGACGGTGTGGTGACTCGCGCCCTACGGGCGTGGCGTCTCGGCGGATTCGGCCAGTGACCAGACGCCGCCTCCGACCATCCGCCCAGCGGCGCTGGTCACGATGGCCGCCTCTCGCCGAGGTCGAGTCCCGGGCGGCCCACCAGGCTTCGTTCTCGACCATGGGTCGAGAATGGAGCCTGCCACGGCGTAGCCGCAGGCGAAGCCGGACACCCTCCTTTACGTCAGTACCTGGTTGAGAACTACGCCCTGGCGAGCCACTCGCTTCAACGCCTCCCCACCTCGAGCGCTCTCATGACTTCATCGCGTTGCTCGCGGCCTTCGGACGCGGCGTCCCTTCGGATCCGGCAATTTTCTGCACGCCGCGCCACCACCACCCCTGCGCCGCCATCGGCGGCAGCCACGTTGCACGGATGTGGCATAGTTGCGTGCCAAAACATCAATTCCCCCGCACCTGGCACCTTTCCACCTTTCTGATGAGGCGGGATTGGATTGAAAAAGGCTACCAGGAGGGACAACAGGAATCGTCAGAATCGTCGGCCCCAGCACCCAAATTGCGGGTGGTTTTCAGCGAACCGGACAGGACGAGGCTCCCCGCAACCAGCACAGTAACACGTAGTTCTGCGTTTACTGCTGATGTTCATTTTCTGTAGTAGTAAAAGTCACAACTGCTGTCCCCTTTAGCCAAGGTGCGCTGTCTTCTGAGTTCTACGTGATTGGGAACAAGCTCTGCTACTAGTTTGTCAATATCACAGTATGCTCTTGTCAGCCCGACTTCATTTTCTTCTTTAAAGAATTCATAGTATGGACATTGTAGTTGATCCCAGCCTACGCCATTTTCTAATTCGACTTCTACCTTTTCCCAGGGCGGGCAGGCGAAGAACTGCTCATTTCTTGGTCCCAATAAGCGTAAAAAGAGATTGTATGGATCTTTGCTTCGACGAACGAAGAAAGCCTGTATCCTCATAAAGTCACAAAGTACACTTCTCCATATGACTTTATGGACTATATCAACCAAATCATCTCTATCGCCTAATTCATCCTGCATAGCGCGATAGAGAGCAAGTCCCAGAATTAACAGTGTTCTGTGGAATCTCATGATCCCCTTTTCTTTGGGTTTGCCCTTGTCCAGTTCTTTGAAGTGGCATTTCGTCTTATCCACCACCTTGCGCGACATATCCTTGCCCAGTTCTTGCTTCAATGTGGATCTGAGCTTGAAGAACACCGAAACTGGTTTGAATTTCATGCTATCCATTCCCTCCGCCTAACGCCCGCGTTCAGCGGCGGGGCAAAGCCCCGTCCGCTGTAACGCTTTGTTCGGCAGCGCCTTGCAGTCGTGGCAGCGGATATTCAATACGAGAGGCCCGGCGTCTCATGGAGGTACGTTCGATCCGTTAACTGCTCTAACATGAAGTCGGCCACATCGGCGCGCGAGATCTTTCCTTTGATCGTCTTATCGGTGCTTGGAAAGCCGTGGCGATACACGCCGGTACGATTCCCGTCCGTTAAGGCTCCCGGGCGAACGATAGTCCAGTCCAGGCGGCTTTCCTTGACATAGTCCTCCTGGCTTACGTGATCTGCGTACGCTCGACGCAAGAGGAGCCCAAACATGATGTGCTTCCAGAAGAAATTCAGATGGACCCGACTGTTCCCGACGCCGAGGGTTGACTGGCAAATAAAGCGATTGACGCCAGCCTTCTCCATCGCCCGAACAATATTCCGCGTACCCTCTGATCTAATCGTCCCCTTCGCCCCCGCCCCGAGCGAGCACAGCACCGCGTCTTGTCCGTCCACAGCCTTTTCCACTGATGCGGAATCCAGTGCATCGCCTTGAACTGCCGTCAGGTTAGCGTGTTCGATTTCTATCTTCGCGGGATTGCGCGCAAACGCAGTGACCGTGTGTTCCTGCTTAAGAGCTTGCACGACAAGCTGGTGGCCTGTGCTACCGGTCGATCCGAAAACGACTAACTTCATGTCTTGCCTCCTCTTCTAAGCTGCCGAACTACAATTAGCGATACTAACGAGCGGGATGGAAACGTGCGCCGAGAGCGCGCTAACAGAATCGTGAGCTGGGACGGCCTCTCGCCGCATGTTTCTTGCGCCCATGGTAGTCCATCTTGAACGGGCCGTTACCGGCGCTGCGGATGTCGAGGTCGGGCATGCGGCGAGGGTAGCAGGGCGACGCCGTCGCCCAGCGCGGGATCGGGTCCGCTGGAGCGAGGTGTTAGGCACCATTTTCCTTTTTTGTATGCTCTTCTACCTCTTCGAGGACCGGCGGTCTCTCCACAAAGGTGCACCTTCTCAGGTCGGTTTCGGCCTTGAGCTTTGTCATGTTCTCGATCCGGGGTCGAAACCCCGCCGGGCTCAGAACCCACGTCTGCTTAATGAAGTACTCACCCCCCACCTTCAGATTCACGGTGACAAATGCATGAAAGGTCCCGGCGGTTTCGAATCGTGTTTTTCCTGGCTCAATGAATAGGTGTGTGTACTGGGCAGCGTCAAGCGCTCCGATCAGCTCACTGTCGAGATTCATGTTGCAGACACCGACAGTTCCGAGCGGTGACGGCGGCCTGTAGACGTAGACCACGGCCTTGCCACGAGGGACATCGTCACTCGACAGAAAACAAAACTCTCCCGCAGGCTCTAGGACGCATGAAACCTGAGCAGCGAGGAATACGATAGCGAAGAGGAAGATCTGAAGCCTAACCGTCATAGCAGCATCGAGCGGTGCCTAACGGTCCGAGTTCAGCGGACCGAACCCGGCACGGGTGAGGGTCCGCTGGAACGAGGTGTTAGGCGTCATATGTACCTCGTAACGTGGCTGCCACGAGAGCGTCGGGATCGGTCGACCTGACACCGACATACGCGCGACCGCTGTTTCTTTACGTATTCGAATCCTGCTTCCAGTTACGGAGTCTTTTTCGGTTGTTTATCCAACTTCTCTTTTTCCTTTTGTTCCTGTTTTCTTTTCTTCTGTTTCTGACTCTTGTTCTTGTCCCTCTTGCCGCCTTTGTCACCCATTGTGTACATCCTTTCCTGTTATTGATCATCTTCTCGCCGCATGTTTCTTGCGCCCATGGTAGTCCATCCAGAACGGGGCGATGCGGGCCGGGTTGTTATTGTGTTCGCAGATCACGAAATCGTCCCCGGGGATTATCGGGCCAGAAAGAGCCAACGGCGCGGGTGTCGAGGTTAGGCTGGCGGGTCTCTATGGTCTTCGCCATCACGCCAGACTTGCGGTACATCAAGGACCCGGCGCTCGATCCCGATACCGATTCGATCTGGGTCTTCGGGTTACGTGTGAGAGGGGCGTTGTAGCCGTCTATCCGCTCAGTTTAAGGATTGAGGCAGGGGTTCTAGCTGTGAATAGGAGGTGGCCCAAGGTCCTCGACTCAGCCCTTCTCAGGCGGGCTAGGATCGGGCTAGGGCAGAAATCAAGCACGTTGTAACTTACTGAATATTAATGATTTCGATGTAGCAGGCCGTGGACCTTTAATCCGGTGGTCCCGGGTTGCTCGCGCCCTGCGGGCGCGGCGCCCCACCGTCACCAGCGGATGGCTGTAGGCCGTCCACCCACCCTCTCCGGCCTGGCGCTGCCAGGCCTGCGACCCCCTCGGCCACAGCCATTGACCGCTGCCGACGGTGTGGTCGAGTCCCGGGCGGCCCACCAATTCTCGTTCGAACAGGGTTCGGACAAGAATTGTCCCGGCGTAGCTGAAAGCGAAGCCGGGCATCCCTTTCGAAGCCAGTAGCGGGTCGAGAACTACGCCCTTGCAATCCATTCTTCGTGGAGGCGCGGTCGGTTCTTGCGGCGCCCTTGTTTGTGATTTCCACCCGATCACAAATCAACAAATGTGTACGTGGCACCCATCGAACGTTTTTTCCGAGACATTACTGTGAACGCCATCAGACGTGGAACGTTTACCAGCGTCCACGACCTCATCGATGCGATTGACGCGTACTTGATCGAGCACAACCGTGCGCCAAAGCCATTCA
>Ga0255046_10000100_pt1 | contig 18741 bp, 2 predicted proteins | sample BC1_12_27_MG_FD_183632 | JGI IMG/M metagenome (GOLD analysis project Ga0255046, IMG submission 183632) | Seawater microbial communities from Strait of Georgia, British Columbia, Canada - BC1_12_27 | ecosystem: Environmental > Aquatic > Marine > Strait | place: Canada: British Columbia...
CCAAAGAAACTAAATTAGCCATGCTACTTTTATTCTTCATGTAGTATTTACCTTTATCATCTTTATAGAAACCTATTTCTTCTAGTAATTGATATTCTACTGTATTAGTATAATCATCTAAAGATTTATTATATTTATCAAATGCAGCTTTACCTCTAGCTGTTTTTGCACGACCTTTATCAAATAAACCTTCTGGAGTTAATTTTCTAGCTTGTGTTGAAAATACATTTTCGCCTTTAAAAGATTTATTTACATTAACTTGACTTTTTAAATAAGCCCCATATATTACATTTTTTGTAAGAGTAACGTTTTTATTATAAGTACCATCTTCATTAAAAATATTATCCCCCGTACCCATTTGATTTATCTTAGATCCTGTTTGGAAAGTTGCATAAGCTACTCCCTGATCCATCATAGTATCATATAAATTATTAAGATTAGAATTACCCATCATTCCAGGAATCAATGGAGCAAGTGAAAATTTATGTAATGAAGTTACTGGAAGACCATTTGTTTTTAAGTTACCTGAATACTGATATTTTAATGGAGGGAACATCTCATTAATGTCTTCTGGTTTAATCTCTTCTTCGTTTACTATTTTTTTATATAAATCTTCTTGGGAAACAGTCCATTCTCCTACTAAATACTGCATAAGTCTATAGTACTCCAATGTAACAAATCCTTGACCATCACCTTCTTCAATATTTAAATAAGGTTTAAGTTCTTTTTTAGCTAACTCTCTAGCTTTTTCTTTATTTTTTAATACTTTAAAATAAAAGTTAGTAAGGTGATCAAGATATTCATCATAGTATATAGATTTAGAAATAACCTTTTCTTCTAGTATTGCTGCATTTAAAGTTCCGTTATAGATAGGATTTCTAGCTCTGTCTTCTTTCTCAGATAATAAATATCTTAACCTATTAGAAGCAAATTCTATAGCGCCTTCATCGGATCTGAGTGTCTTAGCTGATGTAGCTAAAAAAGTATTTCTTTTATGAAACTCTTCTTTAGCATGATTATATTGAACAACATCTCCATAGCCTAATATAGTAGTTTCAAACTTATGAATAAATGAATTGTAAGTATATGCTTTTAATAAAGCACGAGCAATATTTTCTCGATTAGCTCCTTCATAATTAACTCTATCAATTAAAGATTGTGCAAAATATCCACCCTGATCATACAAGGCCATATTTTGATCAGTTTCCTTACCAAAAAATATAGTCAAATCAATTCTAACAGCATCTCGTAAAGATGGATTATTATCAAAAATCTGATCAATATTTAAAACCTCATCATTTTTAATAGCATTTTCTATAATATCATATAACTTAGCTTGAGTTTCCCAACTAAGCATGTCATCAAATGTAGTAAAAGCAGATCCTGCATCTACAAATTCTGTTGGATTTGATTTATTCTTTTTAAGAACCTGTTTTGAATATCCAGGTATATCTTTAAATGCTACACTATTATCTCCTACTATTTCATTTTTATTTTTAGAGTATCTATAGATTCTATCAATTTCTCCAAATAAATAATTTTCTACTATATTTAAACCTTCAGTAACACCATCTGCTGAATCTGCCTTAAAAGATTCAATATCAATATAAAGATGTTTATCTTTTTTATTTGATGAAGTTTTAATGTTTTCAGCTAGTATTCCTGCTGCAGTACTTTTAGAAGCATGTCTCATAAACTCTTCTACACCACTTAGTAGCATCGAATTAGTTTCTTGTATAAATTTTGTAGTTCCATCTAAGCTAGATGTTTTAGCACCTACAGTATTCCTAAAATTAGATTCATCAACAAGTTTAGTTCCACCAACATTTATAGCATCAATTTTTCCTTCAGGTCTTCTATCACCATATCTATTTGTATCAAAATAAAATACACCGTTTAGTAAAACAGATCTTTTTGAAAATGTATTATTTGATTCATTTAACCAATACATGTGTTGGTATCTACGTTTTGGATCAGCTATTCCCTCATTTCCACCAGTAAGTTGTTGCCAATTTTCTGCACTGTTAATAGCTTGTAAATTTTTACTAATTACACTATTATGCTGTTGTTCCCAAACTCTATCATCTGTAGGAAGTAAAGTACTAAAATTAGAATACTTATCAGAATATTCTACTTGAAGTTGTGCTAGCAAATTTATTCTATTTCTTACATCTGTATTTTTAAGTTCTTTTGTTCTTAATCCTTTAGATATACCTTTTCTAATAAAGTATATTGGATTTAAAGCAAAATCTGCAGCTTCGGATTGTTTATCCAATGAATCACTTTTTGCAGCATCATTTACAACCCTTATTGTTTCATAAACAAAATCTAACTTAAAAGCATCAGCAAATGCTTGTGATTGAGATGCAATTTGTCTAATTTCAAAACTAGTTTCATCCATAGGAAAACCAATTGCTTTTAAAAACTCTAAACTTTTTTCAGAATTAAATCTTCCTGAAATACCAAAATCATTAACTACTTTATCTAATAATAAAATTGGATTTCCAAACTTTTGATCAAGCTTTACATAAGGATTTGTATCTGGTGTATTAATAAACCACTGTGATATCCAATCTCTAATTACATTTCTAGTTGAGAAACTTGCATTAGCAACACCTAATTCATAAGCATAAGTACTTTCAGTGTCATTAACAACACTTCCTCTTTTCTCTATTTTTTTAGTAATATTTAAGTTTTTAAACTGTATCCTCGGTTTAGTTAAATCTTGAACAAAACTAGTTTCCAAAGCAAACTGAGCATTTGTTTTATAAGGATCACCAGGTTTTCTTAAAAATTTTATTAATGAAAAAAACTGAGGATAATTTAAAGAATTATCTACAAGACGTTGGTATGCTTGAGGATAGTCTACAGAACCTTGTAATACTTTAGAAACCTTATGAAACATAACTTCAGGATTTTCTAACTGTACAAAACCAAATTCATCTGTTGCTTCAACAAATTCACCTTTACTTGTTTTTTCTACTTTAGGTATACTAGATAATAATGATACAGTATCTCCTGATGCAATAGTTTTAGGATTAAACTTATTTGCTTTTTCATCTCCATATTGTTGCATGTCTAGTACTGACTGACTTTCCTCTACGTCCTCTTCTTCAGCTACTTCATTTTTATATAACTGTTTAATATTTCCAAATATAGAAGACTCTAAATGAAAGGCTACTACTCCTTTACGCTGTTTACCTTCAACAGATAATGTAGGATCTCCAAAATTACTTAATACTTTATTTAAATAATTAACTTTTTTGTATAGTTCTTCAAAAACAAACTGATCTTCTTCAGTTTTAATTACAAATGAATCTAAGCTTTTATCAATTTGATCTCTTTTTTCTACCAGGACTTCATAAACTTGATCATACAAAGCTAACTTATTCTTTGTAACATCTAATAACTTTTTAGTTGTTGCTCCTGTTTGATCTACCTGAGACTCATATCTTATCTCTTGCCCAATAATATTATCTATTATACTTATAGTTTTTCTAGTTTCAGAAATACTAAAGTCTTCATAATTTTCAGATTCTTTTGCTGTTAGTTGTATTGTACTTTTAGACCTATTTAGTTTTTCAAACATGATGTTATCTAAACTAGGTTTTAAATCTAATATCTCACCTTTGTATAATTTATTAAATAAATCATTTACATGTGGTAAATCTCTAAGCTTAAGAATATTTACTTTTCCACCAAGGCCAAAGGCTCCAAAAAAACTTTGAAAGAATTGTCTTATTTTTTTAAATATAACTTCAGCAACTTTACCTAAAGTTGTACTTTGTCTTTTACCAAAAGTTCTAAATTCTTCTGCAAGTAATTCTTCTATATCTTCAAACTCTAACTTACTGTATTTAGGAATATCTTGAATGGATTCATATAGATCTTCTTTTTCTGAGTTAGTTAAATATAATTGTGTAAATCCATGCCAAGCCTCGTGATATAAATCAATTGATGTACCTCCATCAGCTTGATACAATGTAATACCATATTTACTCCATGTTGCAAATGCATTTGAGTTAACTATTTCTGTAATTACTTCTAAAGGAATAGTTCCTGCTAAGTTAGATTGCTCATTCCACCATTTCTTAGCTTTATCTTTTTGTGATTTTGTAGTAAAAATTCTGTCAAATAATGATCCAACTGATTTAGATCTTTCAAGACCACCCTCATCATAGATGTTTCTTTTTTCATCTCTTTTTTTAACTTGTTCAGTTTGTGCTTTTAATAATGCAGCCGCTTTTACTGGATCAAAAGTTTGTTTTTTAGTTTTTGTTTTAGGTTGTCTTTTACTTTTTGCTTTACTTGTTTTACCTGAGCTTTTTTTATAATATCTTTTTTTATTACCTGTTGTTTTTTTAGATTTAAAAGATTGTTTACCAACGTTACCACTAACATTTTTCTTTTTACGTACTCTTTTTTTATTTTCAAATCTTTCTAAGAAAGCATCTTTACCTTGATTATTTACTTTTATTATCTTTCCTTTAGATAACTTAGCACCAGTAGTTCTATAGTTACCTGGTACAGTTACTTCAACAGTAACTCTTAACTTCTTAGCGGCCTTTATGGCAGCCTCTGATATAGCAGTTTCACCTGTAGTTAATATTACTACTTCCGATTCTTCTACATTTAATCTAGGTAATACTTTTGATAAAAGACTATAAACAAAATCATCTACAGTTGTTTGTGTCCAAGATTTAGAACCCTGTCTTAAATTAAATAAGTTATTACCTGTAATATTAATTACACTAGCATTTAAATTATTAAGCTTTTCAGCAATACCATTAGCTACTGCATTAATTATTGTTTTTCTTTGAGCTATTTTTATTGGTATATGTTTATTACCCGCATTAGTTTGAGACCACGTAGCTTCATCTTTTTTATTAAAATCAGATGCAATATTTATTACAGCATCTGAATTATTAATATTAGTTGTTAGAATATCTCTTTTATCACCTTTTTTAAATAAAAAGTTTAATTGACCTTTTACAGATGATTCACTAATTTCAAAGACACCCTCTTCCTTAATATCTGTTTCACTTGTATCTGCAGCTTTTAAATTTAAATCTGTTATATCTTCAGATATTGAAAAAGCAATTTGTGGATTTCTACTACCCCACACTTGACCTGATTGTGTACTAACCTCAACTGATAAAAAAGGTTTTATAAAGTCATTATAACTTTTTTGCTCAGTAGTAATTACATTACCTTCAATATTATAATCTGTAAAATCTTGATTAATTTTATTTGAGTATATATTTATATTAGCATTTAACTTTTTTCCATTATCTAGTTCTACTAAATTAGTAAGATGATCTATTATCTTTTGTTTAGTTTGTTCAGTATATAAGTTATCTTCATTAATGTAAACGCCATTTTTTCCTAATCTTAATGTCAGCTGTTCAACTCCTTCTTTGACAGCTAAAATTAAACTAATTTGATTACCTGGTACACCTGTAACCATTAGATCTGCATATTCTTGCCTTGCTCTTCTAGTTAAAGGCGATCCCTTTAGTTTAGCATTTGTAGTAATTACAGTAGCAATTTGTTCTATAAGTTCTTCTGTAAGATTACCTCTTTGCAATCTTGCACTGTATTTTGTTTCTACACCTTTTGAATTAGTATATTTTACTGGCAATCTTACATATCCTTTATCTTTACCCGCTATTTGCGGCTCAATCATTGGGCCATCTATTTGATAATTAGTTTCTGATAAAGGAAAAAATTCTGTTTTAGTAGGACCAAATGTTCCATTATCTATATCAACTAGGTATATTCCTTCAGGATCAGACAGAACTAATGTTTGTAAATTGTACAAACCTGTTAGTTGTCTTTCGTAAGCTTTCTTTTTTTCTTCTAAAATATTTGCTTTAATCTTTTTACCTTCTTTCTTTTCCCAATCTAATAATTGAAATGCATTAAGTTTTTGATCCTCAATAACCTGATCATAATCTTTTTTTGCCAAGGCTTCTGGACTCATTACAGCAACCCACTCATTACTTCTATTGAGCAATTCAAATCCTGACTCAGCTTTTTTTACTTTATACATCTGCTGATATACAAGACCATTACCCGAATTCTTAGAAGTTTCTAAATCAAAAGTATCTTTATTAAAAAACAAAAGATTACCTTTTAAATCTGTAATAACTAATGCTAGTACAGTAGCAGCTTTAGCAGGTTCCTTTTCCATAAATGTAGTATCATAAGATACCAAATAGTCAGGATTAATTTCTGTAATAGGAACAACCCTTAAAGTAAGAGGAGTATCTTGATATACAATATTTTCTGCATCAGTAGCTTTCGATTTAACCAAGTCAACTATTCTACTCATTACATTAGATATGTAAACTTTTTCTGGATCTAATTCATTTTTTGCTTTTTCAGCTTTAGGATCTTCAGGCTTATAAGGCATAAATGTTGAGACCAAAGGAGATGGACTTAACGCAGTTTCTTTTTCTTTTTTCTCTACAAATCTTGCATAAGTATTATTGCGTTTTTCTTGAGTTTTTTCAATATCTGCTACAACTACATCATATGAAAAAGTTAAAGCTTGAACATACTCAGCTACGTTCATAAGGTCTTCAAAATCTCTATCTTCTTTAAAATAATCTCTTGGTACATCATTATCTAAGAAATAGTTTCTTACACTTTCATCAGTACTTATAATTCTATGAAGTATAGATGGGATGGCCTGAATTACTGTAAGAGCTTGAGCAGGTGCTTCCTTATCAACAATATCATTAAAAAGATCTATAGAAAATTCTTTAATATTAAATTTAGACTTTAATGTTCCATCAATCCTAGAATTAATATCATCATATAACTCTTGAATTAAATCAATTACAGCAGGTTTACCTAAATTACACGCCATTTTATTTCTTTTTTACTTTTACTTTACAGATTCTGTTTTTTAATCTTTCTCTTCGAGACTTTTTGTCATCATCCTTTTTACCAACTATCTCTTTAAATTCCTCTTCAGATATTTCTTCTAAACTACTTTTAGCTTCGTTTAAATCTGATTTTTCTTCTTCTGCAATTTCAACACCTTCTGAACTAAATGCTTCTGAATTTTCAGATACAGCATTAAAGTTTTCCATAAGTTCTTCTGTTGTTACTTTCATCTTATCTTTTTTATCATGTATGTTTTCTAAATTAAAACTACCATTTTTAAAAGCTTTTGCTATTCTCATAACTTTTCCATCAGATGCAATTACGTTATCACCTTGTTGCGGATTATCAAGTACTGAATCTAATAATTCTTCTTTTTCAACTAAAGCCTTTTGTATTGTAAGTGAATTTATACTTTTATTATTTTCAGCTTGAATTAAAATATTAGCTGAGTCAATTTCAAAGTTTTGTTTTGTTAACTTATTAATTTTTTCAAGTAAAATTTCTTGAGCTTTACTATCTTTTGTAGATTTAGTTTCTTGTTCTATACCTAAAACTTCTTCATTTACTTGCTTTCGTTCTGCAGTTGTGGGTTGTCTCTTAGATCCAGGTACTCCCTCTGTTGATCCTCCTTCAGTCCTCTGAACATTAGATATGTCAAACCTGAATGGTACTTCTGCTTTGGTTCCGAAGACTTTTCTTGCTTCAGTTTGGTCTCTTTTGATTTTGCCATCTTTTGTTAATTTAATTAGTGTAAGATCATTTAGTAAATCTCTAACTTGTTTTCTTACTCCTTGTATGTAAGTAACTACTTCTCCTCTATTTTTTACTTGAGATTCTAGTTGTAATAATTCTATATCAGTAACTTCTGCCCATTGAACTATGCTAAAGTAATCTTTTTGTGTGAGTTTACCTGGCCCTTTATCAATAAGTTGATCAAGTTTTTCAGGATACTGTCTTGACATAATAGTAGCAACAGCATCAAACATTACATCTGAAATTGTAGCAAGTCTTTTAATATCTTCAAATTCTTTTTCTTGAGTTCTTTGTTTTTTAGATTGCTCTTCTGTACTAAATTTACTTGGTAATCTATTTAATGCAAAAATAACTGAACTAGCATTACCACCTCTTATAGTTCTTTTTCTATTAGTTTTTTGTAACTCAGCTAACTTACCATTTTCTATATTATACTCTAACCGAATATCTGCAATTTGATTAGTTATTGTATTCTTTTCAGCTGTAGTTTTTGCAACTTTTCTTAAACGAGCTAGTTCATCAATTTTATTATTGAAGCTTGCTAATGTATCTCTAATATCAGCAATTTCAGCATCGTTAGTATTACCAGTAAGAGATACTATTATACCTTCTTTATTTCTATTAACACTTACAGCTGTACCATTAACTATAGCTTCCGATTGACTTTTATCTGTAAACTGTGCATTTATTATCACACCATCAACAGTAGAAACTTGACCAAGATTTTCAATACTTTGAATTTTTGCGATAGATAAAGTATTTAATGTAGCACTTCCATCTTTAAGTTCACTAACACCATCTAAAATATCAAGAGTATAAAGTTCACCACTTCCTGGATCTTTAAATTCTACAGCATAAGTACCTTCTTTTGTATTAACAATAGTTCCTACATTACCTTCATAAACTACTTTCTTATATAAGTTATCTGATACTTTATTAGATTTAGTGTATTCTTCAACCAAGTATAATTCATCATCTTTTATACTTTCTATTATAACCTCTTTACCATCTTTTATTTCAAATTCAGGAGATTGTTCTGGTACATATAAAGATGCTTCAGGTGCATAATCAATTTGTATTAAATCTACATTGTTTGCAAGAATGCTAGGTCTTTTTGCAGATACTATTTCACCAGTATTATTATCATATCTTACTTCTACAGGTAATAAAGCCATCCTTGGTATTTTACCTGTCATTCTGTAAAATAAATTTCTGTAAAGTGATTGTTGATATCTAAAGTAATTTCTTTGAGAATACTTGTCATTGATTTCTTTTACAGTTTCATCTTCTAAAATTTCTGTTTCACTTAAACCTTGATCTCTAAGTTTTTGTATTAAAACAGCTTTTTCTCTACCAATATTATAATTTCTCCAAGAATTATTTGTAAGAGCTTTAAGATCAATAATCATAAACTCACCTTCTGGATTAACAGCTATTAAATCTGTTTCGCCTGCTATACCTAATTGTTTATCAAACAAAATATTTGAAGAGCCTATTATTTGAAACTCACCATCTATCATTCTATCTCTAAACTTAGTAATAACACCTCTCTTTCCAAATAACTGATTAAAAGCTTCTTTACTAAGATTAACAGGTCTTTCAGGAACTTTAAACCCTGTACCTTCTCTTGTAAAAAAGACTTTTACAGCTTCATCAATTGAATTACCACCCTCTGATCTTTCAATATAAGCTTGTTCAGCTATTAATTTTTCAACAACTTCTTTAGTAAAATTAGGCTGCTGTTTTACACCATTTTCTATTACTTCATCAACTCTAAGAGCTTTTTCTATTACATCTAATTTAGCTGCATTTCTAAATTGAGCAAGGCTTAAAGACCTAAGATTTTTCATAAACTCTGTTACAGAATCTTTTACACCATCTTCTTTAGCTAAGTCAACATATGATAATATAGTGTCTAATTTAGAATATCTAAACTCTTTCCCATCAATTTCAGAAGCTATTTTAGTTACTCTTTTAGCATCTTTACCATCTAATCTTCTAATTAAATTACCTTCTTCATCAGTAACTTGTTCTACTTCACCTTCTTTATCTAGAATTCTTTCTTTAAATAATTTTATTGAATCAACATATTCAGATATCTCACTTAAATTTCTTCGTTTCTTATCTATAAGAAGTTCTAATTCCTTAATATCATTTTTTAAATTAGATATATCTTTTTTAGATAACGCTTCAGCGCCCAATCTTCCTTTTGGTTTAGCACCTTGTGTTAAATAACTTTTGTATAAATTAATTATATTTTCAATCTCATTTATTTTTTTATCTAATAAACCTGATTCTTTTTTAAATTTAAGTTTAGGTTCTGAAAGAGTAACAGCTTCTTTTTCAGCTTTAATTCTTTCAGTATTTTTATCATCATTAAATTTATTTACAGTATCAAATTGTTCACCAAACCAAGCCTGTCTTCTTCTTTCATACTCAATAGGATCAGTATTTATTAATTCTGGATCATTTAATCTTTGATCAAATAATGGTTGTAATTGATCTTTTAATTCTTGAGGTAGTGTATCCCAATTATCTGTGGTTTTAACAAATTGTTTTACATCAGATTCAACTAAACCTTTATCTCTAAACGTTTTATTTAATTCTGCTATAAGACCTTCATATTCTAATTCAATTTCACTAAGAGCTTTTTGATAATCTGCATAAGATTGAGTATCCTTTGGATCAAGGGGAGTTTGATTTGCTAGTTCTTGTTGTTCTTCTAAATACTCAGTAATTTCAATACCTTCTTGAGTCATTGTATCAATAAACGCATATGCATCAACAGCTACCTGTTCTACATAATTTCTATTACTATAAGGAACACTATCAACAAAAGCTTGCATTTCAGCTTTTAATTCAGGATCATTATTTATTTTATTTTCAAATTCAGGAAGTATTATATTTTCAAATTCTTCATTATAGATAACATCAACAACTTGAAACTTCATTAAGTCTTTTAGCTTATTATCAATTACTTCTATATCAGCAGGCTGTGCATTTATTAAATCACTTAAAGCTTTAATTTCTTTTTCAAGTAAAAGAATTCTAGCTTGTTGAAGTTTAATTTTTTTAGGATCTAAAGGTTCGACATTTTCTTGACCTTCTATTTCTTCTAAATCTTCTCCTGTTTCATTTTTAAAATCATTTGCGTAACTTAATCTTGCATCATCTAAAGCTTCATCCTTTTGTTTTAATAAAGTTTCTATAGCTTTATCTCTTTGTTCATTTAGTTCAGATTCCTCACCTGCTGGTTTTTCTCTTTGCATAACAGCTACAGTTCTAAACTGTGCATAATATTTATCAAACAACATGCTACCTTGAGGAATAATTCTTTCTTGACCTTCACTAACATCAATAAATTCTTTCGGAATATAATTTTCTTTGTCAAGTATCCATTTGGAAAATTCATTTAAATCTATATAAATATTATCCTGAGATAGTGACCATAATAAATCACTATACTCTTTCATTTCTATAGAATCATTAATAGCTTTCTTATAGTATTCTTCTCTAGTCGAGTATAAATTTCGCATCCATGCAAAATTTCTATCTACATGTTGCGCAAAACCTTCAGGATCTAATAAAAGATTTACAGCTGGTACTAATCCTTTAGTTTCATTTTTAAGCTTTACAAAATCTTTTAAATCCTCAAACAGCTCATCAAAATTTTCACTACCTATTTTAGTAACTTTTTCTTGTAAAAATGAAACAGAGTCACCAGATAATACTTCTAAGAGATTTTCAAATGCATTTTTGTAGTTTAAATTAGGATCAAAACCTTCACCAAAGGCTCCGTTTACTTCTTCAATTGCCTTTTCAGTTTCTTCAGAGGATCCTTCTACAGTTAATGCATCTTTAAGCATTTGAGGTATATCTATAAACCAAGTATTTTGAGCTCCTCTAAATTCAGTTAATGCATTTAATAAAGTTTCTTTTTCTTGAATTTGATTTTCTTGACTTATTGATGGCGATGAAGCTTGAGATTCTTTTAAAATTTTAATCTCAGTACTTAACATGTCTATTTCATTATTTAATAAACTAGCATCAGCAATGTTTTTAAAGTTTGCACCTGGTAGTTTACTAAATAGTCCTGAATTATTTAACTTATCATTTATACCATTTATTCTTTCTAAAGCATCATCGAAAGATTCTTGAAAAAATACAAGATTCCATTTTGCTCTATCTACAGCTAAATTATATAAAGCAGCTTTCTCATACTGTGGGGTATTTTTCTTTAAAGTAGTTAAGTCTACTTTTTTATCAGCTAGCATTTTCTTTGCAAAAGTATCTCTAGATTTAATTCTCTCAGCTCTCTTTAAAAATTTAGTTAATCTTACCTTAGCTTTATCTCCTTGACCTTCCTCAAGACCAAATGCTTCTTCCAGTTGTTTAGGATTAAGCTGATCATAACTTTTAAAATTAGTTAACCACTGATTATAAAAACCATTATCCATTACAGTAATTAAATCTGATACTAATGATGTTGTAACATTGTCTTTTGCTTCTTTAGTAGATATACCGTTTTTAGAATTAGCTTTAGTAATTATAGCTTGATTACCATAGTTTACCATTCTAGAGTTTAAGACTTCTATTGGATCATTAGATCTGTTCATAGCATCTTTTACTTTAGTCGCTTGATCTTTTCTAATATTTATATAGTCTTCATAGCCTTCTTTCCCTAATGTATATTTTAAATATCTTGATTGCAAAAATGGTTGAACATTTGCTACAGGTCTTAGAAGACCACCCATAAAAAATCCTGATAAGAAAGTTTCAAATCCTTGTGCACTAAACTGTTCACCAAAAGCTGAATTTAAACTAGCCATAGAAAAATCAAAGTTTTCTTTGGCTTTATCAAAATAAGTTTCTATATAATAATCTTCAGTTGATTTTGCAATAACATCTTGTAATGTTTCTTGTACACCCTCTACTACATTTACTTTAAAATAATCTACACTAGCTTTACCAAGATTAGCTGGTTTTAGTAAACCTTTTAATGCATTTTTAAATGTGTATTCTTCTATTTCATATAATCCTTTTCCTACACCTTTTTCTGGTTTAACATAATTCATTATATATTTGTCGTTGACTCTTGCTGAAGCTCTAGCAGCAGCACCTCTTATAAATGAACCTTTAAATAAATTTGGGAAAGCTAATTTATTACTATAGTTAACTAAGAGAGCATTTTTCCAAGTAGCTCTAAAGCCTGCTTCTTTAGCCATTTTTCTTAGATCTAACTGTTCTTCAGAAGAAGGAGCACGATTGTTCCTTTTCCAAAATTCATCATAACCTCTTGTATAAGTATTATTTTCTACAAATCCTCCTTCTAATCTACCTTCAGAAAAACCAGCATTTAACATGTTGACTTCTCTAAAAAATGTAGCAGCTGTTCTACCTGATCTTGCTAAATTAGAAAGATTGTCTGCATTAGTTAAAACATTTCTTTTAATCGCTGTTGCTGTATAAGCTAACGGATTAATAAAGTTATGTGTAGCTTTACCTGCATTTATAAAACTTTCTTTTGCAGCAGTAAACTTTTTTAAGTTTTTAAGTTGGCTAGTCATTTTACCACCATACTTAGCCATTTGGTATAATGCTTTAGCTGCTTGTGGTCCTGCCTTTAAAAGACCTGCTAAAGTACCAATTCCCGATCCTGCTATAGCACCTGCACCTGCACCTGCAGCACCACCAGCCATACCTACAGTTGCACCTTCTATAGCACCAATTAATGCATTTTCTAAAGCAGCTTCTAGTAATACTCCTGCACTATAAGCAACACTGTTAAACATGTTATTTACAAAACCACCTACACCACCTTTAGTAGACATACCTATAGCATTGTATTCTTCATAAGAGTCTGCCATGTCAGTATCTTGACCAAAGTTACCTCCCATAAATTGACCATAACTTTTAGGTCCTGCTAGCAAACCTGTACCTAACATTGGTAAAAAAGAATTAGCACCCATTCTTACAAAATCATCTACAATACTAGTTTGAGCATTAAAGACATCTTCATTATTAACCATTGGGTTAAAACCAATTTTATCAAAAGTTTCTTGCCCATACGCCAAGTATCTAGCTCTATGTGCACCTGATGCAGATCCGTCATATGCATAAGGTTTTGAGTAATTTGTTTCATCTACATTTTGAGCAATATTTTGAGCAGCATTTTGTAATAGTGCATTGATACTAGCTTCTTGACTTTGTGGTAAAGTTTCTTTAGAATATGGAGGAAATCCTGGACCGTTATCTCTTGTTGAATAAAAATTACTACTCATTGAACTACCAAAATCTACAGTAGGTTGATTACCTACTATAGGCATAAAGTTTTCAATATTAGTAGTACCTTGATCAGTACCTTGAGCTAAATTATAAGGATCATCTAACATAGGATTCATAGATGTAGTTCCTAAGTCATCTGCAGGTAAACTTTGATCTTCTGTATTTAAATTTTCTTCAGCCATTATTATTTAGTTGGAATAGTTGGTGGAGTTGATACTTCAATACCTTTCTTTTCTAAGTTTCTTAGTTGAACATTATTTTTTTGACTTACAGCATTTAGTGTATTAATTAACTCTTGGTAAATATTTACCATGTTATATTTTTGGTCAGGCATCATATTACCTAAATCACTTGTTTGCCACTCTCCATTATCATCAATATATTGTACATAACCAGATATTTGATGTGGTGTTGATGCAAGATTTTGACTCTGCGTTAAAGTAAATGTACCTGAGTTATAAGGATCTACATATGTTACACCACCTTCTGCACTCATCAACATTTCAATTGGATCTAATGCAGCCTCTTGTATAATCTCTAAACCTGTAAATTGATTAATAGGTTTTATAAAAGTCATTCCATTTAAAGAAATTTTTCTTGCCTCATCTCTAGTGAGAAATCCTTTATTACCATCAGTACCTTTAACATATTTATCTTCTAACCATTCGTAAGGAATATCACCTATTTTAACTGCAGCTAAATTAGGATTACCAAATACATTTCTTGTTATAGCTCCAATAGATACATCTAAGCCTTCAGGACCTTCTTTATTACCTTTCCAGCCCATACCTATCAAACCATTTAAATCAGACATAATTGTCTTTGCTTTGTCTACATTTTGTTTATGGTTACTTATATTTAATTCATCTCCATACCAACTTTGTCCATCTGTAGATTCTAAAAGACCTGTCTTAGTAGGTGATTCACCTAGAACTACTAAACCATATTCTGAACCTGGTCTATTCTGATTCATATCTAATGGATTAAAAGTCATTCTTTCAATAGATTGTGATGCATCTACTAAAAGATCTACACCTTTTCCATCTCCAAATGCTAAGTTAGCATAATGGCCTATAATATCATTTACACCTATAGCATTAGCTTTTTCCATAACTGCAGGTATATATTTTTTTAACTCTCTTGACTGAGCAGCTTCTTGATAAACTTTTGCAAAATCTTTTTTTAGACGTTGTATTTCTAAAGAAGAATTATTATTAATTGAAACCATTCTATCTAAATTATTAGCATAATTAGCTTTGAGTTGATTCTTAAAATTAGCATACTCTGCTTTATCTGGTTGTCGTCCATTTTTTTGTTGAAAGTCAGCTGCAAATGCAGATTTCTCAGAATTAAACATATGGTTTATATTATGATCATCATGGTCTGTAAAGGTTCTATAATCAAGCGCTCTTAAATTACTTCCAGGATCACCAACTCCAGGACCTCTTCTTAAATACTTTGTATTATATGCTTTTAATTTATGGTTTTTATAAATACCTCCATTAACTTGTAATACATCTGCTTTATCACCGATAAAAATTTCTTTTACTTTTTCATCAAAATATTTTGATATACCATTGTTATCATCCAAGAAAGCGTTAGCAACTAGTTCTTTTTCTTCTTGAGTATTCATCCCCATTGAATTAGCTACTTCATCTAAAAAATCACTACTTGCTAAATTTTTAACTAGTACTTTTCTATTTTGAAATTTAATTTTTTCTTTACCCTCTAGTAATTTAACATATGTAGCTAGTTTACCATCTGACATTTTTTGTAAAAATGCATCTGCTGAACCTCCATCACCTTTTTGTTGTGAAGCAAGCTTCATAGCATTAGTATATAAGTTATTTAATTCTTTAAAACTATAAGTTTTACTTCTTTCAAAAAATTTATTTACATAGTTTCTATCAGCAACTTCTTCTGTAATACGTTCCATTTCTGCAGATACTTCTGGAGAAAGAGGACCTCCCATACCACCAGCAGCTTTTTCTTTTTTATATTGATTTACTAGTTTTTGATCAATAGTTGATACAGCAGATTCCATATCTTCAGGATCTAAAATCATTGCATTAATGATTCCTTTACTAATACCTGCATCTGCTTGTTTACCTAAAAATTCTTTTAGAGCTTCAACACCTGGTTTTCCAACCATGTCATAGGCTCGTTGTTCTTCTTCTCTATTACTTCTAATACTATTATTTAATGCTCCATCAGCATCTTTAACAGCAGTAGTAAAATCAGTATCATCAAGCTTTGTACCTTTTTTATATCTTTCGGCAACCTTAGTTGTTCCTTTTTGCCAATCATCTACTACAATATAACCAGTTTTTAATCCAAAATCAGTCATGGCAACTCTTTTATCAGCAGCTTCTTTTGCAGCTATTTCTTCTAATTTAGCTTGCTTTCTTGCATTAACTACTGCAAAAGGATTTGCTTCGTAATCTACTAATTCATCAACTTTAGAATAACCATAAGCAGCAGAATATATATCTTGCATAGCATACATCATTGCTGTACCTCCGTCAATTTTGTTAGCTAACTGATCATTGTTTAGATTTAAATCACCTTGAGTTATTACAGCACTTCTTGAAGGTTCAGTATTTATAGATTCTTTAACTTTTAAAACTTGAGCCCAAACAGACTTTGCAATTGCTTCACTATCTTTTGCATCTTTTATAAACTTATTAGTATAAGTATTACCATTGCCTACAGCCTTTTTATCTTCTGCAGTTTTAACCATGTTTGATTTACTACGAACATCTTTGCTAGCAGAACTAGCCATTCGTTTTATATACTCTTGAATAATTTTATTTTGAGTTGTTAAATATTTTGTTTCAGCTGTAACTCTATCAACACCTTCTTTCTGTATAGAGCTATTTATACTACGTTCTCTATTTACAACAGATTTGACTCTATACATTTCCTGAAGACCTCTATTATTAGAGTATTCATTCTTAAATATACTTACTAAAGGTTCATAAATTAAATCACCATTTCTTTTTCTTACCATCCATTGTGGACCTGGAATTACTTTATCAGACTCTACACCAAGTTCTTTAGCTAGAGCAAAGTAGTGCTGATTAGCTTTTATATGAGGAGTATATTCAGGAGCCCACATTGTTAAAGATTCTTCATCAGATGAATTAACAAATCTATCTTTCATTATATCCATAAACTCAATACCTTCCTGCCACCACATAGCTCTTTGGTCATCATTACCATTTTTAAGATTGTTAGCAGTAGATCTTTTATTTTTATAATTTTTTGTATAAGCCATATCATGCATAAGAGCCTTATCCTCATAAAATGGCCTAAACACTTGAGTAGCTTGATTTAAATTTTGTTGCAATGAAAGATCTAATCCTGATACTCTTTTTAATTCAAAGTCTATCTTTTTCAAAAGATTATCTTTTTTTTCAATATCAGAAGGTCTTAGAACATCTGCATAAAAATATTGGCCGTAGATATCATTAAGATGTTTCCAATTACTATCAAATTGATTTTGCTTTGTTTGTAAAGCATTGCTATAGAAATTAAAGTCAGGCTGAAAAGGCTGATAGTCTGGTATAAAAGGTTGTACTCCTTGTAGATAAGTTGCCATAATTTTTTTTACTTTATAAAAATATTAAAATCTTATAAGTTTATTAAACATTTAAAATTTAAAAAGGATACACATTTCCTCCATATACATAATAAGGTGTTTCTCCTCCGCTTCTTTTAAAACTTTGGTTAGATCTTCCAACATTTTCATACTGAGCCATTATAGCAGCAGGTGCATTAGAAGAACTACCACTTGAAGGAGCTCCATAAATTGCATTAACAGCTGCAGCAGCTTCTTTACCATCCATACCTTGTGATATATATTGATCTATTAATTTTTGTCTTTTTGCTACATTAGAACTAGTAGCGCTAGGATTTCTTGGATTAGGCGTATGCATCATAAATCCTCCTGAAGCTGGATCTACTGCATAATCAGGATACAATTGATTTAACGCCTGTGTCTTAGCTCTATTAGTAATTGCTTGATTATACAAGCCTCTTCTATTTACCCTAGCTGCCATTTTCTCTTGATTAAATCTTTCATCTGCTAACATAGTTGCGTCATACAAACCTTTATTAACTTCTCTATTCATCATAGCTTCTTTATTAGCTACATCTGCAGATCTTACTTCCTGTGCATTAGCTAATGCTAAATTTCTAGTGTTATATCTTTTAGTTATGTCTGCAGCACTTTTAGCAGCTTGACCTCTTGATTGACTCATTCTTGAAGTTAAACCTTGTGGACCAGTAAATTGAGCTAAAGTATCTGCAGTTTGTCTATATAATCCAAGATTACTATCTAACTCTTTAGTAGGATCATCATATCTAGATATAGGAGCTTTAAGATCTACAGTAGTATCCCAAGGCTGTTGTTTTTGTATCATAGATGCATCACCAAGTGCTCCAAAAGTATTTATAGTATCTTGCAACCACCAGTCAGCTCTAGGAGGGTTTTTAGTAATTATCCTATCTTGTTCACATATGCAGTCACCATTTTCATCTCTATCAGTTTCTATCTCAGCTCCAGTATCTGGATCTATACAGACACAAGGTTGTGTTTTATCATCAGGTACTGGTTCTAAAAAGTTAAACTTTGTAAATTTTGCTGAAGCAGTTTGACCAAGATCAGTATTACCCTCAAAGAAATCAATAGGAGTAGTTGTTTTAGATCCGTAAAGAAATTTTTCATCACCTACACCAAGTTCTTGCGGGTCTAAATATCTTGCAGCAAATAAATCATCACCAGTTAAAGTACCATCTCTTAAGTCA
>Ga0255046_10000102_pt1 | contig 18440 bp, 16 predicted proteins | sample BC1_12_27_MG_FD_183632 | JGI IMG/M metagenome (GOLD analysis project Ga0255046, IMG submission 183632) | Seawater microbial communities from Strait of Georgia, British Columbia, Canada - BC1_12_27 | ecosystem: Environmental > Aquatic > Marine > Strait | place: Canada: British Columbia...
GCGCATTTTAGCGAAGCTGCCGACGATCGCTGCGGCTGCGTACAAACTGAATAAGGGACAGCCGTTTATCTATCCGCGGAATGACCTCAATTATTGTGAAAACCTGTTGCAGATGTTGTTCGCTGTGCCGGCCGAGCCTTATGAGATCGATCCGGTGGCGGTCGAAGCGCTCGACTTGCTTTTCATATTGCACGCCGATCATGAGCAGAACTGCTCAACGTCGACGGTGCGCATGGCGGGCAGTTCCGGCGCAAATCCGTACTCGGCGATTGCAGCTGGAATCTCTGCTCTTTGGGGGCCGGCGCATGGCGGCGCTAACGAAGCGGTCCTCAAGATGCTTAAGGAAATTGGTGACAAAAGCCAGATCAAAAAGTATGTGGCCAAAGCCAAGGACAAGAACGACCCGTATCGTTTGATGGGCTTCGGCCACCGCGTCTATAAGAATTTCGATCCGCGAGCGACGATCATTCGCGATATGGCGCACAAGGTTCTTGAGAAACTCGGCCGGGAAGATACGCCGATGTTTGAACTTGCACGCGAGCTCGAGGAAATTGCGCTCAAGGATGATTACTTCGTCGAGAAGAAGCTCTATCCGAATGTCGACTTTTACTCAGGCATTATCTATCGGGCCCTGGGAATTCCGACCTCGATGTTTACGGTGATGTTTGCGATCGGGCGCTCAGTAGGCTGGGCTGCACACTGGCGTGAGATGATCTCGAATCCAGCCGGGCGCATCGCCCGACCTCGCCAGGTGTATACAGGTGCGGCGCAACGAGACTACGTGGGGATAAAAAAACGATAGGCAGGGCAACGGTCGAACATCGCTAGCTGTGTGCCGTTAATTATCGGCCAGTCGCGGGTTCCAACAAGGCTCTAAGGGTCTTGGTGTCAGCTCGCTTCATCGGTTTGCCGTCGATCGGCGAAATCGGCGCCTGTCGGATGCCGTCGATCGGGAACACGGTTGCCTCGACTGAAGCGCTTTGATGATTGAATTGAAACCCGGCAAATGTAGCGGCGGGCGCAGCTCGGTCGCTCTTTAGACGCCGTTCATAGGGCTTGTAGTTGTAGCCCAGGTCGGCAAGCCACATCGCAATAGACTCCGGGCTGTCCGAAAAAACATGCAGGTTCACCGATGAATTCTCATCGGCTGTTCCATTAAGCACCGGGCCGATCAACCGTGGCTCGAACGGGGACAATAAATCCATTGCTGACAATGCGATTTTGCGCATGGCGCGCAGAAAGTCAGCGTGAGACTCCCGACCGAACAATTGGAGGTGCTCGCTGACTGCGAGTTCGATCTCTGAGTTGCGTGGCAGTGAGCCGTGTGTGTTCAGGCCGAGCCGGTCAGCAGCCTTGATCTTCGCGGCGCGATAATCCCGAATACCCTGATCGACAATAATGCGCGCAGCCTCCTGTGCGAGCATCTGTCGGACCCTGTCATCACCGTTTGTTTTTTTTCTTGGCATCTTGCTAAAAGAGTGGCTCGGCCTCTTCGCTCTCATCCTCGGGTATTTCATCGATGCCGCCCGGGTCATTAAATATGTCCGGTAGTTCGTCGAGATTCTCGCACTTGGGGACGTGACCCTCTCGGAAAAACTCGAACAAGGTGTTGCGCTGGCCCGCCCGGGCCGGGCAACCGGTTTCACGATCGATCAGTGCAGAAACAATGCCGTCCGGCATTGGCAACTGATGTTCAGGCGCTCCCCGCAATGCGAGACGTATGAACTCGATCCAGATCGGTAGCGCAGTTCGCGAACCTTCTTCGCCCGGGCCAAGTGGCAGGTCGTCGTCATAACCAACCCACACGACGCTCACGATGTCTGCATTGAAGCCACCGAACCACGCATCGCGGTGATCGTTGGATGTGCCGGTCTTGCCGGATAGATCACGTCGACCGAGTACAAGTGCTCTCCGACCTGTGCCGCGACGGATAACATCACGCATTAGGTCCTGAATCAAAAAAGCATTCTGCGCGGTGATTGCGCGAGGCGCCGCATTAACATTCACAAAAAGCTCGGGAGCCGTTGCAGCATCCGGCTGATATTCCTCTGCGACCTCGACCATCTGCTCGAGTGGAAACGCCTCGAGTTCCTCGCCAGCATAGTTGTCTTCAGGCCCTGGCTGGCAGGGTTCACAGACGACAGGCGGATCGGCTCGATACAAGGGCTCGCCATCTGGTCCGAATATCGAGTCGATGACGTATGGGTCGATACCGTAGCCGCCGTTCGCAAATACCGAAAAACCCTGCGCCATGTCGAGAGGCGATGCATTGCCGCCACCCAACGCCAGTGATCCATTTCGAATTAATGCCGCATCACCAAAGCCGAATTTCGCAATGTGGCGTACGGCGTTACCAAAACCTGTTTCAAATAGCAGCAGGCGTACCGAAACGAGATTCATAGAGCGTACGAGCGCGTCACGTAATCGCGTTGGCCCGTAAAATCTGCCGCTGTAATTGATGGGTCGCCAGACCGCTTCTAGTTCAGACGACTTAATAACGATGGGTGCGTCGAGAACCACCGTCGCGACCGTGTTGCCATGTTCGAACGCCGCAGAATAAATGAACGGTTTGAATGACGAACCCGGTTGCCGATACGCTTGTGTGACGCGATTGAACTTACTGGTCGCAAAATCGAAGCCACCGGACAAACTGCTTATCGAGCCGTCTTGTGGATCGAGAGCAACCACGGCACCCTGCACTTCTGGTACTTGTGCCAATGCCCAGGTACCGGCCGCCGTCGGCATGACCAGAATAACGTCTCCCAGGGCAAGCACATCAGCAGCGGTCTCGGGTTCAGGGCCCGTCGTAGCACGGTCGATGAACGGCTTAGCCCATGCTGATCCGCTCCACGGAATTGTCAGGTTGGCGCCATTGGCAAGAATGGCATCGACACTGTTGTCAATTTCGTTTACCGCCGTAACCAATGCGACAGACAGTCCGCCGGGCGCGTATTGCTCCAGTGTTTGCCGAATCTCAACCGGCCATTCGTCGAATGGTGTCTGCAAAACTTCGGGAGTGAGCTCGAGCTTGGCCAGCGGGCCGCGGTAGCCGCGCCGTCGCGTGAATTCCAGAAGCCCGTTCTTTAATGAATAGTTCGCGGCGGTTTGCAGGCGCGCGTCGAGTGTCGTCACGACCTGATATCCGGCCGTGTAGGTTTCCTCGCCAAAGCGCAACAACATCTCGCGCCGGACCATTTCAGCCACGTATGGTGCAGATAATTCGACGGCGGCCCCATGCATCCGCGATTCGACCGGTAGCGCCATCGCTTCGTCATACTGCGCCTGGTCTATGTATCCAATGTCGGACATACGACCAAGGACGTAGCTACGACGCATCTCGGCGTTCGCGACGCTTCGAACCGGGTTATAGCGTGACGGTGCCGGCAGCACGCCAGCAAGTGTAGCGGCCTCGGCGATGTTCAAGTCTTTGAGTGACTTGTTAAAGTAAACCTGAGCGGCCGCGGCAACACCGTAGGCACGTTGACCGAAAAACATCTTGTTAAGGAACAGCGCCATGATCTGTTCCTTGGTGAACTCTTTCTCGATTCGAACGGCGAGAGCCGCCTCTTTGAACTTGCGCTCAATAGTCTGATCGAGAGAAAGAAAGTAGCTTCTTGCCAGCTGCTGGGTCAGGGTGCTGCCACCACTCTCGATATCGCCGGTTGACAATAATTGAAAAAGAGCTCTGAGGATGCCCCGATAATCGATTCCCGGATGTACCCAGAATCGCTGGTCTTCCGCAGCGACAAAGGCGTTGACAATATGCGCAGGAACCTCGTCAAACGTGACAAGGACGCGGCGCCGTTCTCCAATCTCGGAAATGAGGCGGCCGTCGCGACTAAATATGCGCAGCGGAATCTGTAGCGGGATATCCCGAATTGTCTCTGCGGCAGGCAATGCCGGGGCTACGTAGTAATAAGCGCCTATAACTGCGGCAACCCCGCCAATCGTTGCGCTTATTCCGAGGCCGACAACGAGTATTAGCCAACGAGCGAGCCTTCTCCGCGATTTGCGACGGCCATTCTTGTGAGGTTTTTGAAGCTTATTCATAGTTGTTGGCGACGTTTAATGGGATTAGGGGCGATCCCCGCTCCTGCAGTGTCGCCTGATTCATCTATTAATGAGTGCGCTGATGTCCATAAGGTGCGGAAAATATGGCATTTCGCGGGCAAATGCGCCGTGAACCCAAGCCTCCAGCGACAGATGATAACGAGGTAGCGCCACGGCCCGCAATATCGAGTGAAAACGACGTGTTGGGGCGGTGCTTCGGGGATACCGACCAGTTCACGGAATAGCCATAGCCGGCGGCTTACCATTCGGAACGCTGGATCGTGAACAAAGTCACGTTTTATTTAACATTTTGTTGATATATAGTTAAATCGACTTGCTGAGACCAAGATTACATTTGACTCGCAACTTACCGACCTAAAAGGAAAAATACGTGTTATTCGGCAAAAAATCCCTACCGCTATTGGGCCTCGATATCACGACATCCTCGGTCAAGCTGATAGAGCTTTCCCAGAGCGGAAAGCGCTACCGCGTCGAATCTTATTCGGCAGAGCCCACGCCACCGAGTTCGGTCAGCGAGAAGGCAATTGTTGATGCCAATGCCGTTGGCGAAGCGGTGCGACGTGCCGTGAAACGCGCTGGTGCAAAGGCCACAGATGTGGCCGTAGCAATCAGCGGCGATGCGGCGATTACCAAAGTCATCCAAATGCCGTCGCGTCTTTCGGAGAGGGACCTCGAAGGCCAGGTCGAAATTCAGGCTGACCAGTACATCCCATTCCCGATGGAAGAAGTCAGCTTTGACTACGAAATTGTCGGCCCGAACGAGAAAGACCCGGAATTGATGGATGTACTGCTCGTTGCAACACGTACTGAGGATGTTGAGCAGCGCCAGTCAGCGGTAGCGGCGGCCGGACTTTCGACGCACATTGTCGACGTCGAAGCATTCGCGCTTGAAAATGCATGCGCCCTCCTCAGCCATCAGATTCCGGACAACGGCGTGGGACAGTCAGTTGCAGTCGTCGACATCGGCGCCAGCAGCACGACCTTCAGCGTCCTGCAGGACCTCAAAGTAGTCTATACGCGAGACTTTAACTTTGGCGGGCAGCAGCTCACCGAGGAAATCATGCGTACGTATGGCCTCTCGATGGAAGACGCAGGCCGGGCCAAGAAACAAGGCGGATTGCCCAGCAATTACCAGCCGGAAGTTCTTGAGCCGTTCATCGACGACGTAACCCAACAGGTTAGTCGTTCATTACAGTTTTATCTGGCATCAGGCGGCGGACGTGAACAGCCGGACATGATCCTGGTTTGCGGTGGTTGCGCCAACATCCCGGGCATTGCCGACGTCATCTCCAGCCGTGTGGGCATCCCGACCGAAATCGGCGATCCGCTCGGCCAGATGAAGATTTCATCCAAGGCCAAATCGCAGGGAGTACACAAAGATGCAACAGCACTCCTGACGGCGTGCGGCCTTGCACTAAGGAGCTTCGACTAAGATGCCACGTATTAATCTACTCCCGTGGCGCGAGGCAGAGCGTAAGAAACGGCAACGCGATTTCGGTGTAGCGTTGGCCGGCGCCGTCGTCGCCGCTGCTGCCGTAATTCTGGCGACGTTTCTCGTCTACGCGCAGATGATCGATAACCAGGAATCTCGTAACGAGCGATTGACCAATGAGATCGAGGAGCTGGAGAAGAGCATCACAGAAATTGACGGTCTCGAGCGCCAGAAAGAACGCTTGCTGGCGCGCATGGAGATCATTGAGGAGCTGCAGAAGAGCCGCCCTGAGATCGTTCATCTGTTTGATGAGATCGCCCGGCGATTGCCCGATGGTGTTTACCTTTCCGGCCTCAAGCAAACGGGCGCCAAAGTGGAAGTTCGTGGTGTGGCGCAGTCGAGTACTCGAGTGTCGGCATTGATGCGGCAGATCGATGCATCGGATTGGATGGCCGATCCTGAGGTTGATCGGGTTGAGACCACTGTATCGGGAAGTTTACGTCATGCTGAATTCGTCGTGTACCTGAAACAGGAGCATGAGGGAGACGAAGATATGGAGATGGCGCCATGATGAACGTCGTTGAAGAGCTAAGAAGCTTAGACGTCAATGACGTTGGTCGCTGGCCACTACTGTTTCGTGCCGCTGTAATCGTTATTGTCTTTGCTGCGGTATTGATCGCAGGAGTCTACATGGCGATCGTCCAGGACAAGCGTCCGCAGCTGCAGCGTGCTCAGGAGGACGAGGAGAGCCTGCGCATCACGTTCGAGAACAAGCAGCGCAAAGCCGCCAACTACGACGCCTACAAAGAGCAGCTATCGCAGATTGAACAATCATTCGGCACGATGCTCAGGCAGCTTCCTGGTGAAACGGAAATACCGAGTCTGATCGTCGATGTTTCGCAGACCGGCCTTGCGTCGGGTCTGCAAGAGAAACTTTTTCAGCCGCAACCCGAGATCCCAAAAGATTTCTACGCGGAGAAACCGATCAAGATTCGTCTATCAGGCGGCTATCATGAGATTGCCAATTTCGTCAGCGGTGTTGCAACGTTGCCCCGTATCGTCACGCTGCACGACATCAACATTACGACAGAAGATAAGAACAGATATGACAGCCTGAGCCTGGAAGTAACAGCGCGAACCTATCGCTATCTTGAAGAGGAAGCACAATGATGACTGCTTCTCTCACAATCCACTACAACCTGAAGCTTGGCCTGATGCTGGTGCTGGTTATGATCGGTCTCACAGCATGCGGGAGCGACAATGACGACCTCGATGAGTACATCAACAGGGTCAAGGCAACTCCTGGGGGCTACATTCCGCCATTACCCGAAATTACGCCGTACGAAGTTTTCACCTATGTTGCCGATGCAGAAGGTACGCGGTCACCATTTGTGCCGGATACGCCGGCGATAACGACGACTGGCCGCGGCGGAGGGATTAGTCCGGACTCTGATCGTAGCCGCGAGTTTCTCGAGGGTTTTCCGCTCGATACCTTGCGCATGGTGGGAACACTGCGCGTTGGAGAGACGAGGTACGGACTTGTACAAACATCTGACGGTTTGATTCACCGTGTTGTGCCCGGCAACTATCTGGGACAAAACGATGGACAAATTAATAACATTAATGAAGCTGAAATCGAACTTGTTGAAATTATTTCTGACGGGATTGGCGGCTATATTGAAAGAGATGCCGCTGTAAGTCTTTTTGACTGATGCCGGAATGGAACTGGGAGTAACTGGAATGATGCTCAAAAACAAACAGTCTCTTGCACGTCGCGTAGTGCTTGAGCTGACCGCATTGGCACAGGTCGCGCTCTTGTTGTTTGTGGGATCTGCCGCAAATGCACAGGAAGGCAACCGGTTGCAGGACATTCAGGTTCAAAGTCTGCCCGGGCAGCGAGTGGAACTGAAGTTGATCATGAGTGGGACAGCTCCCGAGCCGCTCGCGTTCACGATCGACGATCCGGCAAGAATTGCACTCGACCTGCCCAACACGACACTCGGACTCACTTCACGCCGCCGTGACGTCAATATTGGTCCTTTGGACACGATCCTGACGGCAGAAGCCAATGGGCGCACCCGTGTGGTCCTGAATCTCGATTCGATGGTTGCGTACGAGACCCGCGCAAGTGGCAATACGGTGACGATCACATTAGGTGATAGTGAAGATTACAGTGCCGAAACAACCAAGTTCAGCAGCAGTGTTTCATCGCAACAGTCCTATGCCAGTTCCGGTGGTGCGCGTTCCATCACAAGCGTCGACTTCCGACGTACACGTGACGGAGGGGGTCGTGTTGTCGTGAATCTGTCCGACCCGTCTACTCCCGTCGATATCCGCCAGGAAGGCGGTCGCGTTGTCGCGACATTCAAGGATACAGCCCTGCCGGCGGAGCTAATGCGTCGCCTTGATGTCATGGACTTTGCAACACCTGTTACAACGGTTGACACACTGCGCACCAATCTTGATACGAGCGTTATTATTTCAGCGGATGGCGAATATGAGCAGCTTGCGTATCAGTCTGACAACGAGTTCTCGATCGAGATTAATCCAGCTGTCGTAGCTGCCGACGAAGAAGGGTCAGACCTGTTTTCGGAGGACAAGGACTATGAAGGTCAACGGCTGACGCTGAATTTTCAGGACATTGAAACGCGCGCTGTGCTGCAACTGCTTGCCGAGACATCGGGTCGCAACATCGTTGTATCTGACACGGTGCAGGGTAACGTGACGCTACGTCTCAGGAATGTCCCGTGGGATCAGGCTCTCGACATTGTATTGACGACGAAAGGCCTGGATATGCGGCAAAACGGCAATGTCATTATCGTTGCGCCGGCCGAGGAAATCGCCGCACGTGAAACGGCTGATCTGGAGGCAAAGCTGGCGATCAGCGAACTTGAGCCGACGTACTCGGAATTTCTGCAGGTGAATTACGCCAAAGCAAGTGACCTTGCTACACTGATCAGTGCGTCGGGCGGTGGCAACTCAATGTTGTCGGATCGCGGCAGCATTGCAGTTGATGGTCGTACAAACACGTTGCTTGTGCAGGATACTGCGGAGCGGCTGCAAGATATTCGCCGTATGGTGGCCACGCTCGATGTTCCGATCAAGCAGGTTCTTATCGAGACACGCATTGTTGTCGTGAGCGATGATTTCAGTCGCGACCTGGGCATTCGACTTGGCGTCACGGCGTTCAATGAGAATAGCAGTGACGGCGTGACCGTTACATCCGGTTCAGGCACCGGTACCGATACGATGGTCGGTTCGGCAATTGGTAACCTCGCGGATCCGGCGAACGGCACGATCTACCCAATCGATGTGCCGCTACTTGAGAATCGATACAACGTCAATGTGCCAATCACTAATCCCGCGGGCCGTTTCGCGCTGGCTGTGCTCGAGAGCGATTTTCTCGTGGACCTCGAGCTGACGGCTCTCGAAGCTGAAGGTCGAGGTGAGATTGTTTCGACACCGCGAGTGATCACGGCGAATCAGAAGGAAGCCAGCATCGAGCAGGGCGTCGAGATTCCATATCAGCAGGCTGCGTCTTCGGGTGCGACGACGATTCAGTTCAAGAAAGCAGTACTGAGCCTGACCGTCACGCCGCAGATTACGCCTGACGACAAAATCATCATGGATCTCAGGGTTCACAAGGACAACGTTGGTGACATAGTTTCCACAGGCGGTCTTGGTGGCACGGTGCCGAGCATCGATACCCGCGCCATAGAGACTCAGGTGCTTGTTGCTAATGGACAGACAGTGGTGCTGGGTGGTATTTACGAGACAGAGCGTCGTGAGACGATCAAGAAAGTACCGTTCCTCGGTGATATACCTGTGCTTGGCAATTTGTTCAAGAGCAAGAGCCGCATCGACAATAAGGCTGAGCTGCTGATTTTCGTAACACCAAGAATCCTTGAGGAAGGCTCGAGTATCTATTAGGCTTCCGCAAGCAGCGAGATGACGAAAGCCAACCCTCGGGTTGGCTTTCTCTTTGAAAAAGAGCAAACGATACTCAGATGAGACACCCGCAAAACCTGTTTCTGATCGGCCCGATGGGCTCAGGTAAGTCCGCAGTCGGACGCCAGCTCGCGCGTATGCTACATCTGAACTTCATGGACAGCGATGACGAAATTGAATCGCGTACAGGCGTCGATATATCGTTCATCTTCGAAAAAGAAGGCGAAGAAGGGTTTCGCAAGCGTGAAGGGAAGGTCATCGACGAACTTTCGAAGATTGATGGTCTGGTGCTTGCAACGGGTGGCGGCGCTGTCGTCGATCCGCAGAATCGCAGTAACCTGGGTGCACGCGGGTTCGTGGTCTATCTGTACACGACCGTTGAACAGCAACTCGTCCGCACTCGAAAAGGTCGTGATCGGCCATTGCTTGAAAACGGTGACCGCAGGCAGATTCTTGAAGATCTGATGACAGAGCGTGACGCGATGTACAGAGAGATCGCAGACCTGGTCGTCGAAACGGACAGCCGCAAGGTCAAAGCAGTCGCCAACGAGATCCTCGAACGCTTGTAGGAGCCCACCCCGCAGCCCCCACATACACTAAGAAACACCCCGTCTTCAGGCCCTTTCGGGTAATCTAGCGCCCATGACCACTCACACGATCACTGTCGAACTGGGTGATCGGAGCTATCCGATCGTGATTGGCAGCGGTCTGCTCGGGGGCGATTTCGACCTCGCCGCGCATCTTGCCGGAAACGACTGCCTGATCGTCAGCAATACGACTGTTGCGCCACTGTACCTGGACCGACTGACGGCGAATCTCGGCGATAGCGCGGTCGAGTCAATAGAGCTGCCTGATGGAGAAGCACTCAAGACAGTTGCAACGGCTTCGATGGTACTGGACAGACTCGTCAGCTCGAAAGCAAATCGCGATACAACCGTCATCGCCCTTGGTGGCGGTGTCGTTGGGGACATCACGGGATTTGCCGCTGCCTGTTACATGCGCGGTGTCGCGTACATCCAGGTGCCGACGACCCTGCTTGCGCAAGTCGACTCCTCAGTCGGTGGCAAGACAGGTGTCAATCATCCGCAGGGCAAGAACCTGATTGGCGCATTTCATCAGCCGAAAATTGTGCTCATTGATATCAGTACTCTGAACACACTGCCGGATCGGGAGATACAGGCAGGCCTCGCGGAAGTCATCAAGGCGGGGGCAATCACGGACATAACTTTTTTCGAGTGGCTGGAGACGAATATGCCAGCCCTGATTGCCAGGGAGGCTGAGGCCTTGGCACACGCCGTGCAAAGATCCTGCGAGATCAAAGCGGAGGTCATCGCGCAGGATGAGCGTGAGGCTGGCAGGCGCGCCATCCTCAACTTTGGACACACGTTTGGCCATGCGATTGAGCGATGCCAGGGCTATGGTGAATGGCTGCACGGCGAAGCTGTCGCGGCGGGAATGATAATGGCCGCAAAACTCAGTGGCATCAGCGACTCCGACGTGGATCGTCTGCACAAGCTCATAGATGTCGCCGGGTTGCCAGGCAGCCCACCGGCAATTGGCGCACAGGCGATGCTCGAGGCTATGAGCATGGATAAGAAAGTTCTGCAAAAACAGCTGCGATTCGTCTTGCTAGACGGTCTCGGCCAGGCCGTCGTGACAAGCGACTACGATGAGTCACGTCTGAGGCAAGTCCTCGAGGCCGCCGATTAATGACAATGTTCGCTCCGTTTGCCGCCAACGAGGCACACAGTCGGGGCAGGCGAATTGATGAGCCTGCCGCTGCGTATCGCGGCGAATACCAGCGAGACCGTGACCGCATCATCCACTCGACGGCGTTTCGCCGCCTGGTCTACAAGACGCAGGTCTTCGTAAATCACGAAGGTGACCTGTACCGTACGCGCATGACGCATTCGCTCGAGGTGTCGCAGATCGGGCGATCCGTGGCGAGTGCGCTGACGCTCAACGAACCGCTCACGGAGGCGATCTGCCTGGCCCACGACCTCGGCCACACACCGTTCGGTCATGCGGGGCAGGATGAGCTCAACGCCTGCATGCGTGACTACGGCGGCTTCGAGCACAATGTGCAGTCGCTGCGCGTTGTTGATTACCTCGAGGCCAAGTACGCAGACTTTCGCGGTCTGAATCTGATGTTCGAGACGCGCGAGGGAATCCTCAAGCATTGCTCCAAAGCCAATGCTCGCGAACTCGGAGATGTTGGTGAACGATTCCTCAATCGGCAGCAACCCGGGCTGGAGGCACAGATCGCGAACATCGCAGATGCCATCGCCTACAACAACCACGACGTCGATGATGGATTTCGCGCAGGCCTGCTCAGCCTTGAGCAACTCCGCGAGCAGCCGCTCTTCGCATCCAGTTATGACGATGTACATGGCCTTTATCCGGACCTCGAAGACCGGCGGCTGATCTACGAAATCATTCGACGCATGATCGGCACGGTTGTCACGGATCTGATAGAAACGACACAGGATAATATCGAGGCTGCAGACCCGCGCTCGATCGATGATGTTCGCAAGGCGGGCGAACCCCTGGTGGCGTTCTCGGACAACATCTACGAACAACATGTGTCGTTGAAGCTGTTTCTCAATCGCCACCTGTACTCGCACGAAAAGAAACTCGAGATGACACGCAAAGCGCAGGCCATCATTCGGGAGCTGTTTGAGCTATACACAAGCGACGCTCACAAGATGCCGGCGGAGTTCGCTGACCGGGCCGAAAGCGAGGACAAGGCAGGCCGTGCCAGGGTGGCCGCCGACTACGTCGCCGGCATGACCGACCGTTACGCGATAGCGGAACACGAGCGGCTTCTCGGGAAAAATTGATGCAGTAGCTCTGTTAGAATGCGCCCGCGCCGGCAATACAACAGAGAGGCCAGCAAGTGAACGACAAGAACATACCCGCCAAAGACCGACTGATCTTCGCAATGGATGTGCCCAACAGCGACCAGGCACGAGCGCTAGCCAATGAACTGGATGACGCGGTGACGTTCTACAAGATCGGACTGGAACTTATGATGACCGGTGGCTATTTCGAGTTGCTTGACTGGATGCTGGCCAGGGGCAAAAAGGTATTCTGCGATCTGAAGTTTTTCGACATTCCCGCGACGGTTGGCTCAGCGGTGCGTCAGCTGAAAGACCGTGGTGCCAGTTTCGTTACCGTGCACGGCAATCAGTCCATCATGGAAGCCGCAGCCGAGAATAAAGGCGACACGCTAAAAGTGCTCGGCGTGACGGTTTTGACGAGTCTGGATCGCGGCGATCTGGACGACCTGGGTTTCGACTGCGATGTTGGGGATCTCGTTTTGTCGCGTGCGCGGCGGGCGTTGGAAGCGGGTTGCGATGGAGTCATTTCCTCAGGTCTCGAAGTGCCGAAGTTGCGCGAATTCATCAGTTCGAAGCTGATAGTAGTGACACCAGGTATTCGCCCGGTCGATAACAAGTCTGAGGGTGATCAGAAACGTGTCGTAACGGTTGAAAAGGCATTTGCAAACGGCGCCGACCATATCGTTGTCGGTCGCCCCATTCGCGACGCCGAAAACCCGCGCGCCGCGGCCGAAGCCATTCAAAGCACAATTGCCGCACAGGTGGGCGCGTAATGACCAAATTGCAAAACGATTTGTTCCTGCGTGCTCTGCTTCTCGAGCCGACGGAGCGTACGCCGGTTTGGATCATGCGCCAGGCGGGCCGCTACCTGCCCGAATATCGCGAGGTGCGGGCGCAGGCAGGTGATTTTATGAGCCTGTGCCGCAATCCCGAACTGGCCTGCGAGGTGACGATGCAGCCGCTCAGGCGCTACAAGCTCGATGCGGCGATACTGTTTTCAGACATCCTCACCGTGCCTGACTCGATGGGCCTTGGACTTTACTTCGAGACCGGTGAGGGCCCGAAATTCAAGAAGCCCGTGCGCTCGGCCGGCGACATCAAAAATCTTCCGGTTCCTGATGTTGCGGACGACCTCGGCTATGTATTCGATGCAGTTCGAACGATTCGCAAGGAGCTTGACGGGCGCGTTCCGCTGATCGGCTTTGCAGGCAGCCCGTGGACCGTAGCAACCTACATGGTTGAGGGCGGATCGAGTCGTGACTTCAAGAGAATCAAAGGACTTGCCACAGAAGAGCCGGCGGCGCTCGACAGACTGCTCGATACGGTTGCGCAGACGACGACCAACTATCTGAATGCACAGGTCGCAGCCGGTGCCCAGGCCATCATGGTGTTCGATACCTGGGGCGCGGCACTCGAGCCGGATGACTATCGGCGCTTCTCGCTTGCAAGCATGCAAAAAATCGTCGACGGGCTGACCCGTGAAAATGAGGGCAGGCGTGTGCCGGTCATTTTGTTTACGAAAGGTGCCGGACCGTTGCTGGCCGACATGGTTGGCACTGGTTGCGATGGCCTGGGCGTTGATTGGACCACCGATCTTGCTTCTGCGCGAGAGTACGTAGAGGACAAGGTAGCCTTACAAGGCAATCTTGATCCGGCAACATTGCGTGAGCCACCGGAGACGATACGCCAGGGAGTTGCCGATACGCTGGCCAGCTACGGCAACGGCCCTGGCCACGTCTTTAATCTGGGGCACGGCATTACGCCGGACATAGATCCGGACAACCTGGGCGTGCTGGTCGATGCCGTTCACGAGCTGAGCCCGCAATACCACTCGTAAAACACGGCCAGTGACCCATTTCGGCCGGTCGCGATTCTAAGAGAAAGGAGTCCGTGCAAGTGAAATCCAAGACTCGATGGACGTTCGGTATTTCGTTTATCGTCGCCGTATTGGCTCTCGGACCTCCGGCCATCCGTACGATCCAGATCGCTAGTTCTGCAGACGGCCTTCTGTCCTTGGCTTCTTTTTCTGATGAGGATTTCGACTGGAACCCGTGGTCAGATAACTGCTATCTGATTCGTCAAGACATGGCTGTCTGGCTGCTATCGAATTACGACTGGCCATACAATAGTCGGGGCGACTTACTTCGTGGCTCGGAGCCTATGCCTCTCATTAACGCAGCCCTCGCTAGCCGTGGTCTGCATGGGTCTGGAGCTTTCGCTGTTGTTGAAGATCGACGAATGCTCTTGCTGATGCACGTATTCATATACAGGGGCGAGTCGATAGAGGGTCGATGGCGCGGGTATACGCCGCTTCAGGCGGCGATATTGCAAGGAGACTTGCAGGCCGTCGTGTTGCTTGTTGAGCGCGGAGCCGATCTGACGGCGTTGGTCGAGCACCCCGGAAAAGCAATGCATGGAATGAATAGTCTCGAATTTGTAGAACTTCTATATTCCAGGCATCCGGATCGATTTGACACGATTCGTCAATACCTCCGGCAGCTCAGCGATTTCGCTTAACGAGCGTCCGCTATTGGGAAAAGCAGGCATTTGCAATCACAAATCAGGGAGCTGAGATCGGGCACTTAGATTCCGGCATCTAAATGTCCGGTTTACCCTCGGAAGCAGCCGTTGGCGTAATATCGGGCAAAAGGTCTGCCAGTGACCCGAAGCTGACGTTCATCAGCCGCTCGGTCAGCGATAGGTACAACCCAGAATTGATTCCAGGTGGCTAACCGTTCAGAAAAGGTCACTGGCATCATCGATTTAGAGCCAGGCCCCATCCATTGGTGGAGGGAATGATATGTTGACCAGAAATGGCGGTGGGCTTATTGCCCTTGGCATTATCCTGACGGTTGCCTGTGCGAGCGTTAACGCGCAGCAGACAGTTTATAAGTGGGTGGATGAAGATGGGGTCGTTCACTTTAGTGAGGAGCCGCCTGTCGAATCGCCTAAAGCCGAAGTAGAGGTTTTTGCAACGGATGCGGCCCCACCTTATGTGCCCCCCGCTCAGACGACCATCAAATCGCCTTCGGCGGCTGAAACGCATGTCAAAAGTCAATCAGCGCAGCCGAAGATCCAGATACGTCCGCCAGTCAAGGAAATAGATATTACGGAAATGAGTCTTGCGGACTTGGATCGTCGATGCGAGGACGTAAGGGACGCAAAGATCGCGCCGTTAAAAGAAGCCGAGATCGCGAACTGCATACAAACAGAGACTGGCGATCAGGCATGGTGTGAGACCTTTTGGGCAGATTATGGCGCCCCCAGACGAATGGCTTCCGGTGGGTTAACTCCAAGACTGTTTCATGACCTTCCGGAATGTACCGAAGCCTGGGACGAACGAAATCGTCGCGGGCTAAATCCCTGAAAAATTAGCGGCTGAACGTCCGCTGACCCAAAGCCGTCGTTCGCCGCGCCGGAACACGCTTATGTGTTACTGGCTCTGATCGAATGACACTTCACGCTGCGGAACAAAATCTAGCGGCGCGCCAGCACGGATCGGCGTTTCGCGCGAGACGCTTTGCTGGAAGTCCGCCACAATTTTGCCGACATGAGCTAGTACCCATGAATGCATGTGGGGATAGTTGTACGGTCCCCGTTCCTGTGGGTCAACGTCCAGATTGATGATATACGGAATTGCTAATTGTTGAGCCGGCTCTGTGAAAGTTCTCTGCAGAACCGATACAACCTTGAAGTTTCGCCACTTGACGCCGTACATGCGCTCACCCATCCAATAGGGAAACCCGTCGCGCGCGGAACTCTCTTCGCGGCCTTCCAGAAACGCGCGCTGGTCGCGCCCATCGATCTCGCGGTCGGTCGGCACATCAGCACCGGCCCAGCGGACCAATGTCGTGAACATATCCGTGATATGGACGATCTCGTCCGAAACTTGCCCTGACCGAACGATGTCTGGATAACGAACAGCCGCAGGCGTTCGCAGCGATCCTTCCATTCCGGTGAAGTACGAACCCTGCCAGTAGCCGGCGTGCCCTCTATCACCCTGATTTTCCTCAGGCCCGTTATCGCCGGAGAAAACAACAATTGTATTGTCAGCGATCCCTTTCTCTTCAAGGTAATCGAGTAGTTCGCCGAAATCCGCATCGAGTTGAGCAAGAGAGTCGGCCCACGGGCCACTACCCGAATGTCCTCTGAACTCCTCCCGCGGTTGCACCGGAAGATGCATGAGTGAGTGGTTGAAATAGAGATAGAACGGCTTTTTTGCGGCGACACTTCGGTCGATAAACGATTTGCTGCGGCGTAGGTATTCCACATCGATATTCAACTTAACGTCGACCGTAAGTTGTTCGAGTTCCTTTACGTCTCCATTCGCTTCGCTCTCCACAACATAGGCGACGGGATCACGATTTGAGTCGTACCAAGGATCGTCGGCCCATAATGCCTCGTCGTAGCTATGCGGTATGCCGATCCATTCATCAAAGCCATGATCCGTTGGCCAGCGGCCGGCCGAAGCGCCAATATGCCATTTTCCTACAATGCTTGTGGCATAGCCTTCGTCCGAGAGGATATCCGCAATTGTCCGCTCCCACGCGACCAAACCTCCTGGGTCTCCCGCGAGGGCCACCGTATGTGTGCCTGAGCGGATTGAGTATCGTCCGGTCATCAGTGCGGAACGGGATGGTGTGCATTGCGTCTCGGGTGCGAAATTCAGAAGGCGAAAACCTTCGTCAGCAAAATCATCAATCCGCGGTGTCTCTACCCCTCGAAGTGGTCCTCCGGCAAAAGAGCTGATTTCGCCGATGCCAAGGTTGTCGACAAGGAAATAAATGATGTTTGGCTTATCTTCAGCGTTTACATGAAACGGAACGAAAAGGAGCGAAGCAGCCAACAAGAATCGGTACATAACGAACTCCAACACTGGAAACGTTGTTTGACAGCATAATGTCTTTGCCGCGATCGGACAATGCATTTCACTGGGCCGTCATGGAAGTTCAGACGTTGGCAACGGAATGTCTGCTTCTGGCCGACTCCGGTCCTTCGCAGAATGGTTTTCCGAGTGGTTCGAACGACTGCTGCTCGTGACCCACAGCGGACCTTTAGTGGTGTGCTAACAGCCACCACGTCTGCACCAACAGGTCGCGCGAATTGCCGGCGGGCCCGTTCGGTTAGTACGAATACATAGTGTTGAGCACTGATGATACAAAAAGCCAACAGCGAGTTTTACACGTCTTGGCCTGACAAACAGAGGACGAATGGCGTTTTATGAATATCTCCAAGTGCTTATCACTCTGCATCCTATCAATCGCCGGAATCACCTCGGCTCATGCTCAGGAAGTCGGCGATGTTCATTCTATTCTGACTGAGAAGTTCTTTCTCGACGTTGGCATGTTTTATCCCGATCGGAATTTCAATGTGCACGTAGACGGAGTCGTTGGCGGCGCAAATCCAAGTATTGACTTTGAGGATGAATTTGGGCTCAACAAATCGGATGAGACGTTCGCGATCGAATTTGGCTGGCGCTTTGGCAAGAAGTGGTCCTTATTGACCCAGTACTTTGATTCCAGCGGTTCCCGAAGCGCAGTTCTAGATGAGGACATCGAGTGGAAGGACGTGGTGTTTGTTCAAGGGAGCAATGCCACGGCGGCACAAGAGTTCTCAGTACTCCGAACGTTCTTTGGCCGCCGGTTTGATACCAGCGAGAGGCACGATTTTGGTATCGGGGTGGGCCTTCACTGGTTCGAGACAGGCGCGTTAATCGAGGGAGAAATAATAATCGGTGATCAAGGTAGCGAATTTCGCCGGGAATCGGTGAGTGCTGATGCTCCGTTACCCAATGTTGGATTCTGGTACAACTACTCGTTGACTCCCCAATGGGCATTTACGAGCCGCTTTGACTATCTCAATGCTAGTATAGACGAGTACAGTGGCAGCCTGGTCAACTTGAGCGTAGGCGTCAATTACCGAATTTTCGAAAGATTCGGTGTTGGTCTGAGCTATAACCGCGTTGAACTGGATCTGAGCATAACCAAGCCCAACTGGCGGGGTGGATCAGAAACAACGTATGAGGGCCTGTACGTTTACGCCAGCGCCTACTGGTAGGACGCTGAACTCTGTGTTCTCAGTCTGTCAGGGCCGTGACGTTCCAATATGCGCTTCCAGATTGATCATGGCCACATGCTGCGGTACGACGC
>Ga0255046_10000104_pt1 | contig 18269 bp, 18 predicted proteins | sample BC1_12_27_MG_FD_183632 | JGI IMG/M metagenome (GOLD analysis project Ga0255046, IMG submission 183632) | Seawater microbial communities from Strait of Georgia, British Columbia, Canada - BC1_12_27 | ecosystem: Environmental > Aquatic > Marine > Strait | place: Canada: British Columbia...
TTTATAAAAAATTTATCCTTGTATTTATCCTTTATTTTAATATGATTTTCGACCAAATTATAATACCTTTTATTTAATAACATCTTATCTTGAATTGGTAAATATGACAATATATAAGAAACCAAATGTCGTTTCTGTGTCATTAATTTATATTTTACTGGTAAATAACTGTATATTATACCTAAGACATCATTATTTAATATTACCATTATTAAATAATGAGATTATAATGAATGTTATATTTAACTACATTGTTTAATCACATATGCTTGAATTATTTGTAATACCATCCCAAGTTAAGTCACAAGCTTTAGCCCATTTATCTTTATTACAAGAGCCTGTGGAACCTTGCCAGAAATCTCCGGTGAAATCCATAGTCTTTGAACATGAACTCTTTCCTAAATTTTTGACATTAAAACATGATTGTTGAGTTTGTGAATCTCCGTCTCCCATATCTCCACTTGAATTTACTGTTTTTTGCATATCTAACCAATAATCAGGGCATTCAGACACTGTAGGAGGAAATTCTACCCCATATTTATTATTATGTAATACAGAAGCAATAAATATCATCAAAATGATGAATATTATAATTGCTATAGTTGCTACTATTTTTTGAAAAGTAAACGCCATTATATATATTTAATTTATATAATTTTTTCTGCTTAATTAATATAATGAACTGTTCTAGCACAAATGGAAGATTAGATATTTTGGGTCCTAATACAATGAACCAATTTGCCTTATTTGATAAAATACCTAATAATGACTGTTCTAGTTTTAATGATGCTATGATAGGTAATTCTACGGAATCTTCTTTATCAATAGCTTTTTTTAGTAAAGGTAATATTCAAATTATTCAAAATGCTATTAGAGCTGGTGTATATGAGGTATCAAATCAACAATATGTTATTGATAATCAAAACTGTGATACATTAAAGGTTATTATGAGAAGTGTATTTTTACAATCTGCTGTTAATCAGCCTGATAATATTACTGGACAAATTGAAGCCTTGAATAATTTAGTAGTTGAATATTGTGTTAAACATGTTTATAGTGAAGCACAAGCATATATCAATTATAAACGAGATGTCAGCACAATGTATCACCCGATTGACCGTCCGGCTCAAGTTGATGTTGATGATAAAACATTAGAATTAAAACCGTGGTTCTAATTTAGGATAAATTATTTAAATTCAATATAATTAAATAATTTAAATAATACTACAATTGTTAAATTCAAACAAATAGTGAAATAAATTAGACGAATCTATATGTTTTTTATTTTGAATTGAAAAACTAATAAAACCTATTAAAATTGCCACTATTATAAGTAATGCTAGTATATTATTTACTTTTCTTAACATAGATATTTCTTCCATATGTGTTCCTGGTTCAACAATTTTCCAATAATCTATGTAACTATGAGATATGTATAGAACTCCTAGTAATAATAATGATATCATTGTCGCATTAATGGTCATCTTATTAAAGATGGTAAATATAATCCATATGATACCAGATATTTGAATATTTTCAAATGGAGACAACTGGTCAATACTTTCACCATCTGTGAAATCAATAGCAAAATATATTATAAAAAAAATTAATATTTGCTTAGCAAAAATATTTTTTGTTAATATATCTTGTAATCTACATCCTAGTGATTTAGTTACATAATTTCCCATTATCGCTATTAATAATAAAAATATTCCTTTTGTTATACTAAAACTTATTATTGCCCTTTTGGGTTTAGGTTCCATATACATTATATATTTATTTTTTTGTCTTTTTCTTAATTTTAATAGCTGATGGAATAGCCATTTGTGTTTTTAGTTCTTCTAGTTCACTCAACCACATATGTTCAATTGCTGTAGACTTCAACTTTTCTAGTTCGGTAATTTTATTGTCTTTATCTTGACACATCTTATTGTAATTTTCTTCAGTTAAACTATCCATTGGCATCTTTAATAGATACTTATAGTCTGGGTCATATTTTTCTCCATCTAACTTATCATACTCTTTTTCTGTTAACATATCGATAATAACAGTCTTCTTTTTATTTCTTAAATCAATAGTTCCTTTAATATTTTCCATAATAAACTTGGATTTATTTTGTAATAGATTCAGATCTTCTTCCATTGTAGCTATTTGATGGTCTTTTCTCTTTTGATAATATTCCAGACGAATTGGAAAGTAACTATCGATAATTTCTTTTACATCTGAATATTTTGTTAATTTTTCTTCATCATTAAACAAATGCATATTATTAGTGCTAAGTGTAGAATATAATTTCATTGTCTTTTCGAAATTATTATATACATTAGATGAGTCTTTGCTCTCATCAATCGGTTCATTTAATACAATCTCAAAATCAACTACTCTATCTGTAGACATATCATTATAATCTTTGATAAATGTCTTCTGTTTTTTATTCTTATCTACTTCCATTAAATTTTCAATGTGTTGTTTGAAATCGTCTGTCCAATAACCAATAGGAAGCTCCTTTATTTTAATTTTTTTGTCTGTAATTTTTTCATATACACCTTTAACGATATATTTTTTATCATCTGTTTTTTCACAACTCCCTTCAAAATTCTTATAAAATGGAGAAAGTTCAATTTCTGTCTCAGTTAATTGTAATTTGGATTTCAAGATATCAATAATATTATTGATATTGTATGACAAAATGTCAGTGCTAAATCCTGTTCCAATACCTTTACCACCATTGACTAGAATCATTGGAACAATAGGAACATAATATCGAGGCTCCACTGGATCACCATCATCTTCAAGATATTCTAAAACAGGATCATCCTCTTTACGATAGATATATCTTGTAATTTGATTCAATTGTGTGAAGATATATCTTTCACTAGCTGAATCTTTACCTCCTTGAAGTCGAGTTCCAAATTGTCCATTCGGTAAAAGTAAATTTACATTATTACTTCCTACATAATCTTGTGCCATTCCCACAATAGCACCGTTTAGACTAGCTTCACCGTGATGATATCCAGAGTGTTCCGATACATATCCACTAAATTGAGCTACTTTTATCTCTGTAGTCAAATTCTTTTTAAAAGAACTATACAGAATCTTCCTTAGACTGGTCTTAAGTCCATCCATTAAATTGGGAATCGACCTTTCACAATCATATATTGAAAAGTGAATCATTTCTTTGTTGATAAAGTCTTTATGGGATACTTTATTTGAATCAGTATCTAGATAACTATTACGGTCATAATTAGATAACCATCCTTTTCTTTCTTCACTTCTCTTCTTATTAAATATCATATCAATAATATTATCACTTACGGAACCTTCGTGATTGAAATAAACTATCTTTTTATTGGCAAAATATTCTTTGAATTCTTTACCTGTACTAGTTCCCAATCCCTTGTAGTATTTTACATTCCATCCTTTTGTATCATTTTCTTGTTTCCATAGATTATATTCCCCCTCATTGTAGAATAGCTTCTCTTGTCCATTTTTCTTTGCTTTTAAAATAGGAGTATTCATAAATCCCAAGAAATTATCAAGAGTTGATAAAGAATTCCATTGGTCTTGAAATAAGTTCAATCCCAGTCCTTTAATATGAGAACCATCTAAATCCTGGTCTGTCATAAATAATACTGAATTATACCTTAGGCATTTTTCAGCACTTTCACTAGTATATGTTTTACCAGTTTCTAGACCTAATATTTGTTTTATTTCAATAATTTCTTTGTTTTCGTTTATTCTTTTTAATGATTCTCCTCTAACATTAAATATCTTTCCCTTCATAGGATACACACCAATTGTATTTCTATCATCTTTTGACAATCCTGATACAATACCAGCCTTTGCTGAATCTCCCTCACATAAAATTAATGTACACTGTTTAGATTTGACAGTTCCGGCAAAATTAGCATCGATTAATTTATGAATTCCTCTAATGCTTTTACTCTTACTGCCATCGGTTTTTTTTGCTGCCTTATTATCCTTTACTTCCGTTAAAGCACAAGCAGCATTCATAACACCCATCTTTGCTATCTTTTCAATGAAATTATCACTTACTGAACAAGTTGAACCAAACTTTGTTGATGCTGTTCCTAATTCATCTTTAGTTTGACTATTAAATGATGGATTATCAATATCACATCTTAAAAACAACATTAACTGTTCCTTGATAGTGTTTGGTTTTACATCAACCTTCTTTTTAGTCTTGATGTAAACACATAACTTTCTAATAATTTGATTCATAATATATTCTACATGCTTTCCACCTCGTGATGTATAAATTCCATTTACAAAACTAACTTGTTGAAATTCGTCTTTAGGAGCTAAGCATACAGCATATTCCCATCGCCCGTTATGATTCTCATAAATTCGCTTTGTATCCGTCTTATTACCAACATATAAATCTACATATTGTTCAAAGTTCTTACAAGGAACCAATTCTCCGTTGTATTTCACCTTGATTCTTTTATCAGTTACAGCAGATATATCATAAACTCGCTTCTTAAATAAGGCTAGCATATCAGGAGTTAAATTTTCAATTCCTAGTCGCTGATAATCTGGTTTAAAAGACACTCGTGTATATGGTTTTACCTTACATTTTTTTATCGATGGCTTACAAATTTCTGTCAGATTATTTTTAAATTCTTGAACATACTTTAGACCACGGATATGATCGACTGTTTCAACCTTTCCCCAGGTTGACCAAATCAAGACTAATTTAAATCCAAAACCATTTTTTCCTCCTACAATTTTTTCCTTCTTTTTTTCGTCATAATTGGTTGATGTTCTCAGATGACCAAAAATCATCTCAGGAATCCACATCTTGTATTCTGGATGTTCTGCTACATCGATACCATTTCCATCATTATACATATGAATTGTTCCGTCATCATCCACATTAATTTCAATATTAGAAACGGGTAGCGCGTTTTCTACTTTAGATGAAACAGCTTGCTCTTGTCTAATTACATGGTCTCTACAATTAACAATTCCTTCATCAAATAATTTATACAAACCAGGAATATATTGAAATCCTTTAGAAATTATTTTTTCATCATTGAAAATATAATCTTCATGCTCAGTATTTTCAATGGACCCGATATAGGTGTCGGGTTTTTTCAAAATATGTTCCCGGTCGGTTAATTTTTGGTATTTCGAAAGTGCTGATTGATTCGCCATTCTACTTAGATATATCTTTCATTTTTATTTGTTTAAATAGTTTCAATTTTTATTTTTAAAGGATATATATATTTATATATATTAATATGAGCAATCCATTTACAGCTACAAATTATACAAATTTAAATATTGTTCAAAATGGAAATTTTAAAGAATATTCTTTACAGTTATTAAATTCTGGAAATATATCATTTAATACAGATATTTCTTTAAATTTTACATTGGTCGGTGGAGGAGGAGGTGGTGGAGGAGGTGGTCATAATAATGGCAATGGGTCTCCTGCATATCCAAGTGGAGGTGGAGGAGGTGGAGGAGGTGTTGGCACTTATAAAATCAATTTAACTGGGGGTGATTCACATAATTATTATGTAGGTCCCGGTGGAGTTGGAGGTAAAGCCAATTTAGGAGGACAAACAGGGAAAACTAGTTATATTGATTTTAAGGGTTCTAATATTTTAGACAGAGTTGATGCTAGTGGAGGTAATCCAGGATTGGGACATTATAGTGGAAATGTTGCTGGAGCATATGTAGAGTCTCCTACTATTGCTGGATTGGATTTAATTAAGATTGTTGATAGCAGTGGAGCCGCTGGTGGGAATGGAGTAAGTATCAGTAATATAGGTGTAGGTGGAAATGGGACTGCCGGTTCATCCAATAATATTACTAGTTATAATATAGATTATACTAATACTACACCTTTAGGTAGTGGTGGCGGTGGTGCAGATGCGAAAGATACGACAAAGCCGCCCCCTACAGCAGGTAATGGTGGTCGTGGAGGAAACGGAAGTTCTGGGGGAGCAGTTGGGACAGGATTAGATAATACTCTGTCACCTAGTGGTGGAAAGGGAAAGGATGGAAATGTTCCAGGTGCCGGTGGTGGTGGAGGAGGACAACCAGGTACAAATTCAACAACAGATGGTGGATATACTCCCAAGATTACATTTGGTGGTAATGGGGCGGATGGAGCCATATATATATGGTTTAAAATAGAAAGTCCACCTGCACCACCACCTCCAATACCTCCAATACCTCCTCCTATTTCAAATAGACCGGGTCCTATACAATATTGTACTTCTCGATTTGCCAGATGTAATATCACTAAGAAAACAAGTTTTTCATCAGGAAATGTTACTATACAAGGAACAACTAATGCTCGTAGACAATCACTTATTGTTAATCAGTCAACCTATAGACATGGAGCTAAACTGCTGTTTAGTAATCAAGTATTAAATGCTTATGGAAGAAAAGCTGGTGGTCCTGGAGGATTTGGTGCTTCTCCAAGAAATCAATTTTAATTAATGCGTTAATTTAGAAATAGTTTATTTTTTTTTCTCTGTACTTTTTATAATGGTTAAAAGACATGATAAAGGACATGATGGCAAATACCACATTGGTAGCCACACTTATGACAAATTAGAGGGTTCTAGAGCTCAAGTATGGCACGGAACTGCTTACAAGACTTCTGGTGACTTGAAAAAATCCGATTTAAAAATGCACAATGGTCGCATTGTTTCCAAAAAGAAGAGCGAGCTTGCTAGATCTCAAAAACACCTTAAAGGACATCTTCAACCCAAGGGAAGTGGTGTATTTGGAACTATGGGAAAGAAAGGAAAGAAAGGAAAGAGAGGAACAAAGAAGAGAAAGGGTTCTCGCAGAAGATAAATTATTAAATAAATAATTATAATTATATTATTTATTTAGAGTTGTTAATTGTGTTTGTTAATTATTTTTTGAATAAATTCTTTTGAACTATCACTTGTTCTGTAAAAATTAACTAATTCCGCTGGACTAACAATTTCATCTCTCATTTGTGAAAGATATTTAGCAGGAATTTTGGAATTGTAATAGTGAGTATACATTTCTTTAATGGTATTAAGACTAGCATTTTTCATTTCTACTTGTAAATCTATTCTACCTGGACGGATTAATGCTTTGTCTATTTTGTCATAGTAATTGCTAGTTATTATTAAGATTCGTCCATGATTTTCATCAAGTCCATCCAATAAATTCAAAATAAACGATAATGTCAGTTTACAGGTATTATCTTTTTTAAACGAACCTTTTGTATTAGCATCTTTAGCCGAGACAATATCTACTATCGATTCTAAAACAACCATATTGTCAGAAGTATCATTTGTATTTTCCTTTTTATTCTCTCTATCTAATACCAAGTCAGTCATACAATCTACATCCTCAAATACAATAATCTTATTGTTAAAATCTATTGTATTATCACAATTTTTTTTGCTATATGTTGACTCGAAATATGCTTTATAAAAGTCTTCTTCGTTTTGAATTTTATTTAATGGTATTTGAATTAAATGTCGATTTAATTTATTTGCAATACATTTAATAATAGAGGTTTTTCCTGTTCCGGGAGGCCCTGACAACCCAATACCTAATGTGTATGGATGTCCTTCTGTTTCATACCATTCTTTATTATTCATAAAAAAATCTATTTTTTTGATTAATTTGTCTTTTTCATCAAAATATAAATTATCAAATCTCCGTGTAGATATGAAGGGTCTTTCTTGCCAAGTTATTTTTCTACCGTCCTCATTACTAGATTGATAATTTAAACTATAAATATACTTATTATTCAATCTAGATTGTTCTAATTTATTATTATATTTTTTAGTTAATTTTTCAATAAAATCTTTAATATCTGATAGGGATAATTTATAACTGTAAATACTAATTTTAATAGTTTCTACTTTACCTGTAACTTCTATCATCTTATCAGAATCTCCAGTGTTATCGGAACTTTTAACATTTGCAAATATTTTTTTATCACTATCTAGAGCAAAACTGGCTAAATTTTGGTCTACAATAAAAATATTATTATCCTTAGTGTTATCTACATCTGTATCTATAGAACCAATCATTTCCTTTAATGATGTAATTCCCTGATAATCTAAATCGTTATTTATATGATCCCAAATAGCTTCAAATCGTCTACTCCAAATTGTTGAAACATTTGATGACCAATTGTTACTTCGAAAAATTCTTTTCCCTTCTATGGTAATTTCACTTGCCATTCTTCCTTTGAAAAATTGAATAATAGAACTTATATTAATATAATCAAATATATTAGCCATATAATTAAAAAAAGCTCCTATAAATGATGTAAATACTAAGCTAATAATTAAATCAGTTGTTGGATCGCCTGTTTTAAAATTCATAAGAACATTTAATTTTAATGTTTGAAGTATTTCTCGAGGGTCCATTTTATATAATTAATTTAAATTTTTAAGTTAATTATATTTATTGTATAACATATCGTGATTTGGTGGGATTTTTTAGATATTTTCAAATGAATTTACCTTGATAAAATTATCCTCTATGATATATAGTGCTGATTCCTCTTTTATAAATTTTTCAAAATATCTTTTACTTACTGTAAACTTATTCTTGTTACCACAATAAGTTTGATACATTTCAGTAATAGGAATTTCATCAGTATACATTTCTGTTAATGGACTAATTAATTTATATTTTTTAAGCGAGTTAATAATATCATCCTTCTTATTCCATAATTTACATTTTGTGTTTAATAGATATTTATCTTCGTCAATAAAAATATCAGGATAGTAATGTCTAATTAAATCTAATATACTATTTTCATCGATATTAGTCTTTGTATGATATGTAAATAATGAACATAATTCATCAATTTCAATTTCTTCGTTAATATTATCACTCAATTCTATATTATCATTCCAAAATTTAATAAATTTACTAACAGTTGGTAATAATTTACTTGTACAATCCATAAATATTTCTTTTTCTTCATCATATTTCAAATGTTCGATTAATTTATTTTTAAGAATTGTGGTAAAAAACATATTTTGAAATCTTTCTCCATCTATAAATTTTTTCCAAAGAAACTGCATATTTTTCCAACTAATAGAACATCCGACACTGTTTTCGAGAGTACTGTTTGTAAAATGATTAATTATATCATCTTCTGTATTATTTTTAAGATATAAAGCATATTTTTTAAGATTTTCATCTTTACAATATTCTAACAGAAAGTTATCTGCGTTTTCATATCTGGTTGAATAATAAGCAGCTACGCAAAATAAATCTAAGGCTTCATTTTCCTTAACATATGAATTCCAATTATCAATATTCATAAATTCCCATAAGTCTACAAATCTACAATCTGTAAATGAATGTTCATAATATTTGAATTTGAATATGTTTAATAAATTTGGAGTTCCGAATAACATACATGACAAAGTTGATAATGCTTTTAAAAATGGTTTTGTCTTAGGATGTAGAAAATAGATATAATTACTTTTCTTTAATAATATATCTCCTATAATAGTTAAAAAATATTTTGCCTTTTCTTTTGTATCACAAATAGAGGGATGTAACTTGTTAATAACATTTTGAATTGTTTCTGATTCAGGAATACATGAAAAAATGTCTCGTTCCTTTATTTTTTTAAGAATCGTTACCTTTAATTTTTGCTTCCAATCCATTAAAGTTTTATTTGAACTTATAGCAGTTAAAATAGTATATTGGACATCATCTTCTTTCACCAAAGAAAAATTTTTATCATTGTATTCAAAAAACAATTCCGATGTAGTATGATAGTAAAATTTATGATTGTAAAGAAACTTTTGAATAAATTGTTCTGACTCTTTTTCTAATTTATTTTTCCTTTTCTCTCGTTCTATAATAGTCGTATTTGTATTTTCTAACATTTCTGGTAAGTTATTAATACAATTAATCAATCTAGTTAATATTATAGAATTATCTTCGTATTTATCCCATTCATTTAATACTACTTCTAATAATTTGTTTTTACTAGCTGAATCATCCATTTTTATAATATATAAGATTGATTTTAAATCTTTTTATATATTATATTATGTCTGATGTATTAATCTTTAATAAAGATGACCAAGAAGATGAGTTCTGGTATTATGTAACAGAAATTAAAAAAAATGCCAGAGTTCAATACTGTCAAGGAAAAATAGGTGAACAATTTGTCACTGATACTTTAGATGGTTGTGATTGGGTATTCGTTCATACATTTAATCGCGATATTAGAGGTTTTGCCTGTGTAACTATTGATTTAGATAAGAATGGTAATGAATATTTATATATCGATTTAATTTGTAATTCAATGTTTCATAGTATGGCTACTAGAGAAACTGGTGATGATCGTAGAATAGGAGGTAAAGGAATTATCGATAAAGTTATTAATTTAGGACTTGAATTAAATGTAGCTTATATTAAATTAAGTGCTATTGATGATGTTATACCTTATTATTATAAATTAGGATTTAGATTTATGAATGTTGAATTAGAAGATAAAGCCAAAGAGTTAGTTGAGAGTTTGAGAGAATCTCAAAAAGACGATAATGAGGCAGAGGTAGAGAGAAAATTAAATTTAATTATAAAGAGATATTATCCAGGTTACTTGAGTGAAAGAACACAACAACAACTAGGATTATTATCAGGAAGTAGAATCGAGCCAATGCAAGAACAAGGTATTCCGATGATATATCGTTTAAGAGAGTTTCATGGTGGCAAGAAAGTTCCAAAAAGATATATACCCAAACAATTGACTAGAAAAGATAAGAAGAAACAAAGAAGTATGTTAAAGAAATCGCGAAAAATGTATAAGAAAAGAAAATATTATACAAGAAAGAAGGTTAAATCTTTTAAATCTAAGGTTAGTCCACATATAACTAAAGCAAAAAAAATATATAATTTAGATGAAATAGTACCATCTAAATCCCTTTCGCGTAAAACAGGATGTTCAATTGATTCTTTATCTAAAATCGTTAAAAAGGGGCAAGGTGCCTATTATAGTTCTGGGTCTAGACCTAATCAAAGTGGTCATTCATGGGGATATGCCAGATTAGCTAGTTCTATTACAGGTGGGAAAGCTGCGGCAGTTGACTATAATATTTTAAAAGAAGGATGTAAGAAAAACAGCAAGGCGTTAAAACTAGCAAGAAAATCTAGAAAAAAACATGGACATGGTAAACGCAAAACACCAAGTGTTAAATTATAAATTATTTACACCACATACATTTCTTTTTGTCTTCTGAACATGAAAGACATTTCATAGGTATTAAATATAAATAACCAAATGGATTAGATATATGGTCTGGATTCGAATATCCATGAACTTTTTTTGCGCCACAATCTAAACATTTTCCCCGACATGGACTTAATGGATATATTACAGTCGTATCTAAATTTGTGTGTTTATCGCATATATAATTATATGTAGTCATTTAATTATATATTTACTTTATTTTTTAGATTTTGTTTTATTGTTTTCTCTCTTTGGTTTTTTGGATTTTGATAACTTGATTGGTTTGTCTAATGTTTTAAAGTATGTCCATGGTTGGGAAGGTCTATCATGTAAATGAGGTCCAAATCGTTTCCACTGAATGTTCTGTTTAACAAATTCTTTGGCATAAAAAGGCATTCCACAACTAGCCCCCCATCTACCGTAAAATCCAATATGTTTACAGGATTCAGAATCCGCTACACAACCATCTACAGCTCCTCTTGGTTGATACGGTAAAGGTCGGTCAGCTTGACTCATAAAAGCTCTGTCATCTAATTCATAATGAGAACAACATGTTCTAGAACAAGGATTCGTTTTATTTAAATACACATCATAGTGATCTGCTATTATTTCTTGAGCAATTTCAATGTTAATTTTTCCTTTATGTTGTTCCATTAATTCTTCTAAGCGAACTTTTCTAGCACCTTGATGACGTCTTATATCATCAAATCCAGTATTAATACATTCTAAATTCCTAATTCTAGCATCATATGGAGCATTAAAACCAATAAAATATCCATTCTTTTTTCTCTCTACATTTACAAATTCAAGACCTAATTCAACTCTCATAATTTCATTTTTTTTTGTATCAGCTATTAACCATGAATTGGCATAGTCACCTGAATTTCTTTTTTTCAAGAATTCTACATAATCATCTAAAGTATTTGCATATTGCATACAATTTCTTATTCTTACAGTTATCGGATCTTCATTTTTAAAAGCAATAAATCCTCCAATTGTTGTTTCTGTTCCTATAAATCCTTTACTATTAACAAAAAAATCGGTTTGACTCGCTATATACCCTGGTGCTCCTTGAAATAAAATACGATGTCCTTTATCTGGTTTTATGTCAATAATAGTGTTAAAATATTGCCCATCTATAAAATTATCAAATGAATTATGAGCACAACATATTTTTCCGTCATGTGTATAATCTCCTACTGCCATAAAAGCTGAACATTTATCTTTTGAACCACCTTCCATAGAACCAACTGCTGGTAAAGATTTAAGTAAATGTCCATATTTCTCTTTTAGTTTTGGCATCTTATCTAAGAATAGTGTTATTTTTGGAACAGCATAATCTAATGAAGCTATATTATTCCATAAAATTAGTTGGTCTAAATCAACATTGGCTCCTTTGGCAATACCCTTTAATTCATCAAAAAATTCAGGATAATGTTCTTCTGTTGGTTTTTTAAAAAGATAATTGCTTACCTCTACAAAAAAATCAACCTTAAATCCATGAGTATCATATAAATTCCATTCCATTGTTTTTAAACATTCCTTAATTTCTTCTTTTAGTAATGTTCCATGAGCGATTCCTCGTTGTGTCGGATTACCTCTTATTGAAATATAATTCCATCCATTTTTTTTAAATTTAAAACCATGTTTCACTTTCATTATATATAAAATGGAGAATATTTATTTTGTATATAATTAGTCTAATCTTAGTCGTTTCGCTAGTTCATCATCAGGATCACCTTTATGTTCATGTTCTACTTCTTCCTTTTCATTCTTTTTAACTTTTTTGGGAATAGGAATTCCCATTAGTTTACTTACTAAACTAGAGAAACTTATCGCAAATGCCAATAAAATAACAAAGAATGCTATAATATCACTCTTAGATAATACTTGTTTTAGAAAAAAATGATTAATTATTAAAACTAATATAAATTGTGTGATAATTAATAAAAATGTATCTTGAGTTTCTGAAACTAAATTATATTTATGTCCTAAACTTATCGCTATTGTCATAAAAAACCAATCTAGCCACGCAAAAGGAATCGCCATTAAAAACGCCTTAAACATAGAAATATTTGGATATTTTAGAGTATAAAATTGTCCCCACATTGAAATCGATTGTGCTATTATGAATGATGCTAAAAATTGGATGTAATATATTATTTTATTCATTGGTATATATATATATACTAATGAAAACAAAATTTACAGTTAATAGATTTATATTATGGATAATACTTAATTTATTTGTAGTAGCATTAATGGATTTAGCCTTATTTCATCAAACAACTCCAGATATGGAAAAAGCTCCTTTTTCTAAAAAATTGGCTTGGGCAGAGTTGTGGGCAACATTAGAATGGATGTTTGTTATTCCATCAATTCGTATGGGGAACTTATTTTTAACCGCTCCACAGTTATCATTAGCATCCTATGTATTTGATTTTATGGGACAAATCGTTACCAATAAATATTGGTTGAAAGTTCCTACAACAATTGATGATTATGTTGGAATGATAATTATTATGATTGGTATGGCAATATCCGCATATAAAATATTTGATTAAATAAATTAAATTTTTAAATATAAACGCATAAGTATTTAAAGATTTATGGTAAAAATTATGTATAATATGTCTTCGTTTGAATCAAATAATGTTTTGACAATTAAAACAGTCCAAATCGCTCCTTTTAGAACTCTTATGACTGCTTTAAAGGATATTTTATTAGAAACTAATATTACCTTTAAGAAGGATGGTATTAGAATTATTAATATGGATAAATCACACACTATGTTGGCCCATTTATTTTTAGGTGCCGAAAATTTTGAACATTATGAGTGTAACAAAGAAAAGATTGTTATTGGCGTTAATATGTTTCATCTGTTTAAATTAATTAACTCTATTGACAATGATGATACATTGACAATTTATATTGAAAATAATGACTATTATGATGGTATTGTTTCATTTTTAGGTCTTAAGTTTGAAAACGGAGACATTAAACAATGTAAAACTCAGAAACTTAGACTTATTGAACCTGATACTGATGAATTTGAAGAACCAGATGTTCATTTTTCTTCGGTTATTAATCTCCCATCTTCTGATTTCCAAAAAATCATTAGAGATTTATCTTGTATTTCTGAAAGATTAGAAATTAAGTCTGTTGGAAATGAACTTATTTTTAGATGTGATGGACAATTTGCTACTGCTGAAGTTAAAAGAGAAGAATCATCAGGAGGTATGGAGTTTATCGAAAAGCAAGATTCTAGTAAAATTATCCAAGGCGAGTTTTCATTGAAAAATTTGGGTTATTTTATTAAATGTACCAATCTATGTAGTCAAATTGAAATGTATTTAGAAAATGATTTACCTTTAGTAGTTAAATATTATGTAGCCAGCTTGGGAACAATTAAATTATGTCTTAGTCCATTACCTTCTAAACATAATGATTAGTGATTAAATATTATTATTAATAAATTTTAATAATAATAATATAATTAACAATTTAATTTATAATTGTCACATTCAGATTTATGATATTGATAACCATACCAAGCTGTATAACCTTGTTGTTTAAAAACTGTATGAGCACAATTAGCATTTTTTTGACAATCAAATAGACTGGAACAACTTGCCCCACATTCATTATATTTAGAATTTGGATCTCCAGAACACCAATAATAACTATTTATTTGAAATAAACCATAGTCTGTAGAACCATCTGTATTTTTATTAGTTGAGTCACAATTAAAAGAACTTTCATATTTTGAAATACATACCATAGTAGGTATTTGAGATGATGTAAAACCAGCATTTTTTAAATAGTCTGCTACATCGCATTCTGATTGTTTACTATATACCATCGTCTTTGGTTTGTTACTGGTAATGTAACTATAGTTATAGTCGCAATCACTTTGATCCATTTTCATAGGTTTATTAATTTTTGTATTAAAACCAAATTCTTCCAATGATTTTTTAACACCATTGTCATATGAGTTGTAATATTCTGTAACATTTCTAGCTAATACAAACAAAGAAAATTTTAAATTATCAGATACAATGGAATATTGATACTCATTATTTATAATTGGTCCTAATTCTAATACCCAATATGGAGCATCCATATTTACACCATCTAAATTTACTGTTAATTCTCCACCACTCTTTCCTTCATCATAAAAAGCTGTTCCAGATATTTGTCCTACACTCCCATCCTTATTGATTTGACTATTTAATACAGAAATTATACCATCGTTTTGAAGCTTATACTCGGCAACAGCACAAGTTCCAAATCCTTGAAATGTCATATCTCCTAAATCCTTATAAACTTGAAACCACTCTCCTTCATAATTATTTACATTTAATTCTTCTACTGGTTTATATTCATTGGCAACACAATTATATGTTGCTAACATAAAAAAAAGTAACACGCTAGAGCTTACCATATTCATAATCATATTTATATAATATTATTTCGATTATATTTAAATATTTTCATTATCTAATATTTAAATATTTAATATTCAGGGGCATGTTTCTTAAATAAGCAACCATGAGCATCTATACCACTACTACAATTAATCATACTGGCATTTTGGAAATCACAATTACCCAACCAAATTTTAATAATACAAAAGTTCTTCTTAGGAGATATTGTTATACCATTTATACCTTCCTGTAATTTTTTATTACTTGACAAACTTTCTCCTACTAATGAATAAGTTAATTTTTTCCAACACTCATAAACATTTTTGTTACTTACTTTATATGAGAAACAGCCTCCCTTCCTATTTCTTGGATCCTCCCATAGAGGTGTAATTCCTTTCCGCATTATGAACAACATACAATTCTTAACCAATCTTGAAGGTAGCGCTTCACTTATTGCTACAGTATCTTCTACAGATTTTGCATTATAAATATTCTTATAACTTGTTAATGACCAATCGGTATCATGTGGCATATGTGCCCAAAAATTCCACTCGTCATTTAATGGATGCTGTTGCATTGCTGAATTATCACTATGGGATTCCTCCATTATAATATTAGCTGTCAATTTTTTTTTAAATGATTTAAATAAATATATTATTATTCTTGATGTTGTTTCTGTTGTTCTGTGTTTAGTATAGAAGTAACTAAATTTTTTGAAAAATCTATATCAAATGTTTGTTCTGATATATCATGAACAGGTTCATATGATTCCTTGTCACTTTTTACTTGGTTTCTTTCATTATTTAAATTTTGTCTAGCTCTAAGAACACATTCATGTGAACAAAATGTTGGACCTTTATCATTCTCTTCTTCATCCGTATTGGATAGTTCTGATTCATTATCTGATTTATGGTCTGACTCGTTGCCTGATTCATTATCTGATTCATTATCTGATTTATGGTCTGACTCGTCGCCTGATTCAACATCTGATTTATCTTCTGATTCATATTCTGATTCATATTCTGATTCTGATTCTTCATCATTTTCATCTGTTGATAATTCTGGTATTTGATTGGGATCTGGTTTTGATGAAAATGATGTTACACCATCTTCTCCAAATTTTATAAAAAAAGGACTTTTAAGAGTGACTGTTGACATATCTTGAGACATATAATTAACAGTATAATCATTCGATAGGGGTCTATTATATACTTTCTTCATATACCATTTAAAAAAGCTGTATTTTAATACATTATTCTTTAATAAAAAGTTTTTCGGTTCTTTTAAATTTATATCAAATTTGGCACCAAATCTATTAGTTAGTTGAAAAATTATAAAATTTATATCAGATTTATTATCTATCGGAGATTTTATATCCTTAATTCCCGTTTCACTTATTATAGTATAATTTTTTTTAGGATCATTCTCACTATAGTCTGTATAAAATAATAAGTCATATTCTTGAACGTCTAATTGATGTGAATCAATATTTTTAATATTCATTAGCTCTTCACCATCTTTTATCAATAGTATAGGATATCTAAAATAATCATTTGTTAAATAATGTATTGTTGGAATTACTTGTTTTCTATAAAACATATTTGTTACTGTTGCTATTTCCGCACATTTCCAACCTATTTCAACAGTTACATCTTTACAATAGTTGTTAGAATTAAGTATTACACTTTTAAATATTTCATATCGTTCGCTGTCAGAATTTTGAATAAACAAAATACTCACGCCGGTAAACATTAACATTTCATAAATAAAATATAAAATATTAGATAATCCCAGTAATATAGAAAAGGCTATATCCATTTATATTAATTAAAAAATTTATATGTTTAAATTATTTAATTATAATTATTAATATCTTCTGGAGTTCCACTAGTGAAATCATTTGGGTCATATTCTTCATTATCGCTATCGGTTTTATTAACAACTGTTGTATTATTTGATGGATTTCTTACTATTAATAATTCATCTGGATAATCGTCAGGATATTTTACATCGTAATCTAAATTATCTGATGATGGAGATAATCCAAACACAAACATTAATACAGCTGTAATGTAAGTCATTAAAATAAATGGGATGAATACTATTAACCACGAAATTATACTTAATCCTTGTTTACAAAGAATATTTAAAAGTAATGTAAAAATAATCATCACAATTGTTTTGAAGAATGCTGTATTATAAAATCCCTTAAATGTATCAATAACTATTTGTGTTAATGAAAAACCCAAATATAAAATTGCTGGAGGACATAGTTTATCTATCATTTATATTATAATACCATAAAATATTTAAAATATTGTGGCTTCTCCATCTTTTATTTTTCCACAAACATTACCTACTTCTCCATCTTCATCTTTGTAAATATTTCCATTCTCCTCATCATCGCAGTAATATGTTTCACCATCAATCTCAATTTCTATCACTTCTTCTTCATCTTCTTCTAAATTTTCTGTATCACTTTCCTCTTCTACTTCCTCCTCTTCTACTTCCTCCTCTTCTACTTCCTCCTCTTCTACTTCCTCCTCTTCCTCCTCTTCCTCCTCTTCCTCCTCTTCCTCCTCTTCTTCCTCTTCTACTTCTTC
>Ga0255046_10000105_pt1 | contig 18236 bp, 18 predicted proteins | sample BC1_12_27_MG_FD_183632 | JGI IMG/M metagenome (GOLD analysis project Ga0255046, IMG submission 183632) | Seawater microbial communities from Strait of Georgia, British Columbia, Canada - BC1_12_27 | ecosystem: Environmental > Aquatic > Marine > Strait | place: Canada: British Columbia...
AGACCATCACACCGTAACAGCGCCTGGGTTTACCAGCGAATGTGGCAGGTTCAGAGATGCGGGTGGCAAACTGGAATGGCTTGCTGGTGGTGCTGACTTCGCTCTCGTTGACGACGTCTGGTGCACTGCGGCAGGAACGATATCCACGAACCTGTCGCTGGTACTCGATACGAACGAATTCCAGGATCGAAAGAGCGGCCTCAAGTTTGGTATCGGCTCAAGTGCCGCTTTGACCGTTGCGCTGACAGCGGCCCTTTGCGAGCTTGCCGGGATCGATGCAGATATCAGGAGCTTGTCTTTGGACGCGCACCGAAAATTCCAGCGCGGACTTGGAAGTGGGATCGATGTTGCCTGTAGTTATGCGGGCGGACTTGTCGAATTCAGCGCGGGGACTGACCGCGTGCAACAAATCGCCTGGCCCGACGGTCTCGTTTATGCATTAATCTGGAGCGGTGCATCCGCCAGTACCAGCAAAAGACTGGAAACACTCGGCAAGCAGGATGCTCAGCCATCACGTGCCGCTTTGGTCAATTCGGCGAGGAGGATTGCACAGGCATGGTGTGATGGATCGGCGCATGCCATTCTTGACGAGTATCGTGACTACATCAATGTGCTGCGCGAGTTCAGCGGCGATCACAAGCTCGGCATCTTCGATGCGGGTCATGCAGAGCTGAGCGATGCCGCGGATGCGGCTGGCGTGGTCTATAAGCCTTGCGGGGCCGGCGGTGGTGATGTCGGTATCGTATTCGCCGATAATGACGCTGCGGTAACAGCCTTTGTCGGCAATGCGTTGCCCGACAATTTCCGAGTCCTGAATATGATTATCGATTCAAGTGGCGTGCAGACCGTCCGAGAAAAACCTTGAGCGATTCGCGAATCGCCGGTCTATATCGACTGGGCATTGCAGAACGCATCGACGAACTGCAACGACTGAAGTGGTTGTCTGGCGCTGACGCCGAGCGATTGCGCTGCGGAATGGCCACGTTGTCGTCAGCAACCGCTGACCGGATGATCGAAAATGTCGTCGGCGTATACGGACTGCCGTTCGCGATCGCGCCGAATTTCATAGTTAATGGTCGTGACTACATTGTGCCGATGGTTGTGGAAGAGCCGTCAATCGTCGCCGCGACAAGCAACGCCGCGAGAACGGCGCGGACGACAGGTGGGTTCACATCGCAATGCTCCGAGTCGATGCTTGCCGGTCAGATTCATGTGTCGGATATCGATGATGTCGATCTGGCGCTTGAGCGAATTGCTGCGGCTGAAGAAGAACTCCTCTCTCGCTGCAATGCTGTACATCCCCGCTTGACGGAGCGTGGCGGTGGCGCGCATGAAATCGACGCACGTCACCTCGAGCTTGCGAACGGCACTGATATTCTTGCCGTGCATCTCCTCGTAGATACTTGCGATGCAATGGGTGCGAATCTCGTTAATACAATCTGCGAGTCAGTTGCACCGAATATTGCGGAGCTGTGCGGTGGCAATGTAGCGCTGCGAATCCTGTCGAATCTTGCAGATCGGTCGCTCGTCAAGTGCACGGTTCGATATCAGCTCAGCGACCTGAGGAGCGATGAATTCGAGGCGGACGTCGTGCGTGATCAAATCGTGATGGCGAGCGACATTGCCGGTGTTGACCCTTACCGGGCAGCCACACACAACAAGGGCATTATGAACGGCGTCGACGCGCTGGCGATCGCGACCGGCAACGATTGGCGGGCGATCGAAGCCGGCGCACATGCGTTCGCCGCAGCAACAGGGCAATACCTGCCGCTTGCTACCTGGTCGACTGATGATAGTGGCGACCTGCTTGGCGAAATTGAAATTCCACTCAAGGTGGGTGTCGTCGGCGGCAATCTCGACGCAAATGCTGGCGCGACACTTGGGCTGCAACTAAGCGGTGCTCGCTCCGCGCGCGAGCTGGCGGAATTGATGGCCGCCGTCGGTCTGGCACAGAACTTTTCGGCGCTGAAAGCACTGGCGACGAGCGGTATCCAGGAAGGGCACATGAAGCTCCATGCGCGCAGTGTTGCATCAAGCGCGAACATCCCGGACGAGATTTTTGACGAGGTTGTCTCCGAACTGATCGATTCGGGCGATATCAAGATATGGAAGGCCGCTGAAATCCAGTCCAGGATACAAAGTCTGGTCAGCCGTGAAAGTCCTACAGTGACTGCCGCCGGCAAGGTGATCTTGCTGGGTGAGCATGCCGTCGTATACGGCAGGCATGCGCTTGCTCTGCCCATCGCAGATGCTGTTTCCGTCGCTATAACAGCGAGCGACTCGACACCGATCATCACCATTCCGGAATGGGGAGTCAGCCATGAACTTACAGCTGTAGATGGCACGGCAATTGCTTCTGTCGTCGCACTGATACAGAACGAGCTCGATATCGCAGACTCGCGCTACTCGATTCACATGCATTCAGCGTTACCGCCGGCGATGGGCCTGGGCTCCTCTGCGGCGATAGCGGTAGCGATCACGCGTGCATTCGATGTCGAACTCGAACTCGGGCTTGGTGACGAGAGGATCAATGCCGTTGCTTTTGAATGTGAGAAGCTGGCTCACGGTACGCCGTCAGGAATCGACAATACGATCGCGACGTACGGTGAGCCGATGTTGTTTCGCAACGCGGGTTCACTTGAGCGCGACACGGTGATACTCCCGGAGATGCCGCCGATTGTCATTGCATGCAGCAGTAAGTCCGGGTTGACCAGGGATCAGGTTGCCGGTGTCCGTTCGCGGTACGACCAGAATCCCGCACATTATGAAGCAATATTTGATGAGGTAGATGCTCTCAGTCAGGCAGGTGCCGCTGCGCTTGCCGCGTCTGATTATTCAGATCTGGGCATGCTCATGAATATCTGCCATGGTTTGATGAATGCGATTGAAGTGTCCACCGCTGAGCTGGAGAGTATGATCAGCATCGCACGAGCGGCTGGAGCTGTTGGCGCGAAGGTGACGGGCGCTGGCGGCGGCGGATCGATAGTGGCTCTTTGTCCCGGTTCGGCCGTCGAAGTAAGCGCAGCATTAAGGGCCTCGGGCTTCAGAACCTTGAGCCTTGCAAAGCAAGAGGGGCTCTGAATTGGAAAGTGAACACCGGGTTGTGTCTTCAGAAACCGAGGAACTGATCCTGGTTGACGCCGAAGACAATGAAACTGGATTCTTGTCAAAGGCCGAGTGCCATAATGGCGGCGGCGTATTGCATCGCGCTTTTTCTCTGTTCCTGTTTAATCAACGGGGTGAGTTGTTGTTGCAGCAACGTAGTGCGTCAAAACGGCTTTGGCCCGGCTTCTGGTCAAACAGTATCTGCAGTCACCCGCGACATGGTGAATCGATGGTCGTGGCCACGCAACGGCGGCTTCGGGATGAACTGAACATCGAAACGTCGCTCGAGTTTGTTTACAAATTCAGTTACCAGGCAGAATTCGGCGAATTGGGCTCTGAAAACGAACTTTGTCACGTGTACTTCGGTAAGGTCGGCGATCCCGTCATACCAAACGATCACGAGATCGATGGTGTTCGATTTGTGCGGCCACACGATTTGGCTGCGGAGTTTGTCGCAGCACCGGCGATATTCACGCCCTGGTTGAAGATGGAATGGCAGACCTTGTTGGACGAGCACCGGGACAAGCTGGCAGCTTACTGCAGCATTTAGCCCTTAGCTCACGTAGCGGTAGTACTCAATTCCCAGGTCAGCGAAGTGGCGCTCGCCGGACTCGCCCACGCGATCGATAACGAACTCGTTTCTCGGCACGTAATCCAGCCCCCTGGCGCGGCGGCCGTCGTGCATCGCGATGTACTGATCCCGGTCAAGGTCGACAGCAAATTGCATTACATCGCCAAAACCGATTTTGCTAGTCGCGTCTCGCCATTCGTCTGCCATGAAGAATGGAATGACTTCGGCAGCGTCGCCGCTGCCATATCCGAGCGTCAACACCTCTTCTCCTGACGAAAGAGAACCTTCGTCCAGGGCCTGCTCGAAGCCCGCGGCCATCCAGGCCGGCAGGGCGGCCGTATAAAGATTGCCCAGGTCGAGCATCGTGTCACTGCCCAGGGCAAGCTTGTCGAGAATCTCGCGCCGAAAATGACGTGACGCCCGGAATACGCGGAGTACGGCCATTGTCAGTGGATAGGCTTCGTACTGCAGCTGCTCGGGGTTAGCCAGTCCAGCCACATCAGGATTGCTGAGCATCTCGGCCTGCAGCATCTTCGGGTCGATGCCGGCTTCGTAGCAATACGATGCCAGCTCGGCACGATCCTGGGCATCTCCGTGATTCATCGCAAACAAATACGATACGGCCCAGCCCGTCTCGGGCATGCGGCGATAAGGTCGATGCATGAACACCGTCTTCAGAGACCGCATGTAGCTGGCTGGATTAAGCTCACGCTTCTCGAACATGTCATGCAATGCATGCAGCGTCTCGTCGATATAGCAAGTCGTCGAGTACTTGCCGTTGAATACGGGGAAGTCCTGGACCTGATGCGTCTGCGACCGGTCCTGCCCACAAAAGCGCGACATCGGCTTGCGGAAATCCATGATCCGATAGTCCGAGGCCGATCCTGAGGCGGGTAAGTCGACGACAGCAAGTGTCGGGTTTTCCTCGAGCAGCATCGCCACAGCGCCAGCTCCCTGCGTCGGTTCGCCGCTGGAGCCTCGTGCGTATTCCGCGATATCCACACAGACGACAATCGCCTGTCCGCCAGCGCCATCAAGTGCAAGGTGGCGAATCGCGCCCTTCATGCCATAGACACCGCCAAGGCACGCATGTTTGAACTCCGGGACCTCGCAACTCCTGGCGATCGGTGGTTTGCCGCGTGCTTGCAGCGCCCGGTCAACCATTCCCTTGACGATGATCGCCCCTGCAGAGTTGTCGGTACTTGATTCCGTACCCAATCCCAGGAATTTAACGTTCGTGGGATCGACATCGTATTGTTCAATTAGCCGCATAACCGCGGTCGCCGCCATTGTGTAAACACTCTGATCAGGCCCGCGAATGCGGAAACTGCGGCCGACGACCTCGCGGATCTTGGGCCACTGGTTGTCAGTCCAGTCACACCAGTCCTCGAGCCAGACTCGATACGGTGGGATATAGGCGGCGAGGCCACTAACTCCGATATTTTTTTTGTCGTTGGATTGATTCATGGGTGTGATGTGCCGTAACCCCCGAATTCTAGTGGTCCGGGCGCGGTCACTCAACCATCTATTCAATAATAATCGTGATTGTGTCCGACATTATGGGTGGATTGTGTGGAATATGCAGGTGGTCACCCAGCAACAGCCGCAAGGTATGTTCGCCCGGCTCCAGAGTCAGCGCAGTCGATGTGCTGGCGTCACCAAAATGAATATGGTTCTCGTCTGCAGGAATAGGGAGCCCCATATCCGGCGGGTCCGTGTCGACGAGCAAATGGTGATGACCTGAGTGCACCTCATCGACGCCGGCGGCCACAACATTCATGCCTTCGAGTCCAAACTCGATTGTAACCGGGTTTGATGCCGTGTCGCCGTCAGCGGGCGTTATGAAAAATACCGTGGCGCCGACTGGAGACGCTGTGCGTGGTGGCAGTGCCACGGGCTGCTCGGCAGCCACGATTGCGGCCACATCTGTCGATGACTCACCTGCCGCCGCCGGTTCAGCCTCATGTTCGCCGCATGCGCTAATCGACAAGAGCACGGCAATGCCAGCAATTTTTGAAGACGCACCTGCTGATTTCATTTTCGCCCTCTCAGGCCACTCTGGAACTCACAATAGTAAGTGTTCGGGCCTGGATTCACACCCCGTAAGTCCGATCAGATCGAAAATGCTGCGATCGCCAGAGCGGCGAGCATCGTCGAAAAGAAGCCGATCGCATAGGCGATGACCAGAACGATGTATTTGAAAAACGTGATCAACCGACCCTGGCCATAGACACGCCGCATAGAGATGTACAGGTACACCGGTATATAAAAGGACACGGCGACGAGCGTCAGAACCACTATCGCTTCCGGGATCACCAGCATTGCAGCGAGCCGCGCGAAGACAATCTGCAACGACAAAATCAGGAAGAAGAAAGCGTGAAAATGCACGAAAAACAGCAGGTGCTCGACGTAATAACGCTTCGACAATGGGTACAAGGCCTTGAGTACAAAGGCCATCAATGGCAGCAGAATGATCAGCGCAGCCGGGATATTGTCGAGCAGGTTATCGATTAGTGCGCGGCCGTCATCGAGGCGCGTGCGTTCGCAAATCCGCTTCACCCGCTCCGGTGTCAATCGGCGCGCCAGCCAGTCCGGCATGTCCTCCATGTCTGAGGCGTCGATGTTGCAGTCGCTGTCCACCGTGGTTTCGTCATCGCCGAAGCTCAAATTGAAGCCGTTCTCGTCAACGTCGATTTCCTCTGGCAGCTTGTCACCAATGACGATGCCCTCCTCAGCGAGTTGATCGAGAACTTCCTGTGTTTTCTCCTCCGCTTCGTTCGCAGCCTCTTCACTGGCGGATTCTGGCTGCGGCTCAAATAGCAGGCCCAGTTCCTCGCGCGGGTCAAAGAAGGCGACCACGAAAAACAAGAGGCTGAGTACGAGGTACATGCGAAACGGTGGCATGTAGCGGGCACGCCGACCCTGCAAATAATCGTGCGTGAGACGGCCCGGACGATTCAGCAGAGGAACCAGTGTCTGCCAAAGGCGTGAGTCGATCTCGAGCAGGTCGCCAAAGGCATCGCTGATCAGCTCCCACAGGCTAATCAGGCGGCTGCGCGAACGCTGACCACAAGTGCCGCAATACTGGCCCCGCAGTCGGGCGCCACAGTTCAGGCAGTCCGGAGACGACTCGGGCGTTACACCAGATGACTGGTCCTCTCGCAGAATCCGCCCGCGAATGGAAATTTGGTCACCAAATTCAGCGTCAAGTTCATTGTCAAGGTCGGTGCCTTTACCGTCGAGAAAGTCGTCGAGTGCTTCGTCGCTTGCCAGAACATGCAGACAAATGCGCCGGACACGCCCTTCCTCACCACCAGTCATCTGGAAAACGTTGCAGTCGACGATGCCGGGCTCGCGAAGCGCGTTGCGGACGTGGTCTTCCAACCAACGATCACAATCGTCAGCCACGTCCCGGTCTATGAAGAATGTGACTTCATAGATTGGTCCGGATGGATTAGTCATCGCTCAATAGGCTTTTCTATTTCTTCTTGCGTTTCGTTTTTTTGCGTACGGTCTTCTTGCGTGGAGCAGCTTTCTTGCGTGCCTTTTTTGTTGCCTTGTTACCCGGGCTGTCGGCACCGGTGGCGCGTGGTGCAGCGACTTCGGTGCTGGCTCCTGTGCGGCATAGCTCTTCGGAAGCAAAATCGTCAACAGCAAGGAGTGCAGCCACTTTAGCATGGTATTCGTGCAACTCGGCGGCCTCAGCCTTGCCGATTACGCCGGCGCGCCCGGCTTCAGCGATTTGATCGCCCAGATAGTCTGACTGAATCAGCCCTTCCTTTTGTGCCTGCCTGAGCCGGCGCTCCATCGGCGAGAATTTTTCTGCCAGTTCGAGGGCCTCCTGCAACTGGCCCAGCGGATTGCCCGGCTCAAGTGCCGTGTAGGCCTGTCGACTGAGTCGTTCACGCGCCTCTCCGGACCGTGTCATCAACTCGACCACTTTGCGACCAAGTTCGTCTGATGGCGCCGTGTAGGTTCTACCGCGCGGAAAAATGAATGCGCGCAGGAACGTTGCGACCCAGCGATTCGGGAAATTACGCAGAAACGCGTGCAAAGCTTCCTGGGCCTGATACATCAAGGTTCTGACCGACCACTCAACCAAAGGTAAGTCCGTAGCTCGTCGCCCCTCATTTTCGAAGTGCTTCAGTACCGCGGATGCGAGGTACATTGAACTCAGCACGTCGCCCAGTCGCGCGGATAACAGCTCACGTTTCTTCAGCGCACCGCCCAAAGTCAACATCGCGAAATCAGATGCAAGGGCGAAGGCTGCGCTGTAGCGGTTGATATTCTGATAGTACCGGCGTGTTGGCGTATTCAGCGGTACACGGCTGAACTTGGCGTGTGTTAGCGCGAGGAAGAATGAGCGTGCGAGATTACTGATGGCGTAGCCGATATGGCCAAATATTGCTCTGTCGAAATCGATCAGACCACGGTCGGTATCCTCATCGCTCGCAGCCTGCATCTCGGGCAATACGAACGGATGACAGCGGATGGCGCCCTGGCCAAAAATGATGAGGCTGCGCGTAAGGATATTGGCGCCTTCAACGGTGATGGCGATAGGCGACGCCATATAGCCACGAGCGATGTAGTTATTCGGCCCCATCGAAAGGGCCTTGCCGCCATGGACGTCCATTGTGTCGTTAGCAACTTTGCGGCCGAGCTCAGTGCAGTGGTACTTGAGAATTGCAGATGGAACCGCCGGCTTCTCGCCCTGGTCGATCGCACCCGCGGTGACTGATACAGCCGCGTTCATGATGTATGTTCGACCGGCGATGCGAGCAAGTGCTTCGCCGACACCTTCGAAATTCGCAATCGATGTATTGAACTGTTTACGAATCTTCGTATAGGCGCCCGAAGCATAGCTCGCAGCCTGTCCTCCGCCTGCCGCAGTAGACGGCAATGTTATCGCGCGACCGACTGACAACAGTTCGACCAGCATCTTCCAGCCTTTGCCAGCCATATCCTGGCCACCGATGATGACGTCGAGTGGTACGAAGACGTCCTCACCGGTCGTCGGGCCATTCAGAAACGCGATTGTCATTGGGTGATGCCGGCGCCCAACGGTTACTCCCGGCAGGTCGGTTGGAATCAATGCTGCGGTGATGCCGTACTCATCCCTGTCACCGATCAGATGGTCCGGGTCGTAGAGTTTGAAGGCCAGCCCAACCACGGTCGCAATCGGAGCAAGCGTGATGTACCGCTTGTCCCAATTCAGCCGGATTCCCGTAATCTGTTTGCCGTTCCACTTGCCCTTGCAGATAACGCCGCTATCGATCAGAGAGGCGGCATCAGAGCCCGCTTGCGGCGAGGTCAGTGCAAAACAGGGTATCTCGGTGCCGGCAGCCAGTCCGGGCAAGTAATGGTTCTTTTGCTCTTCGGTGCCGTAGTGGAGTAACAGTTCTGCAGGGCCGAGAGAATTTGGCACGCCAATGGTGGATGATGCCGTGGGGCTGCGGCTGGCGAGCTTTGCAATGACCATGGCGTTCGCATAGGCAGAGAATTCGAGCCCGCCATATTGTTTGGGAATGATCATCGCGAAGAAGCGATGCTCAATGATGTAGTCCCAGACTTCTTTGGGCATGTCGGCCCGCTCGTGGCACACATCCCAGTCGTCAAGCATCCTGCACAGGTCTTCGCAGGGGCCGTCGATAAACGCCTGTTCTTCCTCTGACAATTCCGGTGCCGGGAAGGACATGAGGCGTTCCCATTCAGGCATCCCCGAGAACAACTCCCCATCCCACCAGACGCTGCCTGCTTCGAGGGCTTCCCGCTCGGTATCGGACATCGATGGCAACAACTTGCGGTAGACATCGAGCAGCGGTTTGGTGATCTTCTCCCGCCGCAGTTCGACGAGGTTCGGGACGATCATCAGGCCGAACATGGCCCAAAGGAACACCAACCAGAGCCACCAGCCATTGCCAAAGACCGTGTAGGCGAGCAGAACAAGGCCGGACGCGATCGTGGACGTACGCAGATCAATGCGCTGGTATGCGAGATAAATGCCACCACCGACGAACAGTAGCAACCAGGACAGACTGACAAGAAAACTGGACACAACTAAAACCTCTGGGCAGGTCAACTGCTACGGCAAACCCTATCACCGAGACGCATAGCGCGCCATGCGCGGTATCACATCAGAGCAATTCCGCGATTGCCGCTCGTTCCTCCCGAAGTTCGACCTCGGTTGCGTCCATACGTTCGCGGCTGAATTCGCTGATGGTCAGGTTCTGGACAATCTCAAAATTGCCGCCGCTGCAGCGCACAGGATAGGAATAGACGATTCCGGGTTCAATTCCATAACTGCCGTCGGCCGGGATTGCCATACTGACCCAGTCATCGCCAGGTGTGCCAAGCACCCAGTCACGCATATGATCAATGGCTGCCGATGCAGCCGAGGCGGCAGACGATGCTCCACGAGCTTTTATGATTGCCGCACCACGCTGCTGAACAAGCGGAATAAACTCGTCCACCAGCCAGGCCGGGTCAACCAGTTCGGTAGCGGCGTTGCCGCTAACCAGTGCCTGATAAATATCCGGATATTGTGTTGCTGAGTGGTTACCCCAGATTGTCATGCGACTGATGTCAGTTACATGAGTGCCTGTCTTGCTCGCGAGCTGTGCCATCGCGCGGTTATGGTCGAGGCGGGTCATCGCTGTAATATTGCGCGGATCGATATCCGGGGCGTTGCCTTGGGTGATCAAAGCATTTGTGTTCGCGGGGTTGCCAACAACAAGTACGCGAATGTCTCGACTGGCGTGTTCGTTGATCGCCTTACCCTGAACCGAAAAAATGGCGGCGTTCGCTTCGAGCAAATCCTTGCGTTCCATGCCAGCTCCGCGCGGCCGTGCGCCGACGAGAAGTGCATAGTCGCTGTCTTTGAAAGCGATATCCGGATTATCTGTGGCGATGATGCCGGCAAGGGTCGCGAATGCGCAGTCGCCGAGTTCCATGACGACGCCATCGAGTGCAGGGAGTGCCGGTTGAATTTCCAGAAGCTGCAGAATTACAGGCTGATCGGCGCCGAGCATCTGGCCGGAGGCAATTCGGAAGGCAAGCTGATAGCCAATTTGGCCGGCAGCACCGGTAATGGTGATACGAACTGGTGATTTCATCGTTTTTCCCCGGGGTAGTGCAGTAAATAAGCGGTATTTGCGGGCGGCGATTTTAACATCGCCCGCGCGACTCGGCTGTGGGTACAAACCGAATGCCGGTGTATTTCGTTACCAGGAAATTACGGCAATTCGAAATCGGGGAAGGAAATCTGCAGCTGCCGCCGTTGCTGGTTCGCCTCTTCGATCCGGCCCGCTTTTTCGAGATCTTCAATACATTCAAGCCACGAAGCCGGGGCCGCAGTCATTTCTTCAGAGCAAGTCGCGGTCGCCGCACTTTCCAGGCTATTGCTCGCGGCAAAGGATGCAGGAGCCTGTTGATCGGTTTCCTGCTCGTCAACGCGCTCTAGTCGCAGCTTGGAGTGTTGTCTTTTTCCGGGCACAGATCCGAGGGGAGCCTGTTTGGCGGTCGATTTAATCATCTCGATCGGTGTCGACAAGTTTGAACCGGCCTTTTCAAATTCCGGGCTCGTCACTTCGAGTTTGCTCGAGTCCCTTTCGAAGGTGACCGCTTCCGGTGTTGGCACTTTGGCTATTTCGAGGACGAGAGTGACAGACAGCATTACGACTGCGGCCCAGGCCATTGGGCGTGTCCATGTGATAAGACGTGAGTAGCGCGGACGCGTGGCGCTCGCGGCCTCTTTGAGTATCGCTTGATTCAGGTGCTCGGGAGCACGCTGGGCCGCGACTTCGCGATAGGTCTGCGTGACGCGCGCGTCTGATTCGCCATTGGCAGCAGATTGGGGTGTGTCTTGGCCTGCAGTCATGGTGTCCTCACTGGTTCGTCGATCGCTGCTCGCAGTTTGTTTATCGCATAGCGTAGTCGACTCTTTGTTGTTTCGCGGTTCGTCCCCGTCACGGACGCAATTTGATCCAGATTCAGTCCTGCCTCTTCACGCAGCAAGAATACGTCTCGTTGCTCGTCCGGGAGTCGTTTCAGTGCTTCGACGAGGCGGCCCCGAGCAAGGCTGCGCTCAGTCTGCATCTCCGGTAAATCGCCGGGGTCAGGTTGCTTGTCGGGATCGACGTCGGCTATCTGCGTATGGCGCCGGTTACGCCGGATATGGTCGATAAAACAGTTATGCGCGACACGGTAAAGGAAGGTAGTAAATTTTGCGGTTGGCCTGTAATTCTCCCGTGCCTTGATGATTTTTCCCCATACATCCTGAAATATGTCCTCGGCAGCGTCACGGTGGTGGCAAAGACCAAGCAGGTAGCGAAACAGAGAGTCATTGTGCCGCTGGTACAGAACCTCGAAAGCAGCCACGTCGCCATCGCGATATCGCAGCATCAGGGCACTGTCTTCGGGTACCTTGTCCATATCGGGAGCATAGGCGAGCTCTGTCCTGCGGGAAAGCGCCAGATCCCCGACGAGCATGATCTGTACAGATGCCACCATATGCATACAAACGCGCCGCCGGTGCTGCACGGGTTCGAAATAAACACAAAAAGGCCTTGCAAATTGTATTCTTAGTGTTATAGTCAACTATAACACTAGTTCACCTGGCACTAGCGACCCCCTTGGAGCTAAAGCGATGAAAGCCCTACTTGCACGATATCTCAACGAAATTGTTGGCCTGACGATCCTGGCCCTCATGACCGTAGCGCTTATCGCGGGACAGGCAGATGCGAAGTTCCGCGGGGCGGCAGCGGATGAGGTTCGCGAGATAATCGAAATTCGGTTGACAATCGAGGACTGACAGGATTTCTGATACTGAACATGAATAGTTTTCCAGTTTCCGTCACAACGGCGAGTAAAGTAGCGACGGAGTTGTTGCGCCGGCCCCTGAATGAGGCCGGCGCCTTTTTACAAGACGGCGCCTTAGCCTGATCAAACGGAAAAGCGATGGACCCTAAGTGGAATGAAGACCAGCCGATCTATCGGCAACTGCGGGACCGGGTTGTCGCGATGATCCTTGAGGGCGTTCTGGGCGAAGGGGATGCGCTGCCATCGGTGCGAAATGTTGCCGCGGAATACAGGCTCAACCCTTTGACTGTGCTCAAGGGTTATCAGGAACTGGTTGACGAAGACCTGGTGGAAAAAAAGCGCGGCCGCGGCATGTTCGTAACGGAAGGTGCGCAGCAACGGTTGCTCAAAGACGAACGACAGCGATTCCTGGACAAGGAATGGCCGCAGGTCGTTGCAACGATTCAGCGTTTGGGACTTGACGCTTCCACGCTACTCGAACAAGTAGAACAGTCAGACGACGCAGGAGATAAGAATGACTAGCCTGGTCACTGCCAGCAACGTATCGAAGAGCTTCGGCGATATTCGTGCCGTCGACAACGTAAGTTTTCAAATTGAGAAAGGCAAAATCATGGGCCTGTTCGGTCCAAACGGGGCCGGCAAAACGACGTTGCTAAAAGCTGTTCTTGGTCTGACCGACTGCGAAGGTCAACTCTCGGTACTTGGACTTGACCCATTCAAACAACGCAAAGAGCTGATGCAAAACATCTGTTTCATTGCTGACGTCGCAGTATTGCCGCGCTGGATCAAAGTATCGCAGTTGCTCGAGTTTATTGAGTCCACTCATCCGAACTTTTCACGCGCGCGCGCCGACGAGTTGTTGTCGCGTACCAAGGTTCGAAAGGACGCCAAGGTACGCGAGTTATCAAAAGGCATGGTGACGCAATTGCATTTGTCGATCATCACTGCAATCGACGCCAGGTTGCTGGTTCTTGACGAGCCAACACTGGGTCTCGACATCATATTCCGTAAGGAATTCTACGCCAACTTGCTCAATGACTATTTCGATGGTGAGCGGACTATCCTGATAACGACTCACCAGGCTGAGGAAATCGAAAATCTGATGACCGACATCATGTTTATCAATGACGGTCGTATCCTGCTGGATTCGAGCATGGAGACGCTGCCGGACGAGTATGTGGAGCTGACGACATCAGGTGAGGACGCCGACAGAGCACGGCAACTGGGACCGATTTATGAACGCGATGTTTTTGGTAAGAAAGTCATGACATTCGAAGGCGTCGATAAGGAAAAAATTGCTGGTCTCGGAGAATTGCACACGCCATCAGTGACCGATCTCTTTGTTGCCAAGGTCAAGGGAGCCGCCGCATGATTGCCCACCAGTTTGCGCTGATCAAGAGAGAAATCTGGGAGCATCGCTCAGTTTGGATTACCCCGGCGGCTGTTGCCTCTGTCGTGACATTTGTTGCGATTGCGGTGGTTGTCATGGTTGCCGCATTTGGTGAGGCGTTTCATCCGGAGATCGAGAAAATAGCAGACGCCACGATACCGGACGTGATGCGACGGGCGGCGCTTGCCATCATCCTGCTCGTCAACACCTCCGTATTCGTAATGGCAATGTGGTTTCTGACGATTTTCTATTGCCTCGATGCGCTATATACGGAACGTAAGGACAAAAGCATCCTGTTCTGGAGATCATTGCCAATAACGGATGCTGAGACTGTAGTCTCGAAGTTGTTGACGGCCGTATTCGCGATACCTGTCGCGACAATGGCAGCAGTGATCGTCTCGCACCTGCTGAACCTCATAATTATGAGTGTCTGGCTGGGCACGGAAGGCGTAAACCCGTTCCGGTTTATCTGGGGCGCTGTGCCACTTTTTGATACGTGGGCTGCTGTATTCGTGTTCTTGCTCGCGATTCCAATCTGGCTGGCTCCATTACTGGGCTGGTTCCTGTTCATATCGGCCTGGGCGAAGCGCGGTCCGTTCCTGCGGGCGGTATTGCCGATCGCCATCCTGCCAATCCTCGAATATATCCTTTTCAAATCGTGGAATCTTGGCTTGGCGATTATTAACCGGCTGGCGATCGAGACGATGCCGATCTACGACATCAACGAGCTTGCATCGGGATTTGATGAAGATCATCTTCACTCCCTGCTCGAGCAAGATATCAGCTTGGTATCTCTCTTGGACGTGTCGGGTTTCCTTACCAGCGTCGAAGTTTGGGCTGGCCTGCTGGTTTGCGGCCTGTTCTTGACCGCTGCAATCTACGTCCGGCGTTACCGCGACGAGAGCTAGACCATGCCGATGCGGCGTTAGCCGGCGACCGGACGACCTGAAATATCGTACTTACGTAACTTGCCGCGGAACTGGTGATAACTGAGACTCAACATGTCTGCAGCCATGCGCTGATTGAAGCGCGCCTTTTCCAGCGCCGCTACCAGCAGGTCTCTCTCGGTGTCTCTGAGCCTCTGCGTCAAATCCGCCGGTAACAACGGCGGGCGGTGCGTTTGCGTGGCTGGCGGGGAATCCTCACTCGAGTCAGCGAGCTTGAATGGCGAATCAAACGGATCAAACGCGATCTTCGAGATCGATTGTTCCGGATCATCGGAGCGGTATACCGACCGCTCGATCGTATTCTTCAATTCCCGGACATTGCCCGGCCACTTGTGCCGCAGAAGTGCCGAAGCCGCCCGTGGCGCAAATCCCGGGAAATAAGGCTGCCTGAGTTCGCTCACCATATTGACCGCAAACGCATGAGCCAGCGTCATTATGTCTTCGAGACGTTCCCTCAGTGGTGGAACAGTGATCACATCGAATGCGAGCCGGTCCAGCAGGTCCTTGCGAAATTGCCCTTTGGCAGCCAGGGACTGCAGATCTGAATTCGTCGATCCGACGATGCGTACATCGACGCGCATGGTATCGCTACCGCCTACGCGCTGAATCTCGCCATACTCGATAACACGCAGGATCTTTTCCTGCATACGCAATGTAATCGTTGCAAGCTCGTCAAGGATCAACGTGCCGCCGTCAGCTCGTTCAAAGTGGCCGATATGGGTACGGACCGCACCCGTAAATGCGCCTGCTTCATGACCGAAAAGTTCGGACTCCAGGATCGACTCCGTCAGCGCAGCGCAATTCACCTTCACGACACCCTGTTCCCAGCGATCGGAAAGGAAGTGTAGTCGTGAGGCGATCAATTCCTTGCCGGTTCCGCGCTCGCCAACGACCAGTACGGGTTTGCCGAGAGGCGCCGCTCGAGACACGTGTTCGAGCATTTCGAGAAAAGCCGGGGCCTCGCCAATGATGTGCTGTGCGGGTGCGGATTGGGACATTAGCGGATTTGACCAGAAATTGACTAAAAAAGCGATAATATAGTGTATTTGACTATCTTCCAAAATTCAGACGAATGGCGAATATTCGAAAAACGCTTTTTATTACAAATAGTTACAGACACAAAGCTGACTTGGCACGGATGCTGCAGTACTTATAGTGAGTTTCACCCAATAGAGGAAACAACCATGGGCATATTCACGAGATTCAGCGACATCGTGAACTCGAACATCAACGCGATTCTCGACAAAGCCGAAGATCCCGAGAAGATCGTGCGACTGATGATTCAGGAGATGGAGGACACCCTTGTCGAGGTTCGTTCAGCCGCCGCCCGATCCATCGCAGACAAGAAGGACCTTAATCGCAAACTCGGGTCGCTTGAGCGTGAGTTGAGCGAATGGGATGACAAGGCCGAACTGGCCATCCGAAAGGGTCGGGAAGACCTTGCGAAAGCAGCCCTTGTCGAAAAGTCCCGCGTTGCTACCGCGGCCGAGATTCTGAAACAGGACTACCTTGCTGTCGACGAGGGTCTGAGCAAGCTTAACGAAGATATTGCAAGACTTGAGGGCAAGCTTGAAGATGCCAAAGCGCGGCAGAAGGCATTGCTGGCCCGGCACAAGACTGCGAGTAGTCGGTTGGCGGTCAGGAAGAAAATTTACGACTACAAAATCGATGACGCGATGATTCGATTCGAGCAGTACACGAGACGCATCGACGATGTGGAAGGACGTGTTGAGGCCTATGACCTGGGGCTGCCGAAGGACCTGAATCATGAGTTCGCAAGTCTTGAGGCAGAGGAATCGGTAAAAGAGGAACTCGACGCTTTGAAAAAACGCGTCGCGGCTGACAGCCAGAACGAGGAAAAAAGCGTAGCAGAAGGCTGAGTGCAGGTTTGTCAGAAGGATAGAATAATGAGTCAACGTACCTGGAATATCGACGATGGCCCATTGCGCGGTTTGTACCGTGATCGGGAGAGTGCCTGGATCTTCGGCGTGTGCGCAGGCATCGCCGACCGATTCAACTTCCGGCTGGCTGCCGTCCGAGCTATCGCCGTCATCAGCTTGCTGTTGTTTTCCTGGCTGACGGCCGCAATATATATCGGTGCCACGATATTAATCAGAGAAAAACCTTTGATTTACTCGGGGCGCCGGAGCGAGTATGAGTTTTGGCGTCGACGTCACAGCGATAACTGGAGGCATTCATGACAGCATACGCAACAATGTCGCACCGTCGGTTTGCTCGTGATGCAGATAGAGCCTGTCTTGGCGGCGTGTGCGCGGGATTCGCCAACTACTTCGGAGTCAATCTCCGTGTCACGAGAATTCTTGTCGTTATCGCCTTCTTTGTTGCGATGCCGATAACGGTACTGGTCTATGTTGCGATCGTCCTGCTCGTGCCGGCCGAGTCGAGAACTTATGCTACCCGCGCGGATCGAGAATTTCGGCGGAAAAAGCGCCGGATGTCACGCCGAGAGAGAAAGCTGGCTGCGGAAGAGGCAACTGAACGGGCCGCCGAGGTGGTCAATCAACGCTGTCAGTCATTGGACAAACGTCTTGCGCGGATCGAAAAATACGTAACGTCGTCGCGCTACAATCTCGACAGGGAAATCAGGAATCTTTGAGATATGACAATTAAGGGACCAGGGATTCAAAAATGAATACGCTTTTTTTCGTGGTTTGTATCGTAGCGATCGTTTGCACGGCCGATACTATTCAGAAGATTCATAAGGCACGGCTCGCAAAGCAGGAAACTGATTCGGATTCCGATGAAGCGCATGCCAAGCTTGACCAGCTGGAGGATCGAATACGAGTGCTGGAACGGATTGTGACCGAGAATAAGTACGATCTGCGACGCGAGATCAACAGCCTGTAGTGCCACCGCCATCTTGACGGTGGTCGTACGATTCAGCTAATTCCGACGTGAATGGGTTCGCTTACTGCTTGGAATCTTTAAGCTTCTGGTTGTAGGCGCGGACCTGTTGATTGAACTGCTCACCGACGAGCGCTTTTTCTTCGTTTGCCGCGTCAAATTTCTTATTCAGCATCTCGTCCCGTAGCTGTAATTCCTCAGTCGAAGGATCGTCCATTTCAGCAATTGCAGCTTTTTCCTCGGCTTCGACACATTGCAAATACTCGTCAACGCTCGCGATAAAGTTCTGTACACCAGATTTGGCGGCCAGCAGTTCCTCTTTTGATGCGGTGGAACCGTCCGGCATATGTGGGCGCTCCGGATAGTCGCAGGCCAGTGCCACTGCGGTTGTTAGAAAAAATGCTGCGCCAAACGATATCTTGATGATTTTTTTCATGAAATTGGCTTCGGTCATGGCCGGTCGATGCAGTGTACGGTCTACGGCCGGGTTAAGATGTTCGCGTATTTAAGCATTTTGTACGTATCGAGTGAAGCCATCAGG
>Ga0255046_10000106_pt1 | contig 18235 bp, 45 predicted proteins | sample BC1_12_27_MG_FD_183632 | JGI IMG/M metagenome (GOLD analysis project Ga0255046, IMG submission 183632) | Seawater microbial communities from Strait of Georgia, British Columbia, Canada - BC1_12_27 | ecosystem: Environmental > Aquatic > Marine > Strait | place: Canada: British Columbia...
TACAGTGCCAGTAAAAGTACTGAATAGGGTAATAGGTGGGTTTCCGGTTGACGATGTTAGCATTTCGGACAAAAAGGACATCGTGATGATCAAGGGGGCGTCGAGTAAGTATAAGCTGAAAACCATTGCCCACGATGATTTTCCGGCGATACCAGTGATGCCAAAAGAATCAATGGAGCTGGATGCAGACGTAGTTGCTGATTCTATTCACAGGACTGCATTTTCCGTTGGAAAAGAGGGTAACGCAGTAGTCCAGGGTGCATTATTCAAATGCGATGGAGAGAAACTAATAATGGTTAGCACTGATGGCCATAGGCTATCTAGTACTGAACACGAGTTCGCGGGCGGAGAAATTTGTACTATTATACCAGGTAGCGCGCTTATTGATATTCGAAAGATGGCAGAGCTTGATGTGGATAGCATATCGATTGCGGAGGGTGACGGTAGAGTATTTTTTAGTATGGATGCTAAGTTAGACTTATTGGATACGATGTCTGTTATGCTGTCTGTGGGGGTAGTGGACGGGGAGTATGTTGACTATGGGAAGCTGCTGTCACCAAGGCAGAACGTCGCAACGATGGACAGGGATGAGCTAATCATTGCTTTGAGGAGGTCAATGGTATTACCTACGGATAAGCATACGAGGCTTTCTTTTTCGGACGGAAGACTGACTATTGAATCAGTTGGATCTCAGATTGGGAATAGCTCGGAAGAAATAGATGCGAATTATACTGGAGAAGGGGTTGACATGGGAGTGAATCCAAAGTATTTATTAGATGCTGTTAATGCTCTAAACGATGAGGAGATAAGGCTTGAATTTGATGATGGAAAATCGCAGATAATAGTAAGGGATGGCAAGGGTGAATTTGTGGGTGTAGTAATGCCTAAGAGCTTGAAATGAACAAAGATGACATAAATTATATTAGCATCTCAGGAGCCCCTGGAGTGGTGGAGGCTGAGCTTACGGTTAGCGATAATTGTCAATCTGGCACGACATTTTCATACGATGTAGGGTGCACAACTGTAGAATACAAACCTGAAGAGCAGGATCCACAGTGGATGGCACAGATAGTTAGCGATATATTGAATGAACATCAATTGTCCATAGAAAGGCTTAGGGTTTGGGCTGCGGCTTTGTCAATAGCTGTTTTTACATTATTTATGTTGACATGTTTCCTGGGATACAATGTGTTTGAATGCAGAGAAGAAGTAGAAGAAATAACTGAAAGGATCGAAAAATGACAAGTAGAAAAAGTGAGAGAAATGCTGGAGACAAAAGGGTTTTGGACATTGGACCTCCAGCCCGGAAAGAGGACGAAACATTTGAAGAATACAAGATTAGAAGGGCTAGACAGAATGATTCTATTGATATGTACTTGAAAGGGTTTAAGGCGATTGATGAGGACGTAAATTGATGAAGTGTTTCTACCACGATGATTTAGATGGTCAAGCAGCTGGGTTCTGCGTCTATACATGGGCAGGAATAAGCGAGCCATATGGTAGTTGTGATGTCATGCATCCAATTAATTATGGCCAACCGTTCCCCTTTGACATCATAGAGCCTGATGAGCAGGTGTGGATAGTCGATTATTCGATAAAGCCAGATGAAATGCGGAGGCTCTTAAGGATAACGCCTAGGGTTACGTGGATAGATCATCACAAGGATGCCATAGACCAGTACGACGATTTTGAGGAGGAGATAGCTGGCGTTAGGATTGATGGAGAGGCTGGTTGTGTTCTTGCGTGGAAGTATCTGCATTGGTGGTCGGCTAGGGGGCAGGCTCCTTTTGATCTTGCCAGGGATAGGTCTGACATATATGCTGTTCCCAGAATGATTGAACTTGTAGGAGATAGGGACGTTTGGGTTTGGAAGCATGGAGATGAGACAAAGCATTTCTTTTTGGGAAGTCAGATACATGATACCAGTCCATGTTCTGAATTCTGGCATAGATGCATGGATCACGAGGTCGAGGATCTACCATTGCCAAACACCGGCAATAGAGCTGCCAGGATAAGGGGCGAGGCTTTTTGGGAGAAGCTATTAGAAGACGGGGCCACTATAGAGAAGTTTATTGATAAAGATGACGAAAAGCTTAACAACTTGCTAGGGTTTGAGTGCGAGTTTGAAGGTCATAATTGCTGGTGTGTCAATAGACCATTAATTAGTAGCGATAGATGTGGGGACAGGATCAACAGATATGATGCAATCATAGGATTTAGCTATGATGAAAAACAATGGAAGGTAGAATTGAGGTCTAGCAAAGTAGATGTGTCTGAAGTAGCTAGGAAGCACGGGGGAAATGGTCATGTTCCTGCGGCTGGATTCAGATGTGATTCATTGCCCTTTATTAGAAAGGAGGATAGGGCTTTGTTGCTGGAGAGGATATCGGAATTGGATAAACAGGTAAGAGTGTATGCCAGAGAGTTAGAATGTATGGGATACACTGAGCTATTGCCTGAGTAGATCAGGCGATATAAGCGATTAAAAGGAATTAAAATGAAAAATGAGGAAAGAATTGACAGCAGTGGTGAAATAAGCGGGTCTTATATCGATCCCGAGACTTTTCACATGGTTTACGTTCATAGGACAGCAATTGTTGATGGTCCGCCGGACATTGGCAACGAGACCTATATCCGGCATTTTTGCCATATTATGAGTGGGTGTAAAATAGGGAGTGGATGCAGCATTGGTCAAAATGGATTTATTGCATCTGGAGTAACGATTGGAAATAATGTAAAGATACAGAATAATGTATCTATTTATGAAGGCGTAGAGATTGAGGACGATGTATTCATTGGGCCGTCTGTAGTATTTACTAATGTTTCTAATCCAAGGGCGTCTGTGGATAAAAAGGATCAGTACGAGAAAACCGTAGTGAAAAAAGGGGCTACGATAGGGGCTAACGCTACGATAGTGTGTGGAATAACGATAGGGGAGTATGCTTTCATTGGCGCTGGATCGGTTATAACTAAGGACGTACCTCCTTTTGCGATGGTTGTTGGAAATCCTGCTAGGGCAATTGGAACAGTTGATAAAGATGGAAATAGATCTGTACTATTGGGCAATCAATGATTAAAATGCTAGACCTCGAAAGAATGCATGATGGCATTACCGACGAGCTTGTTAATGCGTTCTGGGGTTCACTATTAGATAGCTCGTTCATAGGCGGGAAACCTGTTGAAAAGTTCGAGAAAGAATTAGCTGAATATCTAGAGGTAGGTCATGCAATAGGGGTTAGTTCAGGCACAGACGCCTTGTTAGTTTCTATGATGGCCATGGGTGTAAAACCAGGCGACGAAGTGATCACTACTCCTTATACCTTTTTTGCAACAGCTGGGTCGATTGCTAGACTTGGAGCGAAGCCAGTATTCGTGGATATACAGTATGGTACTTTCAACATAGATCCTGCGAAAATAGAAGAGGCTATAACTGATAAGACGGTTGGAATAATACCAGTTCATTTATTTGGGCAGTGCGCTGATATGGATAGTATAGTTACGATTGCTAGAGAGCACGGGATTTGGGTTCTTGAGGACGCTGCACAGGCTATTGGGGCTGATTATTTTGGGTCATCCTCTGAATGTTTTGGCAAAACAGCCGGTACAATGGGGGACGCTGGTACGTTTTCGTTCTTTCCAAGCAAGAATCTCGGCGCGCTAGGAGATGGTGGGGCTGTAGTGACTAACGATAGTATTTTGGCGGACAAGATAAGATTAATGAGAAGTCATGGGTCTAGCAATAAATACAACCATAGCGTAATAGGCGGTAATTTCAGGCTAGACGCTATTCAGACGGCGTTCTTGTCAGTGAAGCTTCCGAATTTGGATAACATGGTGGCATCCAGGAGAGCGATTGCAGACAGGTATGACGACGAGCTGAGCGATGGATATAAGGTTCCAATGAGGACGGCTGCGAGCATGCATGTGTTCAATCAGTATGTGATAAGGGAAAGAGACAGGGGTGGGCTGAAAGAAAGATTAAAGGAGAAGTCTATAGAAAGCGCGATTTATTATCCTTTGCCGTTACATCTTCAGGAGTGCTTTGAGTATTTGGGGTACAAAGAGGGTGATTTTCCAGTTAGTGAGCAGGCTTCAAAAGAGGCCCTTGCTATTCCGATAGATCCATGCTTAACTGTAGATGAGATTGATGAAGTGGTAGATGCGTTGATGGATTTTGCGCAAGAGTAACGAACTCAAGTTCGTTAGAAAAGGAAACAAGATGCCAAGAATTGTATACAGGTTGGATGCTGTTGGGACTGAGTTAGAGTTCCAAGTTTTATACATGGATGAGAGGTTTAGATCCCTCGATGAAGACAAGGAATTTAAAGCTAGCAATGGGGTAACAGTTGTAAGTTCAGAAAGCCCAACTATATCACCTTATAGTGAAGTATATCTTAGGGGCGGCGACAGAGAAAGAGATTCATGGATGAGTTCCGAGATATTTGAGACTGTGACAGAGTGTCAAGAAGCAGAGCGCAGGATACATGCTGCGCTGAAAGAATGGGCTGAACTATGGCCAGGGTGGGCAGAAGAGCGAGACGAAGATATAACGGTGTTATAAGTTGATTTATGAACATAAAATATAGAAATTGCAAGCGCTGCGATGACAAATATGAATATATGGTGTCTTCGAGTAGTGTATCACCAAGGGCATGGAATAATAAGCGTGGTGTAACAAACGGACATTGTTCCAAGCGCAATAATAAGGTTTTACCAAGAATTAAGAGATGGGTTAGGTATAGGATTAATGCATTGAAGCGATGGCGCAAGGGTAAAAGAGTCTCATCTAGGACGCAGGAAGTGTACGAAATGGGGCCAGTGACACCATGTCCATATCCTAAAATGAACGGTGGCATATTGTCCTATGACAGTAAATATGAAGGCATGAAAGGTGGGGACCAATGAGTAATCCAAAGAAGAACAGGAAATAGCAGTTGACAAACTAACGAAGCTGTATTAAGTTTATTGGAGATTGAGGGAAATGTTCTCTCTAATAGAGGTAAGCAATGCAACACAAAACAATGGTAAAGAAGGCAAAATGGGCGTTGAAGCATAATATCGTACGAAATGGTAAGCGTGATATGCTTGAGGATTTGATTGCTTCGCCAGTCCTACTGGTTGGCGAACGGCTTGAAACGGTAATTGAAATATTAAAGGAGGAGGAGGGGAAGTGGAAATAGCAGACATAATAGGACCATGTGCGTTGCTTAGCGCAATAATAGTAGGGCCAGCTGTTGTTTATTTGATAATAGAATGCGTAATCAGGAGGAGATAAGACAGAGTATTATTGCTGAAGAGGATAGCAGAGCTTGAAAGGTAGGTTAGCAAATGACGAAATACAGAGTAAGACAAATTAAAGATGCATTCAAGATGACAAGGGGAGTTCCAAATTTGCCAAGTTGGATAAGTGACAATCTGGATGATTCTGAGCTGTGGGCGTCATATGGAGATTATGTAGTCATGGATACAAATGGAAAGCTGAGTGTGTGCGACGGTAAGACGTTCGAGGCAATATATGAGCCAGTTGAAGAGCTAGAATGCAAGGGATACACTGCCCTATTATCGGAGTAATGATGCCAGGTATAACCAAATATGTAAAAGGGTTCAGTGTCAAGGTAAATGGACAGGACATAGGAGCTATTAAGGGTATTCAGCCTGTATATTCAGATGAGTACGATGATATTTCAACTATTCAGCCAAGTGGGGACTCATATCTGGAGCCTGAAATTTCAGGGGAGGTTATGCTTGCATACGATGATTTTGAGGGTCTAGCTGATGCATTTCTAGAGCTAGAAAAGAAGGTTAAGGAGCAGGAGGAGGAGATTTCTGAACTTGAGTGTGAGGTTGCAACCATGATGGAAGGGATATAAGATGAAAATTGAAATGTATAAATGTAATTTGTGCGGTGGGATAGAGGAAGCCATGAACTCAGTTGCTAAATCGTCAGATTGCGCTGAATATGAATTATCTACGAAAGAGGATGGGGACTTCCATTTGTGTGATCAGTGCAAAGATGGCCTTAGCGGTACTTTCATTAAAACGGATGGACGTATCCCAAGCAAATGCATGGGAAGGCGGAAATAGATGTCTGGTAGAACGCGAGCGCGGATAGAGAGTGACGCTCGAAAGAAAGAAGTGGAGAGATTAGAGCGTGTGTATGAGTTACAACAGGATGATAAGAAGCCTGTATGGATGAGTACATGCCCTGAATGCTATGCTGATATGGATGTAGTAGTAGAAGTGAAAGAGATAAGAAATCACATGGTAAAGTACTTGGATCTATCCAAGTGTACCAGATGTAATTACGAGTGGGTGAGGAGGAGAACGATTAATCTACTAGGAGTGTATTAAATGAAAGAGGTAAAGATATGTATGTAGTGGACACGGCCTGTTTGTTGGCGAATGCTTTTTTCGTGAAGAAAGAAATGGATTCCATACCTTTATCTGAGCTTCGTGACGCGTTCAGAGGAGTATCTGCATCGATTGCGAAATTTAATGCTGTTATATCATGGACGCGTTCAGAATTGGATGCAACTCTTTACATCTACCAAGACATATTTCGAAGGACCGGCACTTCTATTTCCAGGGTTTCTGGAGTTGACCTGTTTTCTTCCTACGTCGATATAGTGTTTAACGCCGGTCTTAAGCCAGAGATTGTAGAGGAGATACAGTCAACCCTCAGACGGAAACTTGAGAGGTAACATGAAAGACGAAATAGATTTATTGATTGAAGAGCTAGAGGCAGAGGCAAAAGAATTAGAATATTGCTGTGGGTCCTGTAAATGGGCATATGCTACCAATGAGGATTTAGATTGTTGGTGTTCGAAGCACGGGGACAAGCGTATAGAAGAGGAAGATGAACCATGTGGTTGTTTTGTTGATGCGTTTGAGGAGCTAAGATGAAAGACGGGAGGATAGAAGAGATAATTGAAAAGATAAAGAATGAAGGTGACAAAGATTCAATTTCTTTGCGCGAGAAAAGGAGAGAAGTAAAGAGAGCCAAAAGGTTAGTAAATTATAGGAGAGTAGACACTTGCTGGAACTGCGCATACTGGTTACCGAACAAGGGGGATGCGATATGTGCTCTTCTTTTGGCTGAGAGAAAGGTAGCATATATAGAACCAGATCATAAATGCAATAAATGGACTAGTAGAATGCCAGATGGCAAGTCATATACTGAAAGGTGAAGTAAAAATGAAAGACGAAAAAATAAACAGAATGATTGAAGCATTAGACATAAGAGAAGAGGAAGAGGAAATTTTGGCGCGCGAGAGGAAAAGAGAAGAAAAAATAAGAGTAGAAAGATATATAGAGAGAGCAAATAAAATATATAGACTATGTAAGAGTGGAGATATAAAGAAGCCGATGGTAGGAGTATTTGGAAAGGTATGCCCAGAGTGCAAAAAGAGGGTAGCTAGAACAGGTAAAGAAGAAGAATGTGCGTACATGATATGGTATGGAGACGAAGGAATGGGGCCAAAGATGCATAGAGAGGTAATTCAATATGGATGCACTAAATGCGACTATGAATGGGTAAATAAAGGGCCACTAGAAGGAGAATGAGATGAGTAGTAAAGTAGAAAACTACATTCTTGGAACAGATGAGGAGATACTAGGCAAACTAGCAAGAACAGAAGCATTAGAGTTCCATGAGGATATGATTTACAGGGTGGGAGATGAAGAATAAACAGTGTTGACAAACCAATGAACACATGGTAACAATAATTAAGATGTTGACAAACTAAACATAGGTTGTTTAAGTTGGTTTGGCAGAAAAATAAAAACGCGGAGAAAAGACAATGAAAACAACTGTATATGGAAAAGGCGGCGAGAAAAGATTAGTGTATGAGCTAAAGAGAGAAGGAAGAATACTAGAATTCTCAGTAGAGGAGATGGATGAAAGGTTTAGAGCTGCTGAGGACTGCTATAATGGGTATTGTACATATTTAGGGGTTACCGTTGCAAGTGTATGTAGCTTAGATATAGATGGCGCTACGGTCTGCTTGCTTGGTAGTGATAAAAGGCGAGACTCAGAGGTGGCGCTATTAGATATGTGCACAAAGGAGGAGGCCATCGAATACGAGGAGAGAGTCAATATGGCTTTAGACGACTGGGCAAAGAATTGGCCGGGATGGGATGAAAAGAAATATAGTGAAGAAGAAGTAAAAGAACTTAAAGATAGAATAGCAGAACTAGAGGATCAGATATTTGAGAGGATCAGATATTTGAATTAAAGTACCCAGTAGTAGCATAGGAGGACAGAATGAAAGAGAAGAAAAAGACAGTAGGACATATTATTTGCATGAACGATGCAACAAAGGCTATTTGCTTAGGGACAGTTGAGGAGGCAGAAAAGCTAAAGGATGAATACAGAGAAAGATATAAGAAGATATCTGGGGTTAACGACGACCGAGTAGATGCTTTGTATTATTGGCATGTACATGAGAACGTAGAGGTAGTAGACGGCGAAGGAAAGCCGGTATGAAAGAGATAATAGAATTAGAGAAGAGTTTTCTTTTAATGCCTGAGGAGGATTGGCCAGAAGACGGGACGGTTTTCATATTTCCAAGCGACAAGTTTAGATATGTAATAGCTGAGATGGCAGATAAAGGAGCTAGGTGCATTGGAACAGCTATGGATATTCGGCATGCTAGGATATTTGCAGGGGCGTATATGGACGCGGAGTTCTTTAAAGTGAACTCAAGTTCGCGAGATAAGTATGAAGAGATTAGGGCATTGACAGCTGATGACCGCCGTGAGATTCTAGAATTCGCCATGAAGAGATCAGAGGAGATACTAAGATAAACCATTGAATTATTGCTAGAAGCGATATAAATTGAGGAATATGGCAATGATTTCAACTAGTAGGAAAGAATTTAATGATCACGATAACCAAGGGTTGTTAAATTCAAAAAGGTTGGAATTATTTGAAGAAACGAACAACTGCGGGTGGCTACTCCGCAAAGAAGCCTGTCGCCTTGGAAGCTCTAACTAATGGATTTCATTAAGTTAACTACTAATTGGGCAGGAATTAATCATCGAAGTGGAAACACTTTGAGTAAGAATTAGAAAGCAGATACTGAGAGGTGAAGATGAAGATACCAATTTTTAATGATACAAGTTGTGGTCTAGAGGGCATTAGATGTCCTAACGAGAATTGGGACGGGCATTGTGAAGCATTTGATAAGCCAGCAAAAGCAAGGTGCGATGAGTGCATCAAACAGTTTGTTCATGATATGCAATGGACTAGAAAGGTGCCAAAAGAGACTGGTCACTACCCTGTATTGGTGAGGAACCAGCAGCAATTCAGCTTTGTTTATTGCAGCATAGCGCTGGTTGAAGGGCTTAGTCGTCTGTCAGTAGTTCGACCTGGACATGAGGCGGAGTATTTGGATGAGCTTATGGGACAAGAATTGAACGCATGGGATAGCAGTATAGAATATTGGGGTGCTAAGATTGAGTTGCCAGCGATGACAGTGATACGTCACGAGGAGGCTGGGGAAAATACTGAGAGGTGAAGATGATTAGAAAACTATTACGACGGATAAGAGTGTGGTTGCTGATAAGAAGGGCTAAGAAGATACTAATGACGCCTGAGATGATAGAGGCACAAAGGAGGAGCTTTGTGTATGGAAATGTGAAATTGTCAAATCTAAACGTCACGGTTGACGATGTTTGCAGGAGGGAAAGATGAAAGGTGAGATGCTGGAGGCAGATCTGGAAGGAAAGCTGGATTATTCCCTGTGGAGGAGAGGCAGGGCTGTAGAGTTTACGATAATGTCTATGGACGAAAGATTCAGGAGGAAAAAGGGATGGGGCCACAGTGTATACGTGGCCAAGAATGGAATAAGAGTGGTTGGCAACTATCGGCCTGCTTTGTATGATGGCGAGGTGCATTTGCGTGGGTTAGCAGGTAATGAAGATTTTATAACGGCAAAATTAACTTTTCATACAGTAGAAAAGGCTGATGCGTATTGCAGGAAGATTGCAGATGCGCTGAATGAGTGGGCTGAAAACTGGGAAGGCTGGGAAGGGGACAGTATAGAGAGGGAAACTAACGAGGAGGAGAAAGATCTGTATCACCTGGTTAGCATAAGGAAGAATCTCAATGATAAGATAGAGTATACTTTGGATTTCTCTGACGAAGGCAGGACGCTTAAGTTTAAGATTTTAGCGATGGATGAAAGATTCAGGGAATGTGCTGACTATGAGTCAAGTAATGGGTTCAGGGTATCCAGCATAGCGTGTCCATATCTGTGTTGTGACCAGGTAGGCGTAAGGGGCGGCAACAAGGGGTCAGACGGCGTAGAGGCCATGGCGAAGTTTTCAACAGCAGAGGAATGTGGAGCATATGCTAAAAAGGTTATAGAAGCATTGGCTGATTGGGCAGAGAACTGGCCTGGATGGAAAGAAGAGAAGGAGGAAAAAGTGGTAGAAAGAAAAGAGAAGATAGTATATAGATTGGTGCCTATTCATAGAGGAGCAGTATTTCAGGTTGAGTATTTGAGCAAGGAGTTCAATGGTTTATTCAATGCTAAGAATGGAATAGGGTTAAATCAGATACATGTTTGCAACGACACTCACGCTGATACATTGTATTTCAATTCTAACGATGAGAGAGATGAATACATGATGAAGGTTAATGGTGCACTAAAGGAGTTGGCTGATAATTTACATAGGTGGGAGAAGCAAGACAAAGCTGGAAGCGATTCAGACGATAGGTGCGTAAGACATGTATTAGGCGATATGATCACTTATGACATTGTTAAGATGGAGAAGGGGATAGCTTTTCAGATATTGAAGCTGTCGAAATATAATACAATTCCGATGTTGGCGTACTTGAAGCATGTGCTAGGGGATGGGAATCTTGGGTTTGGCAATATTAATTTTTCAACCATGACATTTGGCACAAATGAAGAGCGTGACAAGTTTATAACGAAGATTAACGTTGGTCTAAAGGAGCTGTTCGATAGAGACGGCCCATTAGAGGGCAAAGAAGATCCATATAGGCATGTGTACTAGTATGCAATATTTGCGAGACTATGCAAATCACGGCGGGGGCTTCATGTGTTTGAAATGATGGAATATTCAGAGCATGACTCAATTTTGCTATGAAAAATATGCATGGCGGCTGGAAGAAAGACCTTGTAATCATAGGGTAGAAACTTGGCACGCAGTATGCACTGGTTAAGGGTGAGCGGCACACTGGACGAACTTAAGTTCGCGAAAGGAAACAGAATGATAGACAAAATTAAAGTTGAGGTTTCTGCGGGAACACCGTTGGAGTATGCAGCGCTTGAAGTGTTGGTGGTAGCAAGAAAAATCAATAAGAGCGTAGTTCTGAGCCTAAATGGCGTTGAGGTTAAGGTTGATACAGGGGATGTAGTTCATGGTATTGTAGAAGAGTATAAACTGGCAAGAGGACGGTACTCTAAGGTATTTTAGAGATAGGGCGCGACAATAAATGGAGGAGATAGGTGCTTGAATGAGTTTATGGATTACTGAATTCCCCACGGAAGAGGGTCTGTATTGGTTCTATGGATACAGATATGGAAAAGATGGCTATGGAGAGGATAATAAACCAGAGCTGATGACTGTTAAGGTTAGGAAAATAGCTAATGGTGGGTGTATGTATGTCGCTAACGGTCAATTCATGGATGAAAGCGAGGTTGAATGTCCACATTTTTTGAAGGTCACAACTCCAGAATTGCCGTGTATAGATTAGATAAGTTTAAGGAGGATTAACAGATGGATGAATGCATAAGAATGTCATGCCCAGACTGCGAGAAGTTGGAATATTATTGGGACTTGGAAAGAGGCAGCTGGCTGCATTCGAGAATGGCGCGTATGTATTACAGGCAACGCATAGGCTAATATTGTCACTAGCTATGGATGAGGATGTTTTCAAGAAGATGTACGAGAGGAACAAGCATAAGATCGGCGCGATAGAAAGAAGAAGGATAGAGCGGGCAGAGAAGCTAGCAAAGGCTGGGTTCGATGAAGTAAGCGAAGAGCAGAAGGAGTATAATATGCTGGTTAATGAGTTTTATAGAGAGGGAAAATAATTGTTAACTACTATTAAAGTAAAAGACTGTAACGACTGTCTATTTTTAGCAGAGGGTGGATGGGTCGAGCATACATGTTTACATCCATTGGTGCTTAAAAGGGAGGCATTTGTGTCACTGACTGCTGAGGGAGCATTCCCGTACGCTAATATAGTGCCATGCTCTGTTAGTAAGTGCCCACTTGAAAAGAATCCAGTGAAGTATCAGAAAGGTTGATATGGTTGATAAAAAAAGAGATCGATGGTTGGTGCTAGAGGAGTTAGACAAAGAGAGAAGAAAGTTCGGCATCGCATATGTCGAATTGATGGAGGAGAGAAGGGATCTTGTTCTTAAGAAATATTTCCACGGTGGCATTGATGAGAATGAAGAGGAGGGGCTGGCACATATTCGCAACGAGATAGACGCCATTGAGGCTGTTCTGGAAGAACAATCCAATGAGCGGCTTGAGACGATAGTTAGGAAGCACGAGAGCTTCGCTGACAGGGTGGCACACTACTTGGACATATATGAGGCTGATAAGCCAGTTGAGGAAGAAGAAGAGCCTGCAGAAACTGTTGATACATCGACTGCGGCTGTGAATGCCTATGACGGTCAATATGTAACAACGAGCAAGACAAAAGGTACAATTAATGTGCGAGTGATCCCACAAAAGTACATAGGAGGATCTAATGACACGACATAGGAGGAAGCGATGAAATGTTTACACTGTGGGGATGGATGCTTGAGGATGTCACCTAAGACAACTGACAAACAGCGCCTTGATTGGTTACAGAAGACACAGACTAATTTATATAGATGTACCCATGAAGAGACTCATCCATTGACTGATGGAAGCAATGGGTACGAGACACGCGTAGTATTTGATGGTTGGTGCGCAGGGACACTTGGGGAAGAGTCAATGGATATTAGAGAAGCTATAGATTCCGCAATGGGGGTTGACAAGTAGATGTTCAAACAGGGAGTAATAAGATGACACTCAAAGAGTTTTTGGACGGCATGCAAAAAGGCGAGCGGTTGGAAATACGCCCAGGTGATTACAATAACAGTATAATAGTAGCTCACCATAAGAGAGGTAAAAATGGGATGCTCCATAGTATATCCACATCTACACCCAAGGTTCACATGGGAATGGGCCTTGAAGAAATGATATTAATGGACATGGTACTCATGAGAGATCAAACTAGGGGATTGGCAGCTGAAAGCGAGGAGTTATGATAAGCCATTGAATTATTGCTAGAAGCGATATAAGCTAAGGAAAAGTACAATGATTTCAACTAGTAGGAGAGGATTTAATAATCACGATAACCAAGGGTTGTTTAATTCAAAAATGTTGAAATTATTTGAAGAAACGAAAAGATGCGGAAGGCTCTTCCGTGAAAGCCTGTCGCCTTGGAAGCTCTAACTAGTGAATTTCATTAAGTTAACTACTAATTGGGCAGGAATCAGTCATCGAAGTGGAAACGCTTTGAGTAAGAATTAGAAAGCAGAAGATGGAGCAGTTAATAGACATATTGAAGACAGAGGCAGGCATGCTAAAGCGCCATAACAAGGAATTGATGATTGAAAACAAAGAGATTAAAGAGCAGAAGAGCTGGATGGCTCAGCGTTTGGATGAACTCAAGTTCGCGAGGTAGGTGAGGTAGCAAGTAATGGCTTTTAAATCAGATAGAATTAGAAAGCTTCAATTGATAATTGGCATGGACGAATTCAAGCTGGAGTATCTCTATGCTGCTGCGACAGGGGAAGGAAATCCAAATGTTAATTTAAATCTATTACTTAATGATAGGCATGGACAGGGTGAATTAATTGAAGAGGTTTGGGAGTGGATGAATGAAACTCTCAGATTAAAGGAGGTGCTGGATGAGTAACGGGTACGAATTAGACGAATTAGTAAGAAATATGATAATTGGTGATGAGATATCTATAAAGTGTGATCACAGTAATTACACTATTAAGTATAAAAACAAAAACGAGGAGTTGGGGACGGTTAACAAAGAGAGAATAATTTCAAGACTTGAAATGAACAACAGGATGGATTCATTCATTGGCCATGTAATAATGGGTTTGCAGGGCAAGATAATTGGGGCTGTTTTTGGCAAAGCTAGCCTGTGGATGAGTTCGCGAGATAGGTGAGGGAATGGTAGAGCAAAGAGATATAATAAAGATGAGAGATATGGTGGGCGAACTAAGGGATCAGGCTAAGGAATTGACTTGCAAGGCAGATCGGCTTGAAACAATAGCAAAGGGGATATGTGAGCTGGATGCATGGGTATGCCCAGGGTGCCACTGGGTGCATGCTGAAAGTGTGCGTGATAAATTATGGATACCTCAGCCAGAAGAAGGTATTGTAACTTGTGATGCGTGTGATACGATGTTCACTACTGAGGTGGTAATACAGGAGCTTAAGGAATTGAGGATGGCTAACAGATGTAAGAAGGCAGGGATACCATATCCAGGAAACGATTATGAATTGGCAGAACCACCTTGCATTAGTAGTGGGCTGGATGAGTGTGAAAAATGGGAGTTTGGAGGGTAAGATGCCAAAGTACCAAGTTTACAAGTCGGTTAATCGAGCTGGCGGGCATTTGTGCTATCAGATCGAGAGGGATACACCTGAACAGGCAGAAGAAGAATGGTATAATGGTGAGGTCAATGAGGATAGCGTAGAGGAGATATGCTGGGATGGGATGAATGCAGGTAGAGAGCCGAAGGCAATAGTGGAAGAGGTAGAAGAGTTTGAGTTGAGCAATGAGCAGAGACTAGAGAAAAAGATAGAAGAGTTGGAGATGGAAAACAGACAATTGCGTAAGAAGGTTGACCATTTTCTTGGCGTCACGAAAAAGGTTTTAAAAAAGGAGTAGGTGGCAATGCATTTCAAATGCGATGAACAGGTAAAATATATTTCTGATAGTTTTGGTCTAACAAAAGGCAAAAGGTACATGGTGCTCTCTTCATACTATGGTGGCTGCTATGGAAGTGAGCAATATATAAGCGTTATAGATGATAATGGGTCTGAGCAGAGTGTGTCAGCTGGAGGATTCAAGCGCCCAGAGGATGCCATTGAAGATTTAGTTAGTTCAGTTGGCGATATGGCTAATGAGAATGAGCGACTAATAAAGGAGAACGAGCGGTTAAGCGCTAAGAACAAACAGCTTATTGGAATGGGTATTGAATTAGGGGAGGTGTTCGAGAGAATTCAGCATGAAAACGAGGGATTAGTAGAGCTGTTGGAGTCAGAATGTAATATAAAAAAACGCATGATGTCAGAGATAGATAGGTTAAGAGCTGAATTAGCGATGAAGTCTGATTTATTAAATGGAGAAGTAAATTGAAATGGAGGGTTGCATGGAAGATTGTACTATTGAGGACTTGCTTTGTTCAAGGGAAGATATAATTATGGAGAATGAGCGACTGAGAGAGGAGATTAGAGAGCTAAGAGAGCTTAATAATGCGAACTATGCAGAGCTAAAGGGGCTAAGGGCAATTGTGCTCATGCCCAATACAGAGGTTATAAATTGAAAAAGGAAGAGTGGACTACAGGGGACACGGTAGGATGTGCATTGGCGCTGATGATGATACTTTGCATGGCATCTATGCTGGCAATAGCAGCGTGCTGGTTTTATGCATAGGCTAGAAGAGATGTGGCACCATGAGTAGGTTGGGGGTTATAGCTGTAGAGATGGTGGATAGATGTGAACTATGTAAGACAATTGCAGAGACACGACCATATGGAGCCAATGGGGAGGAGGTATGCTTTAAGTGTGCGATGGAGGACCAAATTTCAATGAGAGAACAGGCTGCTAGACATTTATTTGGCGAGGGTCTTAGACGAAATAAAGTTAGAAAGATAACTGGAGGTAATAAATGAATGACGAGGTAGTAGAAAAGCTATTAGAGCTAATTGAAGAGTGGAAAGACTCAAGTGGTAGGAATAATGAAATAGGGCTTGATAGGGACATGCCTTTTCATAGAGGTGTAAGCCATGGGTTGGACATTGCTATTGATGAGATGCTTGGCTTCATAGAAGAGCAACGATAGAGCATGCAAGAGATAATAGAAATATTAAAGAGAATAAGAATGCCATTGGTGCGTTTAGAGAGTGAGGTAGTAGATAGGATAAAGGAGGAGCTGGATCGCGCCGGGATAGAGTATAAATCTGAAGTAAGAATAGCTCCTAGGTGCAGAGTGGACCTGTTAGCCGCTGGAGGCGTGGCAATAGAGGTGAAGAAGGGAAAGCCCAACTCTAAAGTAGCAGCTAGGCAGGTGGCTAGGTATGCGGCGGCAAAGGGTGTAAATGCAGTAATTCTAGTAAGCGAGCGAGGGCTCATGAGTCATATAGAAGAAAGCAGTGGTAAGCCCATTGGTTATGTTGCGCTTTCTAGGAATTGGGGGTTGACAGTATGATTGGTGAAGTTAAGAAAGGTGGACTATAATGGGTGGAGCTAAAAATATCATGCGGGATCCGTACTTGTCTGGCGTGTGTAAGTTCCTGACTAGAAAGTTTGGTGATGAGAAATTGGCAAGGTTTATGACTGTGAGAATTGCACGGGCTGTTAATAGGCTCAGTGCTGAATGCATGGACAATTTTAGAGTTGCAGATAAAGCTGACACTAAACAAATGGATAGGTATGAAAAGGCAAGAAGGGCAGGGTGTTGAGGTTCCTGGGACGGAACTGTTAGTTTCACAGATTTTGACACAGGCAAGACAACGAAGTACATGTTTGGTTTCAACTATGGGCATTAGGGGGTGAACTTGAGTTCGCGAAGAAAAGTGCGCAGAAAAAAGAGCCAAGCGATAACGGCAGGGTATAGATGTGATAGGTGCAAAGGGATGAATAAAACAACAGGGAATGATCAGTGATGAATAAGCCTAAAGTCGGACAGGTGGTCTACTTCGTTACGATAAATGATAGCCACCATCATGAGAGGACTATTGTAGTCAAAGTTGGTCGGAAATACTTCTACTGCAACAAATACGGGAAAGATGGACCAGAGCATTTAACTGTCAAGGTTGAAATTGACACATGGACAGATCCAAGTTCACACGGATATGGCCCCTACTACACCTTCTGTGAGTCAAAGCAAGAGTGGCTGGACGAATACGAGACGCGTGAAATTGTTGAATTCATACGAAATAGATTTGCCTATAATGTCAAAACGCCTCCACTGAATGATCTCCGGCAGATCAAGGCTATGTTAGAGAGGGAGTATTAGCTTGACTGGGGTCTTGAGTTCGTTTAAGGAGCAACAGTTTGAGGCGAAAAGTGATAAGAAAAAAGAGCCAGGAGATAACGGTAAGATATAGATGCAATAGGTGCAAAGGGATGTTTGAAGAAATTTGGCCAAATAGAATTACATATTCTGGAGAAAGCTCCAGAACGTTGTGTAAGCTGGACGATACGCCGAAGCATCCACCGTGCCCAATGTGTGGGTCACTTTACTATAAAAGGAGTTAGAGATGTCAAGAGCGTACATGGTAGGACATATAGACAGGGAAGAGATGAAGCAGAAGACGGAATGCTTAAGGGGTAGGCGCGATTTATTCGAGGGGATATTGAGTGGCGAAATTAAGCTAGGAGAGGGGCTTATTAGAGGGTCACTGTGTAATAAGCACTGGACGCCTAAAAGGTTAGGTATTTTTTTAGACCGGGCTGAGTCATGTGGCAATTGCCCATTACGCTGGGTTGGGAAAGGATGCAAGGATAGCAGTAGCAAGTATGGCGAGTTTGAGGAGATGGTAAATTCAAGGAGGAAATACAGGCTGGCACCTCTTTCTAATTATACGATAAATGAAGTAGGAGGGAGGCAGTATAACACTTTGATAGGTTGCATCAGGAGTATTATCAATGATGTTGATGCTGCTATGGCCTATGTGAACAGTATGTACGATTCATACAAGGCATACGAAAATGAGATATTGATAGGACGAATTCGAAATATTGCGAGTAATGCAAATATAGAAGACAAGTCGGCGATGATACTGGAAGCTATAGAGGAAACGAACAAACTTTGATGGAGGGTTAGAAATGGAGCAGATAGAGAAGGCGAACTTGAGTTCGTGAAAATGAGGCATTGACTAATTAGGGAAGTAGATATAGGATACTTTGAAATCGAGGGCATGATGCTCTTGAAGAAAACAGGAGATAATAATGGACGAAAAGAAGATGGAA